>Ga0181516_10000670_pt1 | contig 29437 bp, 22 predicted proteins | sample PEATcosm2014_Bin_25_FD_121104 | JGI IMG/M metagenome (GOLD analysis project Ga0181516, IMG submission 121104) | Peatland microbial communities from MTU Mesocosm Facility, Houghton, MI, USA - PEATcosm2014_Bin01_10_metaG | ecosystem: Environmental > Terrestrial > Soil > Wetlands > Peat | place... | reverse complement strand
GCCCGCTCGCGGTCTGCCCCGCAAAGATCTCCTGCCACTCTTCGGCCGTACGTCGTCTTCCCATCGGCTTCTCCTTGAGAAAAGCCTACCACTAGGCGCAAGACGGGATCATGAGACGGCTACGCTGGGTCGGCAGCCGCGAAGCGCGGTGCCCGGGAACCAGAGCAGAAACAGCCCAACACCTAAAGCGCAACTCACCTGCTTGCAGTCCGAGGCCTGTCCGGAGCGTCGCGAGGACGGGTTCCTGCAAGCGTGGACCGCGGTGAGAAGCGCAGCGTGTCTTTGACACGTGAGCATTCGAACAAGGACCGCGTGCGGCAGGAACCCGCCGCAGCCGCTCCCGACAGGCCGAGTGCGCCTAGCGCCGATGGTACTGCTATTGCGGGAGAGTAGGTCGTCGCCAGGCTTTTTTTATACCCGCACACACATGGCTAGGGCTTGGATACCGCCGTTTTTACTGCGCGTGCGGTCCTCGACGTACCTCCCGGTACGCCTCCTGTCCGCCGCTTGTCAAAACGACGGTCTCCTGCGCCCAAACACGCTGGGCATCGCTTCGCTCGCCAGTTAAAACATCTTGCCATCCTTCGCCAGCTCTCTTCGGTCGCTGGTACGGCAACCGCGAAGCGCGGTGCCCGGGTGCCAGTGCAGAAACAGCCATGTGTCCCGCCGCAGCCGCTCCCGACAGGCCGAGTGCGTCTACGCTTGAGGTTCCGGGCTGTGGTTCTGGGCGCCCAACGCTCCTCGCCGCTCATCCCAGCCCCATCGGCCGGGAACCAGCCCTCAAGTCCGGCAGGCTCTTCGGGGTCGGCTTTGTTCGGCGCCGGCAGATCATCTTGCGTTGATTGCAGTGTCACGTGTTGCAAGAATGCTCTCGTTCGATCAACGTGCTCGGACAGGCGCCCTACGCCCAGCAAGCTGCCGGCCAGCCTTCGGTGATCACGAACCGCTGCACACCCGAGCGGCCTTGTTCAACGCCACGGAGGGCTTCCACGTCCGCTTCTACCCAAAGGGCCACCTCTTGTGCAGCTCGGCGGTCATTATCTCATGTCGCCCGACATTTGGGTGTAATGTGATCGAAGGGGGACAAAATGTATCATCAGTATGTCGTTATCGCCGGGCTTATTCTTGGCATCATTTTCATCTTGGTGGGAATCTTCACAATCGGACAGGCTGAGTTCTTTCTGGCTACCAGAGAGACTGCCATCAACACCCGCAAGGACCCTGCGGTCGGCGCCAAGTATGGAGGCCTCAAGCTGGCATCTCTGATCTCGAAGATTCTTGGGGCGCTTGTCATTGTGTTGGGACTGGCGGTCATTATCGTAGGGTTCCTCGCACCCGTCTGAGCCGGGCCGCTGAGTGCGATGCCGTGGAGGAAGCTGCATGAAAACCTTGGGTCTGATCGGCGGCATGAGCTGGGAGTCTTCGAGCCTTTAATACACGCTCATCAATCAAGAAGTCCGGGTACTCCAAGGCGGCAGCCACTCGGCGCAGCTGCTGATGTAATCCTTCGACTTCCAGGAGATCGAGGACTTGCAGTTCGCCGCTGACTGGGACGGTCTTCGCAATCGGCTCTATGCAGTGGGGCGGTCACTCAAGGCGGCGGGGGCCGACGGGATCGTGTTGTGCACGAACACGATGCACAAGGTGATGGACAGTTTCGAGGCCGACATGGGCATCCCGTTCCTCCACATTGTTGATGTGTTGGGGGCAGCTTTGGTGCGCGACGGAAGGACCAAGGTCGGGCTCCTGGGGACCCGTTTCACCATGGAAGACGGGTTCTACTCCCGCCGGCTCGAAGAGCGTCACGGACTCGAGGTGATCACTCCGGGTCTCCAGGCCCGGTACGAGGTTCACAGGATCATCTACGAAGAACTTGTCAGGGGGTGTGGTGTCGGACGAATCCCGAAAAACCTACCACCGGGTTATCGACGCCTTGGTGCGCGCAGGCGCCGAGGCGGTGATTTTGGGCTGCACCGAGATCGGTCTTCTGGTCCAATCGGCGTCGTGTCCCCTCTACGATACGACAATTCTCCATTCACGGGCGGCGGCCCGCTGGGCGGTGGCTGAGCCGTAAGGTCCGATTGTCCTGGTCAACCGCCGCCTCTGACCCTAGACTTTACTCATGCTGAGGCAGAAGAGACGGATTTCCATCAAGACCAGGGTTTCCATATTCTCCATTGTTCTCATTGTCCTTTCCCTTTTGGCGGCGGCGATGACCGTCACGACCTTTCAGATCGATGACCTGAAGGGGTTGATTGGCACTGAACAGCTGGCGGCAGCTCAAATGGTTGCCAGCCAAGTCGGGCAGGGTCTCGACGACCGTTTTGAGGCTTTAAGGGAGGTGGCGGCCACCATCGACCTTCGGGTCCTTGGCACGCCCTCACGGGTGCAGGAGGTGCTTGCCGCACACAAATCCTTGGCAGCGCTGTTCAACGGCGGATTCTTTGTGACCGGCAGCGACGGCATCGCCATCGGTTCCTTTCCGCCGGCGGCCGGCCGGGTCGGGGTCGACTACAGCGACAGGTTCTACTTCAAAGTCGCCATGCAACAAGGCAAGTCGTCGGTGGGCCCTATCGTGAAGGGCCGGACCATCGGCGTGCCGGCGGTGCCGATGTGCGTGCCGATTCTCGGCATACACGGCGACCGCATAGGCATCCTCGTGGGCGTCACCGACCTGACCCGACCGAACTTCCTCGACAGGTTCCCCCTGGTCGCCATGGGGAGGGAGACCTCGGTAAACTTGGTCGACAGGCCCCAGAGGACGATCATCAGCTCCTCTGACAAAAGCCGGATTATGCAGCCCCTTCCCGTCAATCCGGTTTTTGAGGGGGTGATGGCCGAGGGCGGCGGATTCCGGGTCGGTGTGAATTCCAAGCAGACAACGGTGCTGTTTTCCGTCGCACGCATCCCGCCGGCCGACTGGTTCATTTCGATCTACACCCCTGCCGCCGTCGCCTTCGGGCCGGCGTACAAGCTTCAGGAACGTCTGCTCTGGACCCTCGCCTTTGTCACCCTCCTGATCGGTCTGCTCCACTGGTACCTGATCCGCAGCCAGCTCAAACCCATCTTGGGCGCCATCAGCGCGATCTCGAGGCTGACCGAAGCGGGCAAGGGGGACCTGAGGCTCCCCATCACGGGCAGGGACGAGGTCGCCGAACTCATGGTCAGCTTCAACCAGCTGCTCCAGGTGCGTGAAGACAAGGAAAAGGAGCGTCTGCGGTACGAGGCCATCAGCAGCACCAACCAAAGGCTGGAGAGTCTGGGTATCCTGGCGGGAGGAATCGCCCACGACTTCAACAATTTGCTCACGGGGATCTTTGGAAACGTCCAGCTGGCCAAGCTTGAAACCAGCGAGCCCGATGTCCAGGCGCACCTGGATCGGACCATGCGTTCGCTGGAACGGGCGACGGCGCTGACCAGGCAGCTCATGACGTTTTCAAGGGAGGACTCGCCGGTGTTGGCCGTCGGGGACGTCTTTGCCGTCGTTGAGGAAACTGTCAAGTTCACCCTGAGCGGTTCAAGCGTTGCCGTGACGGTCCAGAGGCAAGGCGCCGCGAAACCTGTCAAGTTTGACAAACACCAGATGGCCCAGGTCATCGAGAACCTGGCCCTCAACGCCCTACAGGCCATGCCCGACGGGGGGGCGCTCCGAGTGCTGGTTTCGTCCCACGTTTCTGAGAACGGAACCGAAGTCGTCGTGATAGAACTCACGGATTCGGGGCCAGGCATGCCGCCCGAGACGTTGGAAAGGATCTTCGAGCCGTTCTTCACGACCAAGCCGGAGGGGCACGGACTGGGACTTGCCATGTGCCGCTCCATCGTGGCCAGGCACGGCGGGCGGATCGCCGTCCAGTCTGTCGTTGGACAGGGGACGACCTTTCGGATCGAGGTGCCGACCACCGCCGACGCCCCTGGGACAGTGCCCGACGCCGAGTCTGCTGTGCACTCGGGCCACGGCAAGGTTCTTGTCATGGACGACGAAAAGAACGTCGCCGACGTGGTCTGCGAAATGCTTGAGCAGCTTGGCTATGAAACTGTCTACTGCGACTCAGGGCAGCGCGCCGCAGAAATCTTCGGCATCGACAGGTCGCATTCCCACTCGATCCGGGCCGTCTTTCTCGACCTCACCGTCCCCGGGGGCCTGGGCGGCCTCGACACCCTGCGCCTGATCCAACGCATAGACTCCAAGGTTCCCGTCTACGCAATCAGCGGTTTCGCCGCCGGTGAAGTCATCGCCAACCCGGGCCGCTTCGGCTTCGCCGGCTTCCTCGCCAAGCCGTTCCTCCTCGGTGACCTGAAGCGCCTCTTGGCCGACAACCCGCACACCGCCTGACAGGCGCCCGACCGTACAGCGTCAAAGTTGCTTGACAGACGACCGGGCTGGGCGTAAGGTGTGTGCGTTAACGCATGGGATTTGTCCCTTGTCAACGACTCGAGGAGGCTTGTCTTGGCCCAACAGAAGACTTCATTGAAACCCGGCGACCACGTGGTGCTGGGTGCGGATTTCGGTACCGATTCGGTGCGGGTGCTGGCCCTCGACCCCGCCGACGGCCGGGTGCTCGGCCAAGGCGTCCGCGCCTACCCCCGGTGGAAGAAGGGGCTCTACTGCGACCCCGTGAAACAGCAGTTCCGCCAGCATCCCCTCGACTACCTCGAGTCGCTCGAAGGCGCCCTCCAGGAGGCGCTTGCGGCCTCGGGAGCCCGGACGGCCGCCAAGGTGCGCTCCCTCTCCCTTGACACCACTGGTTCGACGCCCGTGTTCGCCGGGGACGACGGCGTGCCGCTGGCGCTCAAACCCGAGTTCGCCGCCGACCCCGACGCCATGTTCCTGCTGTGGAAGGACCACACGTCCATCGCCGAGGCCGAGGCCATCAACGCCCTCGACGCAACGTGGAAGGGCCCCAAGGTGCTTCGCTACGTCGGCGGCATCTACTCGTCCGAGTGGCTGTGGGCCAAGGCCCTCCACGTCCTCAAGACCAACCCCAAGGTGGCTGCCGCGGGCAAGACGCTGGTGGAGCACTGCGACTGGATCGGGGCCAGGCTGACGGGCAACGAGGCTCCTTCGAAGATCAAGCGCGGCCGGTGCGCTGCGGGTCACAAGGGCCTTTGGCACGCCAGCTTCGGGGGCTACCCCAAGGACTTCCTGAAGGCGCTCGACCCGAGACTCGTCCCCCTCGCCGAAAGCCTGGGCACCGAGACCTCGACGGCGGACAAGCCCGCCGGCACCATCACCGCCGAATGGGCCGCCAAGCTGGGGCTTCCCGCCGGCACCCTCATCGGCAACGGCGCCTTCGACGTGCACATGGGCGCCCTGGGCGGCGGCATCCTCGAGAACCACCTGGTCAAGGTCATGGGGACCAGCAGCTGCGACGTGGTGACCTCCTCCTTGCCCAAGAAAGGGCAGATGGAAACCGTGGTCGCGGGCATCTGCGGACAGGTCGACGGGTCCATCGTCCCTGGAATGATCGGGTACGAGGCCGGGCAGTCGGCCTACGGCGACGTGTACGCGTGGTTCAAGAACCTGATCGCGTGGCCGCTGGTGCGCTTCCTGTCGGCGGACCAGGCCGAGAAGCTGGCCGACCAGATCATCCCGGCCCTCGAGGCCGAGGCCAGTAAGATCGCCCCGTCGGAGGACAACGCCCTGGCCGTCGACTGGCTCAACGGCCGCCGCACCCCCGACGCGGACCAGGGGCTGGCCGGCGCGCTGATGAATCTGAAGCTGGGCACCGACGCCCCGCGCATCTACAGGGCGCTCATCGAGGCGACCGCCTACGGCAGCCGCGCCATCAACGAGCGCTTCGAGCAGCAGGGCGTGAAGGTAGAGGGCATCATCGCCATCGGCGGCATCACCCGCAAGTCCAAGCTCGTCATGCAGATCCTGGCCGACGTGATGAACCGCACCATCAGGGTGGGCGCCAGCGACCAGGCCTGCGCCCTGGGTGCGGGCATGTTCGCGGCCACGGTGGCGGGGCTGTACCCCACCGTCGAGGCGGCCCAGGCCCAGATGTTCCCCGGCTTCGACCTGACCTTCACCCCCGACCCCAAGGCCGTGAAGGTGTACGACAGACTCTACAAGAAATACCAATCCCTCGGGGCCTACCTCGAGAAGAACAAGTAAGGAGAACTCCATGATCGCCCAGAAACCCGACTTTGAATTTTGGTTTGTCACTGGCAGCCAGGACCTGTACGGCCCCGCCACCCTCGAGCAGGTCGCCAAGGACAGCCAGGCCGTCGTCAAGGGTCTGAACGCCGCCGGCGCGGTGCCGTACCCCATCGTGTGGAAACCCACCGTTAGGAGCGCCGAGGAGATCTCGGCGGTGTGCGAGGCCGCCACGGCCGACCGCAAGTGCGCCGGCGTCATCACCTGGATGCATACCTTCAGCCCCGCCAAGATGTGGGTCCGGGGCCTGCTCGTCCTCAAGAAGCCCCTGCTTCAGCTCCACACCCAGTTCAACCGCGACATCCCCTGGTCGACCATCGACATGGACTTCATGAACCTCAACCAGAGCGCCCACGGCGACCGCGAGTACGGACATATCACCGCGCGCCTGGGCCTCAAGCGCTCCATCGTCGCCGGCCACTGGCAGGACAAGGAGACCCAGCGCCGGCTGGGTTCGTGGAGCCGTGCGGCCGCCGCCGTCACCGAGGGCCGGTCGGCCCGCTTCGTCCGCTTCGGCGACAACATGCGCGAGGTGGCGGTCACCGACGGCGACAAGGTTGCCGCGCAGATCCGCCTCGGCTGGAGCGTGAACAGCTACGGCGTGGGCGAGCTGGTCAAGCGCGTGAACGCCGTTCCTGCCAAGGACGTTGACGCCCTGATCGACGAATACAAGAAGACCTACGTTATCGCCAAAGACCTCCTCGAGACCCCCAAGCAGCTCGAAAGGCTCAAGGTGCAGGCCCGCTTCGAGATCGCCATCGAGGCCTTTCTTGTCGAGGGCCGCTACCTGGGCTTCACCACTAGCTTCGAAGACCTGTACGGCCTCGACCAGCTCCCCGGACTGGCCTGCCAGCGCCTCATGGCCAAAGGCTACGGCTTCGCCGGCGAGGGCGACTGGAAGACCGCGGCCCTGGTGCGCGCCGTGAAGCTTATGGGCGACGGCCTCACCGGCGCCACGAGCTTCATGGAGGACTACACCTACCACATGGAAGACGGCAAAGAAATGGTCCTCGGCAGCCACATGCTCGAGATCTGTCCCTCCATCGCCGAAGGCCCCGTGAAGGTCGAGATCCACCCCCTGGGCATTGGCGGCAAGGACGACCCGGCGCGCCTGGTGTTCAACGCCGCCCCCGGCGAGGCCACCAACGCCTCGCTTGTTGAGTTCGGCGACCGCTTCCGGCTCATCGTGAACGAGGTCAAGACGATCAAGCAGCCCCAGGCCATGCCCAAGCTCCCCGTCGCCCAGGCCATGTGGGTGCCGCACCCCGACTTCACCACCGGCCTCGAAGGCTGGATCTGGGCCGGCGGCGCCCACCACACGGCGTACTCCACCGCCGTAGACGCGGCCACCCTCCAGGCGTACGCCGACCAGCTCGGCCTGGAATTCGTGCGCATCGGCAAGGGAACGACCATCGAATCGATCCGCCAGACCCTGGCCGTCCAGGAACTGCTGGCGTTCAAGGGGAACCTCAGGTGAGCTCGGCCTACCAGACCCTCAAGGAGGAGGCCTGGGAGGCCAACCTTGAGATCCCTAGGCACGGGTTGGCGCTGTTCACCTGGGGCAACGTGTCGGCCTTCGACCGCAAGCGCGGGGTGCTGGCCATCAAGCCCAGCGGCGTTCCCTACGACAAGCTCACCGTCGATGACATCGTGGTCGTCGACCTTGACGGCAAGGTGGTCGAGGGCAAGCTTCGGCCGTCGTCGGACACGCCCACGCACCGGGTGCTCTACAGGGCGTTCCCCACGATTGGCGGGGTGGTCCACACGCACTCGACCTACGCCACCGCGTGGAGTCAGGCGCAGATTCCGCTGCCGGTGTGGGGCACTACCCACGCCGACCACAGCCCCGCCGAGGTGCCGTGCACACCTGTGCTTTCCAAGGAGCAGGTGGAGAGGGACTACGAGCTCGAGACGGGCAACCTTATTGTCGACACCTACCTGGGGGGCAGACCCGCCCGGGACCCCGAGGTGACGCCCATGGTCTTGGTGGGCGGTCACGCGCCGTTCACCTGGGGAAAGGACGCTTCGAAGGCCTTGTACCACGCGGTGGTCTTGGAGGAGATCGCCAAGATGGCTATCATGACGAGGATCGCGTCGGGCGGCCTCCCCGTACCGGGTCTGCCGCCCCACCTGATTGCCAAGCATTATGAGCGCAAACACGGGCCCGGAGCCTACTACGGACAAAACTGACCCTCCCACCATGAAAGAGATCGCCCGTCTGGCGGGGGTCTCGATCGGAACTGTGGACCGCGTTCTGCATCACCGGGGACGAGTCTCGGCCGAAAATGTGGCCAGGATCAGCGCCATCGTCGCCGAGAGCGGCTACCAGCCCAACCTCTTCGCCAGCCGGCTTTCCGGCGGTGCGGCGGTGCACACCATAGGCGTGCTCGTGCCCCAGCCCGACCAGGACTTCGGGTACTGGCGCCTGCTGTGGAACGGCATGGAGAGGGCGGCCCGCGAGCTGGTGCCTCTCCATGTTTCGGTGAAGATCGAAGGGTTCGACAGGCACTCGTCCCAGGCGTGCGCCCAGACGTTCAGGGGCCTTGGCGAAACTTGCCAGGCTCTGGCCCTGGCGCCCATCCACAGCCTGGTTCTGCGCCCCTTGGTCGATGCGTTGCCCGCCGAGCTTCCCGTGGTGTTCTTCGATACCGATATGGAATGTATTCACGAGCATTGCTTCGTCGGCCAAGACCCGTGGCAGGGCGGGGCGCTGGCGGGCAAGCTGTTGGGCCTCACCCTCGAACCCGGCCGCCCGGTAGTGCTTGTGCGATTCGACGAGGACGACGAGCACCTTCAGAAACGCTCTGAGGGCTTTGAGGCGTACATGAAGGCCTCGGGCCGGCAGGTGCTCGTCCTCGACCAGAAGCTGTCTGACCCCCTGCCACGGCGGCGGACCGAGACGTCGCTGTTCCTGGCCCAGCACCCCGCAGCGGGGGGCCTGTTCGTCCCTAACGCCTCGGTGGGCGAGTACGCGCTGGCCGGGCTGGGGCGGCGGGTGGTCGGTTACGACCTGATCCCCGGCAACGTGGCCGCGCTCAAGGACGGGCGCGTGGACTTTTTGCTTTCCCAGCGGCCCGAAATCATGGGTTACGAGGCCGTCCGCCGGCTGAGCCGGGTGCTGCTGTTCCGCGAGCCGCTGCCCCGGCGCATCGCACTGCCCCTCGACGTCATCCTGAAAGAGAATCTCGACGGTCACCTCGAAGGCTTTGGGCTGGAATAAGGGCTAGGGGCCGCGGACGGCTTCCGGGGGCACGACAACCCTCGTCCCCGCCGCAAGCGCTCCAGCGGTCTTTCCGCTCACCCTGTCGCCCGGTTCGAGGTCGGCGTCTTGAAACACAAGGTAGGTCTGTTCGAACCACACGGGGCCGGCCAGCCAGGCGGCCTTGTCCATCCTGACCTGGAAGCGTCCCTTGGTGTCGGGGACCGTCGACTCGAACTCCTCGGGGTCGCCGGCGGCCGTGGCACCCGCCACCAGGACCCGCCAGCGCGCCCCGGGCACAATCTGGCTCACCAGGGTGGGCGGACGGTCGGTGATGACGGTCCCCCCGGCCGGCAGGCGAATGTCGATGCGGGAACTCGTCTCTTCGGGGAGGTTGAACACGCGGTTGGGGGGGAGGGTGTAGGTCTGGTTCCCCGCCGTGACCCGGAGGGTGACGTCTGTGTCGCTTTCGGGGACGGTGAACAGGCGGTAGCGCCCGTTGGAGTCGGTGGGGGCCGACCCGGAGTACAGTTCGACGTGGGCACCGGGTGTGCCCGACCGCGCGTACTCCGTGAGGGCCACCACCGCGCCCGCCACGGGCTTTCCGTCGGCGCCGCGCACCGTACCTTCCACGGCCCAGTCCTCGTTGCGGAGGAACGCCACTTTGCTGTCGGTTACGATCAGGGCGTCCACCACAACCTGGCCGTGGTCGGCACCGTTCTCGTGAACGTGCAGGATTCGGATGGGGTAGCACACGGTCACCCGGGCTTGGGCGCCGGTGCCGGGCGGCGAAACCACCCGGACGTCGATGGTGTGGGGAAAGGACCTGTCGACCGAAACGTTGAAGGTGCCCTTGGGGCCCACGGGTTCGCTCCGGTGGCCCGCGACCTCGACGACGGCGGAGGCCAGCGGCGCCCCTCCCTGGAGGACAACCCCTCCGACAGACGCCTGGTGCGAGCCGTCGGCCCGCCAGGGTGTGACCGACCAGCTCTGGACGTCCATCCGAAGGGAAACAGGTCCGCCGTTGTCAGAGGAGCACGAGGCCAGGAGCCCCGCGACGAGCAAGGCCGCCGAAGCGAGGCCCCTGGCGAAAATCATTGAACGGGCTGTCCCTGGGTCTTGTCACCGCCGAGGGCAAAGACGAACAGCTTAGGCTTGGTTCCGCCGCTGGTGAGGGCGACGTAGCTCTTGCCCTTGACCTGATAGATGGCCGGGGCCCCGCCCACGTTGTCGCCGTCGAGCTGCCATTCCCACACCGTCGACCCGCTCTTGATGTCGATGGCGCGGTAGATGCCATCGAGCTCGCCGTAGAACGCCAGGCCGCTCGAGGTATTCGTGAAGCCGCCGCGCATCATGTTGTCTGTCTTGTTCTGGTAGACGATCTTGCCCGTCGTCACGTCGATGGCCGTGACGGTGCCGTAGGGCACGATGTCGGGCGGAGTGGCCGCCATGGTCGTGCCGAAGATCAGCGCCCCGTAACCGAAGCTCTTGTCGAGCTTGTCCTGATGGGTGGCAGACTTGATGAGGGCGGGGTACTCGATGCCGGGGATCAGGACGTAGCCCGTGGCCGGATCGTAGGACTCGGGCGCGTAGTTCTCGCCGCCCAGGATGCCGGGGTACACAAGGACGCCCTCGGGGGTGGGTTTGGGGTGGTCGATCTTGGCAAACGGCACGCCGTCGTAGACGACCGCGCCGGTGGCCGCGTCCCAGGCGAACCACAGTCCGCCCTTGCCGCCCTGGACGACGATCTTCTTGTCGACACCGCCGATCTTCGCCTTGATGAGCATGGGGGAGGCCGCAGCGTCATAGTCCCACAGGTCGTGGGGAATCTCCTGTCCGTCCCAAACGTACTTGCCGGTCTTGGCCTCGACGGCCACGACCGAGTCGGTGTACGGGTTGGCGCCGGGGCGGTTCTCGCCGAAGAAGTCGGGGGCGGGGTTGCCGACGGCAAAGTAGACGAGGCCCGATTCCGCGTCAATGGTGACCGGCATCCAGACGCCGCCGCCGCCCTGGTAATGGCTGTCCTTGAGCCAGTCTTGACCCTTGGGCGGTACGGTCCAGAACGGGTGGTCCCAGGCGGGCGACAGGTCGGACGCCCTGAGCGCCATCACGAAGCCCCGGACGCCGTTGTCCGAGCCCGAGGACCCGATGAAGATCTTACCGTCGAAGTACACAGGGGCCGTGGTCTCGTAATAGCCGTTGGCGCCCGTGATTTCGTCGGTCTCGCCGGGGTAGAGGTCCTTGATCGCGACGATCTTTTCGACGGCGCCGGTCTTGGCGTCGAGGGCAACGACCCTGTTGTCGATGAGCAGGGCGAAGACCTTGCCCTCGGCGACGGCCACCCCGCGGTTGGCAACGATGGGCGAGATCTTGGCGAAATCGTCAACGCCCGAGTCGGGCTTGAAATGCCACCGCACCTTGCCGGTCGCGGCGTCGAACGCGAACACGTGGCTCTTGCCCGTGGTGACGTACAGCACTCCGTCGACAGCGACGGGGTAGTTCTGGTTGCCGTTGGCGATGCTGGGGTCCAGGGCCTTGAAGTCGACGCTCCAGACCACGCCAAGGTCCTTGATGTTGTCCTTGGTGATGTCCTTCACCGGCGAGCTGCGCGTGCTCGCCAAGTCGTAGTGAACGTTGGGAAAGTTGACGTAGTCGGGTGCGCACGAGGCGAGCAGAGCCACCGAAAACGCCAAACCAGCCAAGCGCAGGTACTTCATGAAAGCCTCCTTATTGCCCAGGCATGGGTTCGGTTCCACCGTGGTGTTTCCCAATCCCGACAATCATGATAAGATAGTCTTAATCTAATGATGTTCTCGGACGTCGTCAATAAGAACGGGCTAATGGACCGCCGGAAGTTCCAGGCCGTTCCAAGGAGATGGTATGAAGCATTTGCTCGCGCTCCTGCTGCTCGCCGGGGCGGCGCAGGCCGTCGGCGCCGCTGTAGTCGACGGAACGGTCTCGGCGCAGGAATACACAAATTCGAAATCGGTGCTCAGCGGCGCCGCCACCCTGCATTGGGCCTGGGACGCCAAGGGCGGGCTCACGATCGCCCTGGAGGCGAAGACCGGCGGCTGGCTCTCGGTGGGACTGGGCACCAGAAGCATGACCGGCTCGTACATGTACATGGGGTACTTCGACGCCAAGGGCAAGGCCGTAGTCTCGGAGCAGGTGGGTGCCGAACACATCCACTCGCCCTCAGGGACCAAGCGGGCCGACAAGTCGGCGCTCAAGCGCAGCGGCGCCGTCGAAGTGCTCGAGTTCCACGTTCCCGCCGCCCATGTCCCCGGCAAGGGCAAGAACGTGCAGTTCATTGTTGCGTTCTCGGACAAGGCCGACCTGGTGTCGCCCCACGGCGACAACTACGACATCGGATCCATCCCCCGGCCTTGAACCGGGCGAAATCACAAAACCGGGGACGCGGGTTTTCACTTGCGTGGAGCGGAATTCGGACTTAGGCTTGCCTTAGGACGGTCCCCGTCCCAAGGAGGAAGACTATGGCCGACAGCAAGAACGCCCTGGTCGCCGGCGGTACCGGCGGCATCGGCGAAGGGATTGTCCAGGTTCTGCTCGAGGGGGGCTGGAGGGTGTTTGTCCCAGTCCGCGGGACGGAGAAGGGCGACAAGCTGAAGTCGCGTGTGGCCGGGGTCGCGGGCGACCGCCTGCACCTGGTGGGAAGCGACCTGTCCGTCGCTTCGGAAGTAGAAGCCCTAAAGAAGCATGTGCTCAAGGCGGCGGGCACCATCGACCTTGTGGTCGTGTCGGTGGGCAGCTCGTACTACGGCTACAGCCTCCACATGATCCCGAGGCACGACTGGGACCGCCTTGTCACCGAAAACCTGGCGACCCATTTCAACCTTCAGCACCAGTTTCTCGCGCAGCTGCACAGTCAGAACAAGGGTGTCTACATCACCCTGACCGGACCCGAGGCCGACTTTGTCCACCCCGAGACGGGGCTCATGTCGGTGCTTGCCGCCGCCCAGAAGATGATGTCGCGGGTCGAGGCCCTGGAAGCCGCCGGTACGGGGGTTCGGGTCTACTCGGTCACTTCGAAGACGCCCATCGCCACCCGGGCCCGTGGCGAGCAGAACGTGGCCGACTGGATCCACCCCGAGGAGCTGGGGCTCTACATCCAGGCCCTGGTCGCCGGTAAGGCCCCGGGGTCCACAGATTCTCTCCACGTCTTGGAGTCGCGGGAGCAGCTGCGGCGGTTGCTGAAGCTGCCGTGATCGCGGCCCGATGAAGGTCGTTATCGCCCCCGACTCGTTCAAGGGCAGCCTTTCGGCGGCTTCGGCGGCCCATCACCTCGCGCTGGGAGTGAGGCGGGTGTTCCCCGAGGCCGTCGTCGTTCTGCTGCCCGTCGCCGACGGGGGCGAGGGGACGGTGCAGGCCCTGGTCGCGGCCGGGGGCCGTCTGGAGGAGGCCGTCGTCACTGGCCCCCTGGGCGAGGCCGTCACGGCGCAGTACGGCGTGCTGGCCGACGGAACCGGAGTCATCGAAATGGCCGCGGCCTCGGGCCTCGTCCTCGTCCCCTTCGACCGGCGGGACCCCCTCCGCACTTCAACGCGGGGTACGGGCGAGCTGGTGTCGAAGCTGCTCGACCAAGGCTGCCGGCGTCTGGTCTTGGGGCTGGGCGGCTCGGCCACCAACGACGGCGGGGTCGGCCTGGCGCAGGCCCTGGGGTGGTCTTTCCTCGACGCCCAAGGCCGGGAGCTGGGTGCCGGCGGCGGTGCGCTTTCGGCCCTTGACCGCATCGAAGGCGTCGGCCGCGACCCGCGCCTGGCCGAGTGCCAAATTGTAGCAATCTGCGACGTCACCAATCCCCTGGTCGGACCCCTGGGCGCCTCGGCGGTCTACGGACCCCAAAAGGGCGCCGATGCCAAGCGTGTCTCCGTCCTTGACGCCAACTTGACCCGGCTGGCCGACGTGGCCGAACGCGACCTGGGGGTCCGGCTCCACGAGCTGCCCGGCGGCGGGGCGGCCGGGGGGCTGGGCGCCGGGCTGGCGGCGTTCTGCGGCGCGGTGCTGCGGCCGGGCATCGATTCAGTGCTCGACGTTGTGGGCTTCGACGCGGTGGTGGCCGACGCCGACCTCGTGCTCACGGGCGAGGGGCGCCTCGACGGTCAGACCGCCTTCGGCAAGGTGCCCGTGGGCGTCGCGGCCCGGTCCACCGCCGGGGGCCGCAAGGTGCCCGTGGTCGCCTTTGCGGGAAGCCTCGGCCCCGGAGCCGAGGCCGTCTTGGGCCTGGGCATCGACGCGGTGGTGCCCTTGGCCGACGGGCCCCTCACCCTTGAGCAATCCATGGACCGCACCGGCGAGCTGCTTGAGGCCGCCGCCGAGAGGGCGCTGAGGCTTGTCAGAATCGGCGGCCGGCTGAGCCCGCCGGCGCCAGCTCGTTGACTGCGGCCGCCAGCCGTCCGTTGGAGTAGTGCTCTTTGTTGGCGTTGAACACGAGGCTGTGGACCACCTCGATGTCGCTTGGCGGCGCGTTGGAATCCAGGACCCGTTCGAGGACCTTCACCGTGTCGTAACCCTGCAAGATGGGGTTCTGACAGACGACGGCCATGAGCCTGTGGTCCTCGAGGCAGTGGAACGAAGTCTTGTCGAGGTCGTGCAGGACACTGTGGAACCTGTCGAAGTCCAGCCGCTCGAAGGTGCGGATGAACGCTGGATTGTAGGGCGCGGTCATGTAGACCGCCCGGGGGAGCTCGCCCATCGAGTCGGCTATCGAGGCAAGCTCGCGCTCGGCCTCGGCGTCGGACAGGTTCGAGGGGAGGCAGAGGATATCGGCTGTCACGTTGGGGAAGTGTTGCGCCAGAACGGCCTGGAACCCCTCCCACCGCAGCCTGCCGAGGCTGACCGCGTCGCGGGCGGGGGCCTCGTCCTCGATGGTGCCGATGACCAGAATGCTGGCCCTCGGTTGGAAGAAAAGGGCCTTGCCCAGGTACTCGGCCGCCAGGCGTCCCCCCGAGCGGTAGTCGGGACCGATGTGGCACAGCCGGCTAGAGCCCCGGGCGTCGACGTTGAAGGTCACGTAGGGCACCGACCGCTGCTCAAGGAGTTCGGTGGCAGCCCCCAGGGCCGAGGGCCACTTGTGGACGAAGCCCAAGGCGTCCACTCCCGCCTCCACAACGCTTCGCAGCGCCCTGAGGAAGCCCTCGGCGTCGGGCTCGGGTACCTGGACGTACTCGACCGAGTAGTCGAAAGGCTCGATCTCGCCCGCAGCCAGCTCGATGCCCGTGCGGATGTCGGCCCAGAAGTACGAGGGCTCGGTGGTGGAGATCAGGACGATCCGCCGGATCCGGTGGCGCTTGAGCACCTGCGACGCCTTGTGAGGCACATAGTTCACCTCCCTGGCGAAGGCGAAAATGCGTTCCTTCACCTCCTTGGAGACGTACCCTGAATTGTTGAAGGCACGCTGCACGGTGATGAGCGAGAGGTTGAGCGCCGCGGCGATGTCTTTTTGCGTGGTTCGCATGGTGCCACTATTATCACCACTCGAGAGCCACTGTGGAACCTGCCGCCCGCACCGAAACCCCCAGGGGCCCAGCCTCGGCCGCGCCCCCGCGGACGCTCTTGAACGCCGGCAGACCCCTGACCAACAGGTTCCAGGGTCCCCGAGGACCCCCGGCGTCGGTCACCACTGCCTCGAGGGTGTTTCCCGTGCTGAGGATCCGGACGCTGCGGACCACGGTGCTGTCGAGGCCTCGGACGATGGCTTCGAGCACCCGGCCCGGCTCGGGTTCAAACACCTCGAAGGTGACGCCGTCTGCGAAGTCGTAGTCGGGCTTCTCGGCGTTGTTCCCCACGGCGATCACCGAGTGCGGGCGAACCAGGAAGGGGAGGTGGAAGTAGTCGTGGCGCTCGGTGCGCCAGCCGGGCCCGTCGACGGTGCCGCCTTCGAGGAAGCGCGTCCAGCGGCCGGCGGGCACGTAGTAGGTCACCTCTCCGTCGTCCCGGAACACAGGGGCCACCAGCAGGGAGTCTCCCAGCAGGTACTGGCGGTCGAGGCCTGCGGTCCCAGGATCGTCGGGAAACTCCAGGGCCATGGCCCGGGCCATGGGGAGTCCGCCGGTGACGGTGTCGTGGGCCTGGCTCCACAGGTGCGGCATAAGGCGGCACTTGAGGCCGACAAAGTGCCTGAGCACGTCGACGGCTTCTTCGTCGAACAGCCACGGGACCCTGTAGGACTCGTTGCCGTGGAGGCGGCTGTGGGACGACAAAAGCCCGAACGCTGCCCAGCGCTTGTACAGGTCGGGGGTGGCGGTGCGCTCGAAGCCGCTGATGTCGTGGCTCCAGAAACCGAACCCCGACAGGCCCAGGCTCAGCCCGCCGCGAAGCGTTTCGGCCATCGACCCGTAGGTCGCCGAACAGTCTCCGCCCCAGTGCACGGGGAACTTCTGGCCCCCGGCGGTGGCCGACCTGGCGAAGACAAGCGCCTGGTTCTTGCCCTTCTCCTGCTCCAGGACCTCGAACACCGCCTTGTTGTACAGGTAGGTGTAGTAGTTGTGCATCTTCATGGGGTCGGAGCCGTCGTGCCAGACCACCGCGGTGGGAATCCTCTCGCCAAAGTCGGTCTTGAAGCAGTCGACCCCCGTCCTGATCAACGCCCGAAGGGCGTTCTGGTACCACGCGACGGCGGCTGGGTTGGTGAAGTCGACGAGGCCCATGCCCGCCTGCCAGCGGTCCCACTGCCAGGTCGAGCCGTCGGCGGTTTTGACCAGGTAGCCCCGGGCGTGGCCCTCGTCGAAGAGCTTTGACTTCTGGGCGATGTAGCTGTTGATCCACACGCAGACCCGGATGCCCTTGTCCCTGATGCGCTTCAGCTGGCCGGCGGGGTCCTGGAAGGTGTCGGCGTGCCATTCGAAGTCGCACCACTGGAACTCCTTCATCCAGAAGCAGTCGAAGTGGAACACGTGCAGGGGAACCTTGCGCTCGCGCATGCCGTCGATGAAGCTGTTGACTGTGGCCTCGTCGTAGCTTGTGGTGAACGAGGTGGTGAGCCACAGGCCGAAGGACCAGGCGGGCGGAAGCGCCGGGCGGCCCGTGAGCGCGGTGTAGTTGCCCAGGGCCTTTTTCATGGTGCCGCCGCCCACGAAGTAGTACTCGAGCCTCTCGCCGGGCACCGAGAACTGGACCCGCGAAACAGCCTCGGAGCCGACCTCGTACGAGACCTTCTCGGGGTGGGCGGCGAACACGCCGTAGCCCGCGCTGCTGAGGTAGAAGGGGATGTTCTTGTACGCCTGCTCGCTGCTGGTGCCTCCGTCCTCGTTCCACAGGTCGACGACCTGGCCGTTCTTGACCAGGGGAGTGAACCGTTCGCCCAGCCCGTAGATGCTTTCACCCACCCCCAGGGTCACCTGCTCGCGCATGTGGGCCACGCCCGCCGCGTCAACGACGTGGGCTGTATGCTTGGGCCCCGTTCCCGTCAGCCGGCGCCCGGCGGCGAAGAACTCGACGGCCCAGTCGCCTGTCTTGGCGACGCGCACTGACGTTTGGCCGCTGGTCAACACGGCCTCGGCGGCGGTTTCGGTGATGGTGGCCTTGTGGTTGGGCGCAGCGTCGACCGCGAACCCGGGGCCCCGCAAGACCTGTCCGGCAAAATGGACGACTTCGACGCGGATGACGTCAGGCGCCGGCGAGCTGAACTTGAGGGTGAGCATGGGGCAGTTGAGGGTGTCGCCCCGGTGCCGGATGGCCCGGCACGGCGCGTAGACGGTCATCGACTGCGCGTCGGTGCGGACCTCGAGGGCCGAAACGGGCGAGTTGAGAGTGATCCCGGGGCGCAGGCCCCAGTAGCCGTCTGTGAATTTCATTCGGTGTCTCCTGTGGAGGAATTTCGCCCCGCCCCGGCGCCCGGGGACCTCGGGGCGGCTTTAGGATTTTACGGCGCCAGCGGTCATTCCCTTCATGATGTGTTTCTGCAGCGCCAGGTAAAACACGATGGCGGGGAGGATGGTCAGCAGCACAGCCGCCATGGCCAGGTGCCACTCGACCTTGTACTGGCCGAAGAAGTTGTAGGCGGCCAGCTGCAGCGTGAGGGCCTGCTTGTTGCCGCTGACCACGAGCAGCGGCAGGAGGAAGTCGTTCCACATCCACATGGCGTTCAGCACGATGACCGACACGCTGACGGGCTGAAGGAGCGGGAAGACGACAAGGAAGAACTTGCGCAGGGGGCCGCACCCGTCGATCACGGCGCTCTCGTCGAGCTCGATGGGTATGGTCTTCACGAAGCCGTGGTACATGAACAGCGCCAGAGGAATTCCCAGGCCCCAGTACAGCACCCCTAGTCCCCACACCGAGTTGGTCAGGTGCAGGGTCTTGGCCACCTTGACCAGCCCGATCATGTAGGAGTGGAAGGGAATCATCATCGGCGCCACGCACACCAGAAACACAAGCCAGCTGAGTCTCGTCTTGGTCCGCGACAGCTTGTGGCCGGCCACCGACGCCAGCAGCACGACGCCGACGGTGCCCAGGGTCGTCGCGATGAGAGTGTTGAGGAACAGGCGGGGGTAGGCCATGGTGGTGAACGCCAGGATGAAGTTGTCGAACTCGGGCGTCGCCGGCAAGGCCACGGCGTTGTCCATGATCTGCTGAAAGGTCTTGACCGAATTGATCAGGACGATGAACAGCGGGTACAGGTAGAGCGCCGCCAACAACACGAGGACAACGTTGAGCCAAATCCGGCCCCGGGGCTTGGTCATGACTCCACCTCCCTGTTCTTGAACACCGTGACCTGGAACAGCGTGATGCCCAGGATGAGCAGGAACAGCAGCACGGACATCGCCATGCCGTACCCGAACCGGCCCTGCCCGAAGGCCGTGGTGTAGATGTCCAGGGCGATGCTCGTGGTGGCGTTGCCGGGTCCGCCGTTGGTGAGGCTCAGGATGACGTCGAAGGTCTTGAGCCCGTTGGAAAGCGCGTAGAACACGCACACGGTCACCGACGGCATCAGCAGCGGCAGGACGATCTTTGAGAAGCGCTGGAGGGGCGCCGCACCGTCGATGAGCGAGGCTTCGATCAGGTCCCGGGGAATGGTCTGAAGTCCCGCTAGGTAAATGACAAGGTAGAAGCCAAGGTCGTGCCACAGCGACACAAGCACCGTGCTGACAAACGCCAGCGCCGGGTCGCCCAGCCAGCTGGCCTGGAACAAGGGCCAGCCGGTCATGGCTGAAAACGTGTCGAAACCCTTGGAAAAGATGAACCGCCAAACGTACCCGATGATGATGAGGCTGATGATGTTGGGCACGTAGAACGCCGCCCGAAGCGCGTTCTTGCCCCTCAGCGGCTGGTCGAGGGCCAGGGCCAGCGCCAGCGCGATGAGGTTGACGAGAACCACCAGAGCCAGAGTGAACAGGAGGGTGAACCCAAGCGCGGCCAGGAGCGCCGGATCGTTGGTGAACAGCTCGACGTAGTTGGCCAGACCATTGAACACGGGCACTTTGTCGAGGCCGTTCCACTTGCTGAACGAATAAACGATGCTCATGCCGAAGGGGACGAGGACGACCACGACGATGGCCAGCAGCGCCGGAAACGTCAGCGCCGCAAACTCAACGCCCCGGCTGACCCGCTTTTTGAACGCAACCATGGGTTCAGCTCCTCCTGGACCCTTACCGGGCCGCGACCAGCTTGGCGTAGTCGGAGTCGATGGCTGCCAGAGTTTGGGCGCGGGTCGTCTGACCGGCCAGATAACCCTGGAAGAATGAACCGAAGTCTTTCTCGGCCCCGGTGGGGAACCTCTGGTAGAACCACGAGTAACTGGGGACGTTCTTGGCCAGCATCGCCGAAGTCTCCTGGGCCAGCTGTGCGTCGGGAGCGGCGGCGCCCCGGATGGGCGAAATCTGTTTGATCTTGCTGGGAATCCAGGCCTTGCCGTAGGCCGAGGTCGTCAGCCAGCGAAGCCACGCGACAGCGGCCTGAGTGTTGGGCCGGTCCTTGGCAATGCGGATGGTCTGGTTGGAGTCAAACATGATGCCGGCCTTGCCAGCGTCGGCGGTGGGGCCCACCAGATAGCCGATCTGCACGTCGGGGTTGGTCTTGCGGATGGTCCCCTCGGCCCAGTTGCCCTGGTGGATCATGGCGACCTTGCCGTTGGCCAGCGCGGCGCACTGGTCGTTGAAGTCCGATTCAAGCGGCTTGTTGCCGCCGTACTTCTTGATCAGGTCGAGCAGGTCAAACACCGTCGACATCTCCTTGATGTCCTGAAAACGGAGCTTGCCGCTGTCGAGGTCGGCGACGAACTTGGCGTAGTCGCCATTGTAGGCCGCCGGAAGGGGGGCCAGCGCCTGCCAGGCGGTCTGGGGAAGGACCCAGAACTCCTTGAAACCCGTGGCGAAGGGCTGGATTCCCTTGGCCTGGAGCTTCACGCAAACGGCCTCGAGCTCCTTCATCGTCGTCGGAAGCTTGGTGATGCCCGCGTCCTTGAACACCTTCTTGTTGTAGATGAACGAGTGCGACTGGACGAGGAAGGGGTAGCCCAGGACCTTGCCGTCAAGGGTGACACCGGTCAGAGCCGTCGGCTCCAGGTTCTTGATGAAATCTTCCTTGGTCAGATCGTAGACGTAGTCTTTGTAGGTCTCGTTGTCGGCGTAGGCCGAGCTCATGAAGATGTCGGGGGTGTCGCCGGAGTTCAGCCGCGCGGTAAGCACCGAACGGTAGTCGGCCTGAAGCACAGTCAAGTCAAGCTTGACCCCTGTCTCCTTCTGATACTGCTGGATCATATCGTTGTACTGTTCCTGCAGCTCAGGACTGTAGAACAGCACGCTCAGGGTCTTGGACTGCGCCTGGACGGCGACGCCGACCAGCACGAAAACCACGGCCGCCAGGACCATAAGGACCTTCTTCATTCGATGCCTCCCGTATGATGCACGTGCATCATATGATCTACGTGTATCATGGGTTTTCCAGACCGTCAATCTTTTTCTTGCTGGGCGGGAGCTGCGACGGCGTTTTGTGGTAAGTTCGAGGGAGGATGCGTCCAGAGCACCCGCCGGTCTCCTCCGGTTGCGCCTTTCGCTGTTGAGACGATACAATGACAATGAAAAAAAAGCGGGCTGCGGCCGGGGGCAACCTTTGGAAGAACCAAAATCAAAAATGAGCGCCTTGGTCGTCGACGACGAGCCCATCAACCTCCTGCTGATCCAAACGCTGCTCAAGCCACTGGACCTCGACGTGGTGACTGCCCGGGACGGGCTGGCGGCTCAGGAACGGATGCGCGAGCGGCCCTTCGACCTTCTGCTGTTCGACATCATGATGCCCGGGCTCGACGGACTGGAGCTCACCCGCTGGACCAGGACGCAACCGGCGTTCAAGGACATCCCCGTCCTCGTGCTGACGTCGCTGACCAGCAAGGACACCCTGCTCGAGGCCTTCGTGGCGGGCGCGGTGGACTTCTTGACCAAGCCGTTCTACGGACCGGAACTGATCCACCGGGTTCAGGCCCAGCTCAAGCTGCGCGAGCTTCAGAGGCGGATGGAAGACTTCGCCAACCAGCTTAACCTGCAGGTGCTCAAAGCCATGAAGACCGAGGCGGAGCTGCTGCAAAGCCAAACCGCCCTGGCCGAGGCCAACAAAACCCTGGCCGAATGGGCACACAAGGACACCCTCACGGGGCTGTGGAACCGGCGCAAGGCCCTCGACCTGATGGACTACGAGGCCAGCCGAAGCCACCGTGCGTCCCGGACCATCGGCGTGGCCATGCTTGACCTCGACAAGTTCAAGAGTGTGAACGACTCTCTTGGCCACGACCAGGGCGACCTTGTCCTCAAGACGGCCGCCAGCACCCTGGCCAAGAACGTGAGAACCAGCGACATCCTGGCGCGCTGGGGCGGCGAGGAGTTCCTTGCGGTCTTTCCCGAAGCGGGGCTCGAGGGGACGAAGATCGCCGCCGAAAAGCTGCGCACGGCCATCGAGGAGGCACCGTGGTCGCTCCCCGACAGGCCGGGCATGACGGTGTCGATCGGAATTGCGGTCAAGTACCCCGAGACGACCTGGGACGAGGCCATCAAACAGGCAGACAATGCGCTCTATCACGCCAAGGAAGGGGGGCGCAACCGGGTATCGTGGAACGCGCCTTCACCGGCGCCCGCGTCCAATAGCCTGCTCAAGCGCGGTTCGCGCATCCGCAAGGGCTGAGGTCCGGCCCTTGGCCCGTCCCCTGAACCTCGTCATCAGTTCTCTTGGCGAAACCGGCTACGGCGTGGGCCAGAAGGGCGGCCAGTGGCTGACGGTGGCCCGCACCGCCCCCGGGGACCACGTGACGGTCGGTCCGCCGCGCGGACCCGAAAAGTGGTCGAGCGCCGAGCTGCTCAAGGTCGTCCAGGCCGGACCCGACCGGGTGGAACCGCGTTGCCAAGGCTTCGTACAAGGGTGCGGCGGCTGCCAGTGGCTCCACTTGGCCTACCCGGCCCAGGTGGCCTGGAAGGAGAAGAATCTGGCGGCCGTGCTGCGTTCCCGCGGAGGGTATGCCGGCCCCATCCACCCGCTGATCGCCATGGCCCAGCCCGAGGCCTACCGAAACAAGCTTTCGCTCAAGACCGCCGGCGGCCGCCTGGTGTTCGTCCCTGAGTTCGATGGGACGAACCAGGCTCCCCGGGACTGCCTTGTTCAGACCCCCGCGCTGCAGGCAGCGTGGGCGAAGCTGAGGACGCTGGCTGTCCCTGCCGGCATCGAGCAGGTGCACCTGCGAAGCAACGCGGCCGGCCAGGTCGGGCTCCACGCCTTTGTGAAGGAAGGCACGCCGCCTTCGGCCCTGGCGCCGTTTGCCGAGGCCCTGCCCGAGGCCGTGGGCGCGGGCGTCACCAGCCGCAAAGGCTACCGCGTGGCCTGGGGCGAGGCCGTCTTGGCCCAAATCATCGGTGCCGCGACGTGGCTCATCCCCCACAACGGGTTCTTCCAGACCAACCAGACCCAAGCTGCCGAGTTGCTTGCCCTGGTAAGGCGCGAGGCCGCCGTCAAGGGGACCGACAGGGTGCTCGACCTCTATTGCGGCGCCGGGTTCTTTGCCCTGGCGCTTGCCCCCGGGGCCCGGGAGGCGGTGGGCATCGAGGAGAACCCCCAGTCGGTCGAGGCGGCCGGGGCCAGCGCCAAGTACTCGGGCATCGCCAACGCGCGGTTCCTGGCCGGAGACCTGGGCGCGGTGCTTGCCAAGCTGCCCCCAGCCCCGGCCGAAACCGTTGTCGTCGATCCCCCGCGGGAGGGCCTCAGGCCCGAGGCTCTGCAGGCGCTGGTCGCCCGTTCCCCCAACCGCATCGTTTACGTTTCGTGCTATCCGCCGTCCCTGGCCCGGGACTTCAAGGTGCTGGCCAAGGCCGGCTGGCGGGGACTCTCATGCACCGCCGTCGACATGTTCCCCCACACCTCCCACGTCGAGGCCGTGCTCACCCTTCAGCGGTGATCTGCGGATCCGGCTCCGGGGTGAAAAGCGTCGAGCGGTTTCGTCCCTGACGCTTGGACTGGTAGAGCGCGTGATCGGCGGCGGCCAGGATTTCGGCGGAGGTGCGGCCCATGGCAGGGAAGAGAGCTATCCCCAGCGAGAGGGTGGGGCGGGTCTTTGTGCCTGGCAGCACCGACTCGTGGAAGGTCTTCCGGTACAGCTCGGCGCGTTTGAGCGCGCCATTCTCGGTGGCGTTCAGCAGCACCACCAGCAGTTCGTCGCCCCCCAAGCGAAACACCAGGTCGCTGGCCCGGGTCTGCCGCGCCAGCTGGCCGGCGAGGTTCTTGAGCACCACGTCGCCCGTGTCGTGGCCGAAGCGGTCGTTGATGTGCTTGAAGCGGTCGACGTCGATCATGATCAGTGCGACTTGGTGGTGGTCCCTCTCGGCGCGCAGCAGTTCCCTGTCGAAGGTCTCGGCCAGGTAGCGCCGGTTGTACAGAGAGGTCAGAGGGTCGCGGATTGCCTGTTCCCGCAGGTCGGCCTGGGCCACGAGTTCCTGCATTTGGGCTTGAAGAGTCGCGTTGGCCCTGTGCAGGGTGTTCTTGGCCCTCTTGAAGTCCGTCACGTCTTCAGAAATGAAGACGGCGCCAACGATCTCGTCGCCGTGCTTCAGGGGCACGCCGAGAATGTTGGAGTAGCCCTCACCGCCGCCCGAGACCGCCGGGAAGTAAACCTCGTCCCTGGCGAAGGGCGTCCCGGCCAGGACCTTGCCGTAGTCTTCGGCCAAACCGGCCGCGACGATGCTTTTGCGTTCGGTGATCCGCTGGCCGAGGTAGTCGCTGTCCTTGGTGTTTCCGCGCCCCATGTGCTCGAGGTGGAAGGGGTTCACGGCGACAATGAAGCCGTCGCGGTCGACCACCTGCAGCGAGACCGGAAGCGCGTCGAAGAGGACTCGGTAGAGTTCATCGCTCGGCTGCTGATTTCTGACTCTGGCCATATCGTTTGGACTAACTCTAGGAAAAAAAACCCTTTGCGACAAGAGCCGCTCGGCAGTTGCATTATGGAACAAGCAGAATGCTCGCGAGGCGAGAGTTGATCAAGGGGGGACATTTCTGGACCTTTGCCCCCGAGAAGCGGAGCCTTCGGGTGGTCTTCAGCGGCGGAGGGGCGCCGAGAGGCCCTGGGCGACCGAATGATCGCCACCTGCGGCCGGGCCAAGGCGCTGCTGGCATTCACCTCGCACCGCGGCGAGCCCGGGGACCCGCACTCGCAGACAAGTTGTTGAGGTGTCGACGCTGCGCTGAGACCGCGCCGGCATTGAGCCTTTCGGGTGTGACACGGCCCGCGCCCGCACGGGATTTCGCGGCCGCGTCCGGCACCTTGATCTTCGCATAGGTACGAATATGTACCCCCGGGGGCCCGGGCTTGTACCGAACGGAAGGAAAGCCCGCCAAAACCCGGGGTGGAGGTTGGCACGAGGCTTGCAGAAGCCTCCCAGGAGAGCCCATGAACTTCACCCTCAACCACGAACGCCTCACCCTCGACGCCGATCCCTCCCTCTCCTTGCTCAGGTTCCTGCGGGACGAAAGGGGGCTGGCGGGGACCAAGGACGGCTGTGCGCAGGGGCAGTGCGGTTCGTGCACCGTCCTGATCGACGGCCGCGCCAAACGCGCGTGCACGGTGAAGCTCGGCAGCCTTGAGGGCGCCGAGGTGCTCACGATCGAGGGACTCAATCTGCCGGGCCAGCTAACGTACGTTCAGCGCGCCTTTGTCGAGGAGGGCGCCGTGCAGTGCGGCTTCTGCACCCCGGGCATGGTCATGGCGGCCACCGCCCTCCTCGACGAGGTGGCCGACCCCAGCGACGCGCAGATCTGCGAGGCGCTCAAGCACAACCTCTGCCGGTGCACGGGGTACGGCGCCATCCTTAGGGCCGTCCACAGCGCCGCCCGCAGCCGCCTTCCCCGGCCCGTGACCGACGCGGCGGCGTTCCCCATCGGCACCTCGCCTGTGCGCAAGGACGCGCCCGGGAAGGTGCGCGGCGAACCGGTGTTCGCCGACGACCTGCCTGCCCCCGGGGCCCTTCACGGGGTGCTGCTGTTCAGCGCCCACGCCCACGCCCGGATCGTAAGCCTGGACATCTCGGCTGCCGAGGCCAGCCCGGGGGTGGCGCTGGTGTTGCGGGGCGCCGACGTGCCGGGGCGCAACGCCTTCGGTCTGTTCGTGCCCCAGCAGCCCGTTATCGCCGTCGACGAGGTGAAGTACCTGGGCGACGTGGTGGCGGCGGTCTTCGCCGAGACCCGGGCCCAGGCCGCGGCGGCCCGGGACCTGATCCGGGTCGGGTACGAAGTGCTCCCCGTACTCGACGACCCCGAGGCCAACGCGGCCCCGGGCGCGGCGCTCATCCACACGGACAGCGCCGACAACGTGGTCCACCGCGTGTCGGTGCGCAAGGGCGACGTCGACGCCGCCCGGGGCCGCGCCCACGCCGTGGTCGAAGGCGTCTACCGCACCAGCGCCGTCGAACACGCGTACCTGGAACCCGAGTCGTGCCTGGTCCGCCCCGACGCCGACGGGCTCACCGTCTGGACCGGGAACCAGGGATCGCTGGCCTACCGCTCCATGATCGCCGCCAGCCTGGCCCTCCCCGAAAGCAGGGTGAGAGTGATCCTTGTGGCGTGCGGCGGAGGCTTCGGCGGCAAGGAAGAGCCGACGGTGCAGATCCCCGCCGCCCTGGCCGCCCTGAAAACGGGACGGCCGGTGAAGATGGTGCTGACCCGGGCGGAGTCGATCCGTATGAGCACCAAGCGCCACCCCATGACGGTGCGCATGCGCCACAGGGCCGACGCGGCGGGCAAGCTGCTTTCGGTGGAGAGTTCGGTGGTCGCCGACGCCGGGGCCTACGTGAGCCAGACCATGCCCGTGGTCTTCCGGTCGGCGGTCACCGCCCCGGGGCCCTACGTGGTGCCCCACGTGAAGGCCGACAGCCTGGGGGTGGCCACGCACCGCAACCCCTCAGGGGCGTTCCGGGGGTTCGGCAGCACCCAGGCCGCCTTCGCCGCCGAGATCCAGATGGACAAGCTGGCCCGGGCGCTGAACCTCGACCCGGCCGAACTGCGGCGCCGCAACGGGCTGTCGGCCGGCGACGAGATGGCCACGGGGCAGATCGCTCCCCGGGGCACGGGGTACCGGGTCACCCTCGAGAGCGCGGCGGCGGCCCTGACGGCGCTGAGGGCCCGCTACGGCCCCCTCGAGAGAGCGCCCGAGCTGGCGGTGGGCTTCGGCCTGGCCTCGGCGTACAAGAACGTCGGCATCGGCGTGGGCCTGGCCGACGGGGCTGGCGCCGTCCTCGAGCTTGACGCCCAAGGGCGGCTCACCGTTTTTACGGGCGCGGCCGACATCGGCCAGGGCAGCGACACGCTCGCCGCCCAGATCGCCAGCCAGGAGCTGGGCATCGCCTACGAGAGCATCGACGTGGTGGCCTGCGACACCGCCCGCAGCCCCGACGGCGGCATGACCACCGCCAGCCGTCAGACCTACGTGACCGGCAACGCCGTCCTGCTGGCCGCCCGCAAGCTTAAGGCGCGGCTCGCCGCCAGCGAGCGGCCCCCCCTTCGGGTCGAGGAAACCTACCTTCCTCCCTCCACCCAGCCCCACGAAACCGAGAGCAAACCCAGCGCCCGCGGCATCCACTACTCGTACTGTTTTGCCTCGGCAGCGGTGGCCGTCGAAGTGAACCGGCTCACGGGCAAGGTGCGCGTGCTGCGCGTCCACCTGGCCCAGGACGTGGGCAAGGCCCTCCACGTGCAGAACCTCGTGGGCCAGATCGAGGGCGCGGCGCTGATGGGTGTGGGCTTGGCGCTCAGCGAGCAGTACGTGAGCGACGCCACCCGGGTGGTCACCGATTCGCTGGTGAAGCTGGGGGTCCCGTTTGTGGACGAGGCCCCCGAGGTCGACGCCGTCATCGTCGAGGTTGGCGACCCCGACGGCCCCTACGGCGCCAAGGGCATGGGCGAGGTGGGCCTCAACCCTGTGGCCCCCGCCATCTCGAACGCCATCTTCGACGCCGTGGGCGTAAGGATGCACGAGGTTCCCATCACGCCGTCAAAGGTCTTGGCCGCCCTGGCCGGAGGTGCCTCATGAGTTTCGCATTGAAAGGTCTGCTCAACCCGAATTGGAAGCCTGGCCTGCCTCCGGCGGCACGGGCACTCGTAGACCCCGCCGCGCTTGCCGAGGTGGAGCTCTACCACCGCAGTTTCCCCCAGTACGCCCCCACGCCCCTGCGTTCGCTGTCGGGTCTTGCGTTGCACTGGGGAGTGGGCGGGCTCTGGGTCAAGGACGAGTCGCCGCGGTTCGGCCTCAACGCGTTCAAGGTGCTGGGGGCGAGCTACGCCGTGGGCAAGATCCTGGCGGGGCGTCTGGGCCGCAGCCTCGACGAGCTGCCGTTCCCCGCGCTCCAGAAACCCCAGGTGCGCTCCCAGCTGGGGGGCGTGGTGCTCGCCGCCACCACCGACGGCAACCACGGCCGGGGCGTGGCGTGGACGGCGTCGCAGCTGGGCCTGCCGGCCACCATCTTCATGCCCAAGGGCACGGTGGCGACGCGCCTCGAGAACATCCGCAAGCTGGGCCAAAGCGCCGAGGTCACGGCGATGAACTACGACGACACGGTGCGCTGGGTGGCCTCCCAGGCTCGGGACAAGGGCTGGGAGATCGTCCAAGACACCGCGTGGGACGGGTACGTCGACGTGCCGCGCTGGATCATGCAGGGCTACTCCACCGTGGCCCGCGAGACGGTGGAGCAGTTGGCCGGCGCGCGGCCTACGCACGTGTTCCTTCAGGCGGGGGTGGGGGCGTTTGCCGCCGTGATGGCCGCGCTCCTGCTCGACGCCTTCGGTGCCGACCCGCCGCGCATCGTCGTCCTCGAGGCCATGCCCGCCGAGTGCTTCTACGAGTCGGTCCGCCTGGGTCGAAAGACCGCCGTGGGGGGCGAGCTCGACACCATCATGGCCGGTCTGGCCTGCGGCGAGCCCAACCCCCTGGCCTGGGACATCCTCAAGGACGCGGGCTTCGCGTTTTTGGCGGCGCCCAACGAGGCGGCGGCTCACGGCATGCGGGTGCTGGGCAACGCCCTCCCGGGGGACGAAAAGATCGTCGCCGGCGAATCGGGCGCGGTGGGCCCGGGGGTGCTGGGCTGGCTTACACAGCGGCCCGAATACGCGGCGCTCAGGGACGAGTTGGGGCTGGGTGCCGGCAGCCGGGTGCTGTGCTTCAGCACCGAGGGCGACACCGACCCCGCGATGTACAGACAGATTGCTTGGGAGGGAGCCTACCGTGGCTGAGACGAACAAGACGGAAGAACTGTGCGCCGTGGTCGCCGCTCTGGTGGCCGAGCGCTCGTATTCGGGGGACGAGGGCGGCGCGGTGCGCGCCGCCAGGGCCCTGTTCCAGCGCTACGGCTACGACGAGGTGGTGGTCGACGCCTACGGCTCCATCGCCGGCGTCATACAGGGCAGGCGGCCCGGGCCCACGGTGCTCTTCGACCACCACATCGACACCGTGCCCGTCCCCGACGCCTCGGTGTGGACCCACGACCCCTGGGCCGGCGAGGTGGCCGACGGCAACTTGTACGGCCGCGGCACCAGCGACATGAAGGGCGCCCTGGGCGCCGCCTTGGTGGCCTGTGCCGACTTTGCCCGGCAGACCAACCGAG
>Ga0181516_10000668_pt1 | contig 29461 bp, 24 predicted proteins | sample PEATcosm2014_Bin_25_FD_121104 | JGI IMG/M metagenome (GOLD analysis project Ga0181516, IMG submission 121104) | Peatland microbial communities from MTU Mesocosm Facility, Houghton, MI, USA - PEATcosm2014_Bin01_10_metaG | ecosystem: Environmental > Terrestrial > Soil > Wetlands > Peat | place... | reverse complement strand
TCCTTGCACGCCGCGAGCGTGCGGTCGCCCATGCCGCCCTTGCCGATGACGCCGCGGATGCCGAAGTCGCGGATGATTTGCGCCTGATACGGCTCCTCGCGGATGGACGTCGTCGGGCCGGCGGCGGTCGCCTTCCACGAGCCGTCGTCCTGCTTCATCACCACCGGGCCGCAATGATAAAGAATCCCGTCGCGGAGGCTCACGCCCGGCGGCAGCTTGCCGCCCTCGTGCAAATACTTGTGAACCGCGTCGCGCCCGGTGTGAACGACGCCGGAAATCAGCACCTCGTCGCCGACTTTCAGCGCGCGGATTTTTTCCTCGGTGAAGGGAAAACTCAAATTGATCATTTTGGAATCCTCGTTTTCAGTAGAGCCATTTTTGAATTGCGCCACCCGCATCCAGTGTCACGCCCTGACGCCGATACGCCCAGCACATGTAGCTGATGCTCACGAAGTAGGACGCGGGCAGGCGGTTCGCCGCGCAAATCTTCACGCCCAGCAGCGTCGTCTTGCCGCCGAATCCCATCGGGCCGATGCCGAGTTCGTTCGCCGTCTTCAAAATATCCTGCTCCAGCGCGTCCAATTCGGGCACCGGATTGCGGTCGGGAATCAACCGCAGGAACTGCGTCTTGCTCAATTCGTAGCCCGTCGCGCGGTCGCCGCCAATGCACACGCCAAGGATGCCCGGCCCGCAGCCCTTGCCTTGCGCCTGCAACACCGCGTCCAGAATCGCCTTGCGGCAACCGTCGAGATCGCGGTTCGCGTTTAGCTTCTCGTTCGGCAACGAGTATTGCGCGCCGACGTTTTCGCAGCCGCCGCCTTTCAAAACCAGTCGCACGGAAATTTCCGGCGTGCGCTGCTGGTGAAAATGAAACGCCGGCGCTCCCGGCCCGCAATTCGTGCCGTCATTCTTGCCGGTGAGTGAATCCACGGAGTTTTGCCGGAGAAAACCTTTTTTCGTCGCCAGCTTCACGGCTTCGCGCGCCGTTTCGGCGAACGTGATCTGGTCGAACCCGACCGGGCAATTTACGTAAAACAAAATGCTGCCGGTGTCCTGGCAGATCGGCTGCGACTTCGTTTTCGCCAGCGCAATGTTCTGGTCAATGATTTTGAAGGCGCTGGCGGCGAGGGAATTTTTCTTTTCGTTCTCCAGCGAGGCGAGAATGGCCTGATGCACGTCACCGGGAATTTCAGCGGACGTGCGGCGGATGAGTTCAACCAGCGATTCTTGCAATTGGCTCATAATTTCCATTAGCGTAAGACCTCGCGGTGTCGGCGTCAACCGGACGATGTCCGGCGGATGCCGCCGCGGCGATGCCGGTCTTGCATGCCCGTGCAAATGTTTCAGATGGCGGACAGACGGCATTACCGGGCCTGCCGCCGAAGACGATTTTTGCGGAATATCAAAACTTCTTCTCGACAAGATGCCCCTTTAGCTGCTTCAAATGGGGCGGACGAAATGGCCAAAACCAAACGAATCGGAATTCTGACGGCAGGCGGCGACAGTCCCGGACTGAACGCGGCGATCCGCGGCGTCGGGAAAACCGCGCTCGGATTTTACGGCATGGAGATTGTCGGCTTCCGCGACGGCTTTCGCGGCCTCGTCGAGGAGCGGCGGCTCAAGCTGGACAAGGCCGCGCTCGCCGGCATTCTCACCGTCGGCGGCACCATCCTCGGCACCAGCCGCGACCGGCCGCACCGGATGCTGATTGACGGTCACACGCGCGACATGACCGAGGTCATCATCGAGAATTACAAGAAATACGACCTTGACGCGCTGGTCTGTCTTGGCGGCGGCGGCACGCAGAAAAGCGCGCTGCACCTTTCCGAGGCCGGCCTCAACCTCGTCACCCTGCCCAAGACGATTGACAACGACGTGGCGATGACCGATTCGACCTTCGGCTTTGCCACCGCGCTCGACATCGCCACCGAGGCGATTGACCGGCTGCACAGCACGGCGCACAGCCATCACCGCATCATCGTCACCGAAGTCATGGGACACCGCGCGGGCTGGCTGGCGCTGGGATCGGGCATCGCCGGCGGGGCGGACGTGATTTTGATTCCCGAAATTCCCTACCACGTCGGAAAAATCGCCGAGGCCATCCGGCGCCGCAGCCGGCGCGGGACGAATTTCAGCATCGTGGCCGTGGCGGAGGGAGCCATGAGCATTGACGACGCCCGGGCCTTTGGCGCCGCCGAAAACAAGCGCAACCGTGCGCGGACGCTGCACGACAAGAAAGAGGCCAAGATGGAGCTGGCTGCGCTCGAAGCCCGGCACACGGGCAACACCATGCGCCTGGCACGGCAGTTGGAGGAACTCACACACCTCGAATCGCGCGTGACCATTCTCGGCTACGTCCAGCGCGGCGGCACGCCATCCCCGGCCGACCGGCTGCTGGCCACGCGGCTGGGCGGCGCGTGCGCGGATTTGATTCACGAGGGCATTTTTGGCGTGATGGTGGCGGCGCGGGGCGACGGCACGGAGCCGGTGCCGCTGGAGAAGGTTGCCGGGAAGCGCAAAATCGTCACGCCCGACCATCCGTGGCTGCAAACCGCCCGGCACGTCGGAACCTGTCTGGGAGATTGACCGCCAATTTCGCGGGCAAAGTTTTTCGTCAGGCGGCAAACTTCGAACGCAACAACCACCACCACCGGCAACGCCGGAAGTTTAGGACGGCCCCAACCACTCAACATTCCAACAACCCCGCCCCGATTGCGCGCACAGGCGCGGCGGACATGTTTTGCGCCGCCGGTTACTTCTTGAATGTTCGCATGTAGGCGATGACGGCAGTGATGTCGTCAGCCGACAAATCGTAAGCCTTCATCAGGGTCTTGTCGTCCTTCTTGAGGCCCTCCTTGACGGCCTTGACGCCTTCGGCATCGGTGAACGACGCCTGCACCGTAGCGTCGGTGTAATCGCGGACGCCGGTTTTCTGGCCCATCTTCGTCTGGCCCTTGCCGTCGTCGCCGTGGCATTTGGCGCAGTTGTCGCCGTAAACCGCCTTGCCGTCGGCGGCAAAGGCGCTGGTGGTGAAGGCGAGCGCGAGCGCCGCCGGGATTGCGAGGTATGCGAGCTTCTTCATAGGTTACAGTCAAGTTCACACTGACACGTCAATTCGTCAAAACTATTTTTGGCGAAAATCGTCGGAAGACACGCTTTCAAGCGGTGCGCCTCATTTTTCCGAATTCGGGATTTATTCCTTCACGAGAACAATTTCATCGCGATCGGGTTGCGTGAGGTGGATGACTTCACCGGCGGCTGCCCGGCGGGAAAAAAGCTGCGCGGGCACGAGCATCAAGTGATTGTCGCGCCAGACCAGATCCGGCGACGCCACCTCTTTGAACCCCGCATCGGCCAGATATGCGGGCTGTTCCGCGCACCGGGTCGCCATGACAAAAATGGTGGCGGGACGCGCGAGCTTGAATGTCAGATCCGTTTCCTGTCCGGTCTTCGTCACGCGGCGCAGGGCAATCCACTTTGCGCCTTCAACCGCCGCCGGCAGCGTGTCGAATGAATTGTCCGCCGTCGAATCAAGGTCGTAATAAACCGGCCATTGCGGCTGCACGGGCATGTCCATGAACCATGCGTGGTTGTTTGGATTGGATGTTTGCAGATCGGTGACGAGCGGATTCGCCACCGGCAGTTCCGGCAGGCCATTCGTGCCATAAAAATAAATCACGGCGGAATCGCTGTGACCCGCGCCGTCGGAAACCGTCGCCGTGTTTTTGCCGGTGTGAAGCGGCATTTTCCAGAAAAAGACGTTGTCCACGCGACGGCCGTTGCTTTGGGTGTATTGGCCGTTGTCGAGCGTGGAGATTTTTTCGCCATTCAACGTAAGCGTCAGTTGCGCCGCGCTGCTGTAGGCCTTGATGCCGTTGTCCACCGCGCTGGTGCGGATGAAATACCGCTGCGACGTGATATGCACCGTCGGCTCGTTCGTCCGCAGGAAACAGCGGTAGAGATAATACACATCCTTTTTGTCGCCGGCATAGGTCAGCAATCCCTTGGTGTTCCAGCCGATGGGCTTTTTGTATTTCCCGTCGGTGAAATCCCGCATCGTCCACCAGGTGAACATGCCCAGCGCGCCGTCGTTCTCGCGGATGCACGCCTGAAAACGCGCCTCGGCGACCAACTGCTGGTATTCCTCCGGCTCATAATTGTTCACCTTGAACGTGGCGGCGGCGTAGTCGCAATGAATCGTCGTGACCCCACCCGCGCCAGCCTCGGTGACGTAGCCTTTCTTTGCAAAATTCCAGAAGTTGGTGTCCCGGCCATACCAGCCGGGATAGGAATTGATGCCGTGAAAATCCGCGTTGGTGGATTTCATGTTGGCCACAACCACGAGGCGCGTGGAATCCAGCGCCTTGACGACCGGCACTTCGCGGTCGGCCACGTCCTCGCCCGCCTCGTTGCCGACCGACCAGACGGCGATGGACGGATGATTGTAATTCTGCTTCACCATTTCCGTGGTGATGCGGTCCGCCGTCGGCCCGGGCAGGTCCTGTCTCTCCGCATTGCTGTGGCCATTTTCCGCCCAGCAGAAAATCCCAAGCTGGTCGCACAGATCATATTCCAGTTGCGCGTGCGGATAATGCGGCAGCCGGATCCAGTTGGCACCCATGTCCCGCATGAGCGCGTAGTTGGCGCGAAAATCATCGTCGGACATCGCCGAGGCCTTGGACTCGATTTCCTGATGCAAGTCCGCGCCCGCAAGAATGATCGGCCTGCCATTCAACGTCACACGGCCCGTTGCGGTGTCGAAAACGAGATTGCGAAAACCGGTCGGCTGCGTGACCGCATCCACCACCTCGCCGTCGCGCAACACCTCCACTTTGACATGATACAAATTCGGCACGGCCGGCGACCACAGCTTGGGACTCGGCACGCTGCCGTTCAACTCGACCGTCGCTTGTTGATTCGACACGACAACGGCTTTGCCAGTAAAAGTTTTCACCGCCGCGCCGGCGGGATCGAGCAATGTCGCGCGGACTTCGGCGTTTTGCGTTTCGGCGGAGGCATTCCGCAAAAGCACCTTGATCGAAAGATCCGCGCTGTCGGCGGAAATATTTTTTGGCGTGATGTAAATGCCCGGTGACGCGAAATCCGTCGGATCAATGTGCAGCGGATCGGTCGCGACGAGCCAGACTTTGCGATAGAGTCCGCCCCAGACCGTGTAAAGCCGGCTGTGGCTGGGCAGACAGTCGGCGTAATCCTTGGGATCGTTGTCCACCCGGACGGCCAGCGTATTGGTGCCGGGATGCAAGGCCTCCGTCGCGTCAAAAACAAACCGCGTGTAGGCGCCGCGATGCTGACCCAGGTGCTGGCCGTTCACATAGACATCCGCAATCGTCGCCGCGCCTTCAAACACCAGGTAAAGCCGCCGGCCGGAAAAATCCGCCGGCACAGCAAAATCCCGGCGATACCAGCCCTGCGTGATTTCGTCGAAATGCTGGCGCGTCTGGAAAACGTGCGGCACGCTTGCCGTCTGCCACGGCGCGGAGACAAATCCATCCGAGCCGATTCCCGGCAGGGTGGAATTGGAACCCGCGCCGGTGAACTGCCAGTCCGCGCCCGACAGCAGCACCTGCGCGCGCCCGCCATCCGCGCTCGCCGCAAAAACGGAACACAGGCCGGCGAGGAATGCCACGATAAAAAATTGCAGAGATTTCATGGAACGGATTCTTTTGAATAAATGACACAAAGACAAGTTTGTTGTCGTCCTTGCGCCCAATACCGACCGAAAAAAAGTCCGCTGCAAATGCGGAATGTGGAGTTCACCCGCAGATTGCGCAGATTTCACAGATTTCTTTTCCCATCTGCGGCATATGCGAAATCTGCGGATAAAACTTCCCATTCGGATTCGGGCTTGAGAAAATCCGTGGCTAAAATGAAAAAAGTCGTTCTCCTCGGCAGCACCGGCTCCATCGGCACCAGCACCATCAAGGTGGCCGAGGATTTGCCGGACCGCATCCGCCTGATCGGCCTCGCCGCGGGCAGCAATGCCGACTTGCTGCTCAAACAAACCCGCAAGCACCGGCCGGACGCCGTCTCCATTACCGACCCGGCGAAGGCGAAGGAAATCCAAAACGGGCTGGGATTTACGACGAAGGTTTTTTCCGGCGCGGACGGCCTGATGAAACTGGCCACGCTGCCGGGCGCGGACATCGTTTTGATCGCGATTGTCGGCACCGCCGGTTTGCAGCCCGCGCTTGCCGCGATCCGCGCCGGCAAGGACATCGCCGTCGCGTCGAAGGAAATCCTCGTCATGGCCGGCGAAATCGTGATGAGCGAGGCGCGCAAATACGGCGTCCGCGTTCTCACTGTGGACAGCGAGCACTCGGCGATTTTCCAGTGCCTCGACGGCAAGCCCTCCAGTTCCGTCCGCAAGCTCTGGCTCACGGCTTCCGGCGGCCCGTTCCGGAGCAGGAAGGATTGGCCAAAGGAAAAATTTTCCGAAATCACCGTCGAGCGCGCGCTCAAGCATCCGTCGTGGGTCATGGGCCGGAAAATCACGATTGATTCGGCGACGCTGTTCAACAAGGGGCTGGAAATGATTGAGGCGCGCTGGCTGTTCGACGTCGAGATGGCGCGTGTCGGCGTGCTGGTGCATCCGCAGAGCATCGTGCATTCGCTGGTCGAGTTTGTGGACGGCTCGCTGCTCGCGCAATTGTCCACGCCGGACATGTGCCTGCCGATTCAATACGCGCTCACCCATCCCGACCGCGCGCCGAGCGGGCGTGTGCAGACGGATTTCACCAAACTTGGCGGCCTCACCTTTGAGGAGCCGGATTTGGAGCGGTTTCCATCCCTCGGACTGGCGCGCAAGGCCGGGGAAATCGGCGGCACGCTGCCCGCTGTTTTGAACGCCGCGAACGAAGTCGCGGTCGAAGCGTTCGTGAACCGCAAAATAAATTTTCCACAAATCTTCGAAATGGTGGGGCGCACGATCAACGCGCACAAAACCGTGCCGCACCCGACGCTGGAGCAGATTCTGGAGGCGGACCACTGGGCGCGGCGCTCAACGTCAATTTGATGGCGGAAAGCCTTTTCGCTGTTATACTCGGTTGAGGACTGTTTTTCATGACCATCCTGAACATCATTTATGTGATTGCCGCCGTGGTGGTGGCGTTCGGCGCGTCCATTTTCCTGCACGAGCTTGGACATTTTTTGACGGCACGCAAATTGGGGATGAAGGTGGAGGAATTCGCCATCGGCTTCGGCCCGAAAATTCACAGTTGGAAGCGCGATGGGGTCGAATACTCGCTGCGCTGGATTCCCGCCGGCGGCTTCGTGAAGCTGCCGCAGATGATCACTGCCGAATCCATCGAGGGCGGAAGCAAAACCAAGGTCAGCACGAAATACGGTGTGACTGCGCGGATGACAAAGGAATCTATCGAAGAAACATCCACGGAGGAAATTCCGCCCGCGCCGCCGTTGCACAAGATTCTTGTCGCCTTCGCCGGGCCGTTCATGAACGTCGTGTTCGCCTTCGCCATCGCGACGGTGGTTTATTTTGTCGGCCTGCCCGTGCCGGACAGCCAGCCGGTCATCGGCAAGGTTGATCCCGCCTCGCCGGAGGGCCGGCTGGGAATTCGCGAAGGCGACCGGGTGGTCATGGTGGACAACAAGCCCATCAAGTCGTGGGAGGACGTGATGGAGTTCACGATGCTCGCCCGCACCAATGTGATTCCGGTGATGGTTGAACACGCCGGCGTTTCAAACACCTTCAACCTGACCGCCACGGTCAATGACGTCATCGGCCTGAAAACCCTGAACCTCGATCCGCGCGAACATCCGGTCATCGGCGCGGTGGAAAGCGGCAGGCCGGCCGCGGCGGCGGGGCTGCAATCGGGCGACAAGATTCTGTCCGTGAATGGCGCCCCGGTGCCGGGCCAGGACCAGATGATCGAGTTGATTTCAAAATTGGCGGGCAAGCCGTGCGAAATTGTTTTCGACCGGAAAAATGAACGGAAAAGCGTGATCGTGACGCCGCAATACGACCCGGCCACCAAACGCGCCCGGATCGGCATCATCTTCAGCGCGGGCGTCTACGAGGTGCAGCACCCGACGCCCTGGGCGCAGGTCAGGGATGTGTGCGTGAAGATGTTCGACACTTTCAGCGCGCTGGCGCATTCCCGGCAGACCGGCGTGGGCGCAAAAGATTTGTCCGGCCCGGTGGGCATTCTGGCCATCCTCGCCTCGCAGGTGAACAGCGACTACCGCCTCGCGTTGAGCTTCCTCGTGCTGCTCAACATCAACCTCGCGTTCATCAACCTGCTGCCGATTCCCGTGCTCGATGGCGGGCACATTTTGCTGGCGGTCATTGAGAAAATTTTCCGCCGGCCCTTGAGCCTCAAATTTGTCGAATACGCCACGACCGGCTTCTTTGTGCTGCTGATGTCGTTCATGCTTTACATCACCGTTTTTGGCGACCTCAAGCGGGTCGGGCTTTACCGCGCCATGTTCAAAACCGACGTGCAAATCCAGCAATCCGCGCCGCCCGCCGATGCCGCCACCGTGCCCGCGAAATAATTCATGCGCTACTGCGAATCTCCATTCCTTCATCACCGCCGCCAGACGCGCGAAATCACCATCGGCGACCCGGCGCGCGGCGGCGTCATCATCGGCGGGAACCATCCCGTCGTCATGCAGTCCATGCTCACCTGCGACACCATGGACACCGCCGAGTGCGTGAAGCAGACGCTTGAACTCGTCGCCGTCGGCTGCCAGATCGTCCGCATCACCGCCCCGACCGTCAAGGACGCCGCGAATTTGGAGAACATCGTCAAGGAACTCCGCCAGCGCGGCGTCACCGTGCCGATTGTCGCCGACATCCATTTCAAGCCCGAAGCCGCGATGGAGGCCGTGAAATGGGTCGAGGTTGTCCGCGTGAACCCCGGCAATTACGCCGACTCCAAGAAATTCGCCGTCAAGGAATACAACGACGCGCAATATGCGGAGGAATTGAGGCGCATCGAGGAAAAATTCACGCCCCTCGTGCTCGAATGCAAGCGGCTCAAGCGCGCCATCCGCATCGGCACGAATCACGGCTCCCTTTCCGACCGCATTATGAACCGCTACGGCGATTCGCCGCTGGGCATGGTCGAGAGCGCCCTCGAATTCGCCCGCATCTGCCGCCAGCACGACTTCCACAACTTCAAGTTCTCCATGAAGTCGTCCAACCCGAAGGTAATGATCGAGTGCTACCGTCTTTTGGTCGCGCGGCTGAATGAATTGGACGAACGGGAATTCAATCCGCAATCCGCAATCCGCAATCCGCAATCGTGGAATTATCCCATCCATCTCGGCGTCACCGAGGCCGGCGAAGGCGAGGATGGCCGCATCAAGTCCGCCATCGGCATCGGTTCGCTGCTCTGCGATGGCCTCGGCGACACCATCCGCGTCTCGCTCACCGAGGATTCCCCGCGCGAAATCGAGGTCTGCCGCGATTTGCTGGCGCAGATTCCAATCCTTTCCGTGGCAGCGGAGGTGAGTCCGCTCAAATTAAATGATCAGAGCCGGCTTGCGGCGGCTGCTACTTTTCCGTTTGATCCCTTCCATTTTTCGCGCCGCGAAACGCCGGAGATTGAGCTGGCGGAAAACATCAAATGCGGCGGCAACCAGCTCATCCGCGTCGTCGTCACCAAGACGACCTGGGACAAGGTCGCGAAGAAAATCCGGCCCAAGGACGACGTGAAACCGGAAGCAGTTTATGAAGACCTGAACATCGCCGAGATTGACCCGACGCGGGACTTTGAAATCAACTGTGACACGCAGCTTGTGACCGTCAAAGACGGCGTGAAACTGCCGGCCATCACCGCCTTCCGGCTGCTCGCGGCAAAACTGAAACGGCTCGGACGCAACAATCCCATTCTTCTGAAAGATTGCCTCAATGACATTCCTGTAGCGTCGAGCCTGCGGCTCGACTCATCGGCGCACAGCGTCGACGCTACACCGCCCAAAATTGCCCTGCTGCGGGCGGCTGCCGTTATCGGCGGGCTGCTGGCGGACGGGATTGGCGACGCGATTCTGGTTCGCGGCGAATCCGGTGCGGGTCAGTCGCTGCGGCTGGCTTTCAACATTTTGCAGGCGGCGGGCTGCCGTTCGTTCAAGACCGATTATGTCGCCTGCCCCTCGTGCGGACGGACGCTGTTCAATCTCCAGACCGTGACGGCGCGCATCAAGTCGCGCACGGAGCACCTCAAGGGCGTGAAGATCGCCATCATGGGCTGCATCGTGAACGGCCCCGGCGAAATGGCGGACGCCGATTTCGGCTACGTGGGCGGCGCACCCGGCAAGATCAACCTCTACGTCGGCAAGCAGGCCATCAAGTTCAACATCCCCGAAGCCGAGGCCGTGGACCGCCTTGTGGATCTCATCAAGGAACACAACAAGTGGGTCGAGCCGGAATAATCGGACGCCGCATTTGATCAGCCGCTTCCGTCTGTCGTCTGAAGGCCGCGAACCGGTTGGTCGTTTTCTCCCGCGCCGACGGCTCAACCCCGACGGTGCCGCACGTTCGGGTTGCCGACACAAACAACGTGCCGGTGGCAAATACGAAAGCTGGTTCACGGGGCTTCCCAACCATGGAATTTGTGTCAGCGCCCTGGCGTCAGGGCGGTTCATCCGTGCCAATCTGCGGCCAGATGGTTTTTACAAGACTTGACGCGGCGCGCTTTCGGTTTATTTGATTAGTCATGCAACTTGACAAACTCACGTTGAAATCGCAGGAGGCGTTGCAGGACGCGCAACGGCTCGCGCGCGAACATTCGCACCAAGAAATGGACGGCGAGCATCTGCTGCTCGCGCTCATTGGCCAAACCGAGGGCCTCATTCCCGATCTGCTGGAACGCATTGGCGTGCGTGTGGCGCGGTTGAAGCCGGATTTGGAAGCCGAACTGGCGCGCCGGCACAAGGTCCAGGGCGGTGGCGACCCCTACGCCGGTCGCGATTTGCACAAGGCGCTCGACGCCGCGCAGTCCGAGGCGGGCAAGCTCAAGGACGATTTCGTCAGCACCGAACATCTGCTGCTCGGCCTGCTCGACGAGGCCAGTCTGTCGCTCAAGAAAATTTTCACCGCGCACGGACTCAAGCGCGACGCGGTGCTCAAGGCGCTCGCGGAATTGCGCGGCAATCAGCGCGTGACCGACCAGCAGCCGGAAGGAAAATTTCAAGCGCTGGAAAAATACGGGCGCGATCTCACGGCGTTGGCGCGGCAGGGGAAGATTGATCCGGTCATCGGTCGCGATGAGGAAATCCGCCGCGTGATGCAGGTGCTGACGCGCCGCACGAAAAACAATCCCGTTCTTATCGGCGAGCCGGGCGTAGGCAAAACCGCCATCGCCGAAGGGCTGGCGCGGCGCATCGTGAGCGGCGATGTGCCGGAATCGCTGAAGAACAAACGGCTCGTGGCGATGGATTTGGGCGCGATGATTGCCGGCGCCAAGTTTCGCGGCGAATTCGAGGACCGGCTCAAGGCGTTTCTCAAGGAGATCACCGCGAGCGAGGGGAAAATCATTTTGTTCATTGACGAGCTTCACACCATCGTCGGCGCAGGCGCGGCGGAAGGTTCCAGCGACGCGGCGAACATCATGAAGCCGCAGCTCGCGCGCGGCGAGTTGCGCTGCATCGGCGCGACGACGCTGGACGAATATCGCAAGCACATCGAGAAAGATCCGGCGCTGGAACGCCGTTTCCAGCCGGTGCAGGTGAACGAACCGACGGTCGAGGCGACCATCGCGATTTTGCGCGGGCTGAAGGAGCGTTACGAGGTGCATCACGGCGTGCGCATTCAGGATTCCGCGCTCGTAGCGGCGGCCACGCTTTCAAATCGTTATATCACGGACCGGTTTTTGCCGGACAAGGCGATTGACCTGGTGGACGAAGCGGCGTCGCGCATCAAGATGGAACTCGACTCCAAGCCGACGGAACTGGACCAGTTGGACCGGCAGATTTTGCAACTGCAAATCGAACGCACGTCGCTGGCCAATGAAAAAGACGCCGCGAGCAAGGAGCGGCTGAAGCGGCTCGAAAAGGAACTCGCCGATTTGAAGGACAAATCCAAGGCGCTCACGGCGCAATGGCAGAACGAAAAAGCCGCCGTCAATGCCGTCAGCGTTGTGCAGTCGCAGTTGGAGCAGGCGAAGATTGAACTGGAACAGGCTCGGCGCAAAGGCGATCTGACCAAATCGGCGGAAATTCAATACGGCAAGATTCCCGATTTGGAAAAGAAGCTGTCGAAAATCGAGAGGCAGTCATCGGAAACAACGAGAACTTCGCTGTTACGCCAGGAAGTCACCGACGAGGACATCGCCAAGGTTGTCGCGGCGTGGACGCACATTCCCGTTTCGCGGATGCTTGAAGGTGAACGGCAGAAGCTCGTGAAAATGGAAGATCGTCTGGCACAGCGCGTCATCGGGCAGAAGGCCGCCCTCAAGGCCGTGTCCGACGCCGTGCGCCGCGCGCGGTCGGGGCTGGGCGATCCGAACCGGCCCATCGGCTCCTTTATTTTTCTCGGCCCGACCGGCGTAGGCAAGACCGAGACGGCGCGCGCGCTGGCGGAATTTCTCTTCGACGACGAGCAGGCCATGATCCGGATGGACATGAGCGAATACATGGAAAAGTTTTCCGTGCAGCGGCTCATCGGCGCGCCGCCGGGCTATGTCGGTTACGAGGAAGGCGGCCAGCTCAGCGAGGCCGTGCGCCGCCGTCCGTATTCCGTGGTGCTCTTCGACGAGATCGAAAAGGCGCATCACGACGTCTTCAACGTGCTGTTGCAGGTGCTCGACGACGGCCGGCTCACCGACGGCCAGGGCCGCACGGTGGATTTTAAGAATACCATCGTCATCATGACCAGCAACCTCGGCTCGCCGATCATCCAGGAGTTTTATGAAAAAGCGGAAAGCGGAAAGCGGAAAGCGGAAATGGAAACAGCGGTCATGGCCGAGTTGAAAAGAAATTTCCGCCCGGAATTCCTGAACCGCGTGGACGACGTCATTATTTTCCAAAGCCTCGACGAAGAAGAACTGGCAAAGATTGTGGAAATCCAAATCGGGCGCTTGGAAAAACGGCTTGCGCAGCAAAACCTGACGCTGGACGTGGACGCCGCCGCGAAGAAACTGCTGGCGAAGGAGGGCTATGACCCGCAATTCGGCGCGCGCCCGCTCAAACGCGCCGTGCAGGAGCAATTGCTGAATCCGCTCTCCATGAAACTGCTCGAAGGCGAGTTCAAGCCCGGCGACCGGATCAAAGTCACCGCCAACAGTGAGGGCTTGGTGTTCAAGGTCAAATAAGAACAAAACCAAGGCCGGGAGTCGCGCCATGGCTTTGGTGAAGGCGGAGCGACAAAATCAGGTGACGGCGAAGGATGGCGAACTGGTTTTCCAGAAAGGATGAGCCGCAGAGACGCGGAAACGCAGAGTTGAGCCGTGAAATGCACGAAACCAGAGGTGGGGCGAGTGCCCCCGCGAACCGGGCACTTGACATGACTTGCACGAATTAACATAAATCAGAGGGCGGAAACCGCACAGGGTCATCCGGCCAACGCAGATGCAATAAGTTGACCGGCCGAAGCGATCTTTTGACCGGCAAACCGGGCCCGGCGGGTGGCAGATTGAATCCGGCGGCGGATGAAGTTGTCCGGGCGAAAGCTGTTTTTCATCGGACTTTTGCTGGTGGAGTTTTTGTGAATTGAGTCGCAAGTCCTGAACAGTTAAGTTTCGCGGCAATGAATCTGTCCGTTAAAATCGGCAAGCTGCGGATGCAAAATCCGGTGACGGTGGCGTCCGGCACATTCGGCTACGGCGCGGAGTATGCGCGGTTGATTGACTTGAACCAGCTCGGCGCGGTCACGGTCAAGGGCATCCGGCTGAATCCGGTTCCCGGCAATCCCACGCCGCGCACCGCCGAAACCAGCAGCGGCATGCTCAACGCCATCGGCCTGCAAGGGCCGGGCGTGGACGGCTTCATCAAAAAATACTGGCCATTCCTCAAGTCGCTGAAAGTGCCGGTGATCATCAACATCTGGGGCACGACCGTCGGGGAATACGCCGAGGTGGCGCGGCGGTTCGACGCGCTGGGCGGCGTTGGCGCGCTGGAGCTGAACGTCTCCTGCCCGAACATCAAGGAAGGCGGCGCGCAATTCGGAACGGACGTGAAATTGCTCGCGCAGGTCGTCGCGGCGTGCCGCAAGGTGACGGCGCTGCCGCTCATCACGAAGATGAGTCCGAATGTGCCGAGCATCGCGCCATTCGCGAAGGCCGCCGAGGACGCCGGCAGCGACGCGCTGGCGGTGACGAACAGTTTTCCGGCGATGGCGATTGACATCAAAACGCGCAAGCCGAAGCTCGCCAACGTCACCGGCGGCCTGACCGGCCCGGCCATCAAACCGATTGCCGTCAAACTGGTCTGGGAGGCGGCCAAGGCGGTGAAGATTCCGATCATCGGCATGGGCGGCATCCAGAACGCGGACGACGCGATTGAATTTCTAATGGCGGGCGCGACGGCGGTGGCCGTGGGCACGGCGAATTTTTACGAGCCGCAGACGCCGTTGCAGGTCATCGCCGGCATCCGAGATTTCATGGAACGCAACAAAATCGGCGACGTGCGCGAGATCACCGGCAGCGTGCAAACGGGAAAATAATTTCCCGCCGCAGTGGCGGGAACCGCGTTGGCAAGGCTGATTTCAGTGGACATTTTGCGCGGTTTTTGCTAACAGAAACCCATGCCTTTCAAAGTGTCCCGCTACGGGTGGCTGCCCGATTTGCCGGATCACCGCGACCAGCTTTACGCGGCACCGGCGGAAATGGCCGGCGCGCTGCCGGCAAAAGCCGACCTTCGCGCGCAATGCCCGCCGGTTTATGATCAGGGCCAGCTCGGGAGTTGCACGGCCAACGCCATCGCCGGCGCGATTCAGTTTGACCGCCTGAAGCAGAAACTCGCCCCGGATTTCACGCCGTCGCGCCTGTTCATTTATTACAACGAGCGCGCCATCGAGCACTCCACGGCTTCGGACAGCGGCGCGCAAATCCGCGACGGCATGAAGAGCGTCGCCAAACAGGGCGACTGCCCGGAAACGGAATGGCCGTATGTCATCGCCAAATTCAAAACCAAGCCGTCTGCGGCCTGTTATGCCGACGCGCGCAAATACAGGGTGGTTTTGTATCAGCGCATGACGCAGACGTTGAGCCAGCTCAAGGGCTGTCTCGCCTCCGGCTATCCGTTTGTTTTTGGCTTTACGGTCTATGAAAGTTTTGAAAGCGCGTCCGTCGCCAAAACCGGCCACGCCACGCTGCCGCAGAGCGGCGATGCCGTCATCGGCGGCCACGCGGTGGCCGGCGTCGGTTACGACGATGCGAAACAGTGGTTCATCGTTCGCAATTCATGGGGCGCCGACTGGGGCATGAAGGGTTATTTTACGCTGCCCTACGCCTATGTCACCGACTCCAGCCTGGCCAGCGATTTTTGGACCATCCGCATTGTGCAGTGAAAATCAGAAACCCAAAACAAACTCCGCCATGACCCTGACCAAACGCAACATCGTCACCCGCATCAGCGGGGAAACCGGCCTAAACCAGCAGCAGGTTTTTGACGTGGTTCAAAAAACGCTGGATTACATCGCCGAGGCGCTCGCCAAGGGCGACAAGGTGGAGCTGCGCAACTTCGGCGTCTTTGAAATCAAAATCCGCAAGGCGCGCGTCGGTCGCAATCCGAGGCAGCCGGACGCCGACGTGGCCATCCCCGCGCGCTCAATGGTGAAATTCAAGGCCGGCAAGGAATTGCGTATCGAAGTCTTCAAGCTCGCGCCCGGCGCGTAGCCAAAAAGTCTCGCGCGGACGGCCCGCGGCGGATATTCTGCGGCCATGGAACGATTGCCCGGATTCCGCGATTTTTATCCCGAACCGCTGCCGCACACCGACGTGTGGAGCGCCGACGCGCGCCAATACATCTTTGAAAAATGGCGCACCGCCGCGCGGCGCTACAATTTCCGCGAATACGACGGCCCGCCGCTCGAATCGCTCGAGCTTTTCACCACCAAAAGCGGCGAGGAAATCGTCAAACAACTGTTCGATTTCAAGGACAAGGGCGACCGGCATGTCGCGCTGCGCCCGGAAATGACGCCCACGCTCGCGCGCATGGTCGCCGCGCACGAGCGCAATTACAAAAAGCCCATCAAGTGGTTCGCCATCCCGCAGCTCTTCCGCTACGAGAAACAGCAGAAGGGCCGGCTGCGCGAACACTTTCAGTTCAACGCCGACCTGATCGGCGAAAGCGATCCGGCGGCGGACGCGGAATTGATCGCGCTGCTCATTGACGCGCTCCGGGCATTCGGCCTGACGGAGAAGGATTTCGTCATCCGCTTGAGCAGCCGAAACGCCTGGCATGAGTTTTACGAGGGGAAAAGGTCCAAGTCCGAAGGGCGGGCCGACCATGCGCACGAATACGAATTCTTTCAGGTCATTGACAAAATGGAGCGAACGCCGGCCGAAGAATCGGGAAAGAAGCTGACCGCGCTGGGATTTTCGCTCACGGAAGTGAATCAATTCATCGAATCGGGCAAGCCGACCGCCGAGCTGGAAAGCATCCTGCAAAATCTCGCCGCGCGCGGCCTGCGCGATTTCGCGAAGGTGGATTATCACGTCATTCGCGGCCTCGCCTACTACACCGGCGTCGTGTTTGAAGCCTTTGATGTCCAGGGCGAGTTCCGCGCCATCGCCGGCGGCGGGCGCTACGACAATCTCATCAAGCTCTTGAGCGGCGGCAAGGTGGCCCTGCCCGCGCTCGGCTTCGGCATGGGCGACGTGGTGCTGCTGGAACTGCTCAAGGCGCGCGGCCTGCTGCCGAAATTTGACGCGACCACGGACATTTTCGTTTTGATCGAAGACGAGGGCCTGCGGGCGCAATCGCTGAAACTCATCCACGACTTGCGCGCGCATGGATTCGCCGTGGAATATCCGCTTACGCCCGCCAAGCCGGACAAGCAGTTCAAACGCGCGCAGGAATTGAAGGTGGCCCACACCGTGCGCCTGGAAAACAGCGACTATGTCCGCATCCGGGATTTCAAGACCCGCAAGGAAATTGTCGCCGGCACCAACGATGTGGCGAATCATCTGGGATGAGACGGCTTCCATACCGAAGCCGGAAAATCTTAAAACACGGAAGGCGTCCGGAAGCGTTTTTGCCGGAAATGCCTATTTCTTCAAGCCTTCAAGGACCAAAAGAACGAAGGCGTTTTTTTGGTAGGTGAACGACTGACAACTGACACGCAGATTCACCCTGGCCGGTTTGCCCTGCCGGTTCAGCACCATTTTCGCGCAATGGCGCGTCACGGACCGGCCCCGGGAAGCCTCGCTCACCGCCTCGCGCAAACCGCAGCGGGAACACGCCGGCGAACAGCCGCATCCTCCCGGTGACTCCTTTGCGTGGAGGCACTGCAACACATCTCCTCCGCGTCGCTGTTTTTTGGTCCGCCGGCCTTCGCCAAGCAGTCGCGCGGCGGCCGCGTTGTATTCGAGGATGTTGACGTCTCCGTCAACCACAAAGACCGGCAGCGGCATGGCGTCGAACAAAGCGCGGTGCAGCCCCTGATCCAGAAATTGAACATCAAGCCTGCTCATCGAGGCCGCATTTTGGCACAATTAATCCAAAAGCGCAGTAAAAAAAGCAGGCCTTAATTTCCGCAAACGAAGCCGGGAATCATTTCGCTGGCGGCGGGGTGTAAACGGGCAGCGTTCCGGCCAGTGCCTGCTTCACGAACACGCCGTATCGCGGCGACGGCGTGTAGTTCCAGTCCGAAATCAGCGCCGGCCCAGCGGCGGGGTGCAGATCCCAGGCGGTGTAAGACCACTGGTGGTCGTCAATGGCCTGCAAAACGTGCAGGAGCCAGTTGTCGGCAGGCACGCGTTTGCCGGGACCGGAGTTGCCGCCGAATTCGCTGACGATCACCGGCAGTTTGGCGGTCGCCCGCTCCATTTTTGCAATCCACGCATTCACGCTGTCGCCTTTGTTGTCGTAGCAGTGGTTGGCATAAATGACGCCGTTGCCCTTGGGATCGGAAAGTTGCCGGCCAGCCAGAATGCCGGAAAAATCGTAGGCCCAATCGAGTCCGCCGGCGATGACCACATTCTTCGCGCCGGTTGAGCGAATGGTGTCCAGCAGCTCCTGCATCCCGACGCACTGGTAATTTTTCGCCACCGCACCCCGCTGATTAGGCTTGTCCAAAATTATTCCACCCTTGAGCCAGACATCCCAGGAGACATCGTGCGGTTCATTATACAAGTCGAACAGGACAGCGGGATTGTTGGCATAAATCGGCGCGAAATCCTTCCAGAACGCGACGCTGTTCAGGTCGGGCATCGAATGCTGGCCGATGTTCCGGCCCCACTCGTTGCAATCGGACCAGTGCAGATCCAGAACAATGTAGCAATGCTGGCTGGCACACTCGTCCACGACCTGTTGAACCAATTCGCGATAAGCCTTGCCGCCATCGTGTTGTTCGGGCGCCTTGCCGAACCAGCGATCCTGCGAAAGCGGAAGGCGGATGATGTTCACATGCCAGTCGCGGATGGCCACGTTGACCGTTTGCAGGATGTGTCCCCCGCCATCGCTGGTCCATTCGAGGCTGGCGGCATTGACGCCGCGCAACCGCACCGGCCTGTTCTTGCCGTCAAGAATCCGAGTGCCCGACACCTTCAATGGCAGAAGCCCGGCCGGGGCGTCCGGCTTCTCCGCGACCGATGGCGACCGGCAGCCGGTGGTGGAAACCAGAACCGTGGCGATGAGAATCAACACCGCGTTGGAAAATAAGCACTTCATAATTTTGGGGCTTCGACAAGGATGATTGCTTTGAAAAGCGCCTGTGTCAACGGCAACAAAAAAGGCGGAGCTTTCGCCCCGCCTTCGATAAATAGATCTGTTGAATTACTTCGCCGGCGTGGTCACGACTTTTTCCTGCTTTTCATTCACCAGTGTCGCGCCCTTGCCGAGGCGTTTGCGCAGGTAGGTGAGCTTGGCGCGGCGCACCTGGCCCTGCCGCTCGACTTCGATCTTGTCCACGCGCGGCGAGTGCAGCGGGAAAATGCGCTCCACGCCCTCGCCGTAGCTGATGCGGCGGACGGCGAACGTCTCGTTCAAACCGTGTCCGCGTTTGCCGATGACAACTCCCGCAAAAATCTGGATGCGTTCCTTGTCGCCTTCAACGACCTTGGTATGCACCTTCACCAAGTCGCCGACCGCGAATTTCGGGTCGTCCTTGCGATACTGTTCCGATTCAATTTTGTCTTGTAATGCCTGGTTCATAAATCAGTTTTTAATTTTCAGTCTTGAGTTTTGAATTGGCCGTTTTTAGGACTAAAAACTTAAAATTCAAAACTAAAAATCTATTCCATCAAATCCGGTCTCTGTTTTTCCGTCCGCAGCTTCGCCTGTCCGCGCCGCCATTTTTCAATCTCGGCGTGGTTGCCAGACACCAAAACGTCCGGCACCTTCATTCCGCGAAATTCAGCCGGCCGCGTGTATTGCGGATATTCCAGCAGCCCCTGGCTGAACGATTCGTCGCGCGAACTCTCGTCATCGCCCAGAACTCCGGGCAGCAGCCGCGTCACCGCGTCAATCACCACCATCGCGGGCAGCGCGCCGTTCGTCAGCACATAATCGCCGATGGACAATTCGTCGTCGGCCAGCCCTTCCCGCACCCGCTCGTCAAAGCCTTCGTAATGGCCGGTGACAAGCAGCAAATCTTTTTCCTGCGCCAGTTCCCGCGCGATCGCCTGGCTGAACTTCCGCCCCGATGGCGAAAGCAGAATCACTTTCGTTTCCGCGCGCTTCAAACTTTCCACCGCCTCGAACAGCGGTTCCACTTTCATCAACATTCCCGGCCCGCCGCCAAACGGCTTGTCGTCCACCGTCTTGTGCCGGTCATGCGTCCAGTCGCGCAACTGGTGGATTTTCAAATCCAGCAGGCCGTTTTTGCGCGCCCGCATGATGATGCTTTCATCGAGCGGCCCGGCGAACATCGCCGGAAACAAAGTGAGCACGTCAATCTTCATGCGTGCCAAAATTTTCTATCACCGCGCCGGCTTGTCCTCGACAATCTCCACCGAGCAGCGAATCCCCTTTTTCGCGCTGCCGGCGAGCAGCAGCGACCGGATGGCGTTGATCGTCATGCCCTGCCGGCCGATGATCTTGCCCACGTCCGACGCATCCATCCGCAGCTCATAAACCGTCAGCCCGCCGCGCTCCACCGGCGTGACGCTCACGGCGTCCGGGTGTTGCACGAGCCCTCTGACGACATATTCCAGAAACTCCTGCATGGCGAAAATCAAGTCAGGCCGCCGGGGCCGCCGCCGCCACCTTGCCGGCCTTCTTGATGAAGCTGGCAACGGTGTCGCTCGGTTTCGCGCCCTTGCTGACCCAGTATTGGGCGCGATCCAGCTTCAGCGTGAAATTATCACCCTGTTTCAGCGGCTGATACGACCCGATTTCCTCGATGAACTTGCCATCGCGCGGACTGCGGCTGTCGGCCACCACAATGCGGAAATACGGGGAATTCTTGGCCCCGACACGCTTCATGCGAATTTTTACAGACATAAATGTTTCAAAAGAACGTGGAAGTTAGCCGCCCGCCCGCCGGATGGCAAGCTTGTTTTCTCGGAAAAAACGCCGCTTGCTGTCCGGGTCAAACGCTGGTTTGCTTTCGGGCATGAGCAAGCCGTATGAGGAAATCCTGAATGGCGATCCGCTGCCAAGATCCGCGCCGGGCGGACGGCACGAAATGATCTGCGACCGCCTGCACGCGGCGATGACCGCCAGCGTGGCGAACCTGGCCGGCACCCAGTTGCTCGCGCCGCGCACCAAAATCCAGGTCTCCCGCTCCACGGCCATTTGCCCCGACCTCGCGCTCGTGACCCGGGCCACCGGCAAACTCTGGCTGGCCGTGGAAATTATCAGCCGCGACGACCATCGCACCGACACGGTGGTGAAAAAGGAGGTCTATGAACAAATCCGCGTGCCGCGCCTGTGGATGGTGGATCCGCGCTACGACAACGTGGAGATTTACCACAGCATGGAGTTTGGGCTGGCGCTCAAGGGCATTCTCGCCGGCAGCGAGGTGCTGACGGAAAACCTGATTCCCGAATTCCAATTTGTCATCGCCGCGCTGTTCGCCGACCTGCCCGGCGCGGCTTGAACCGTCCGATTTTTATTTGAATGGGAAACCGGGGCAAGCTGTCTTATTGTTGACAACAAGGAAACAAAATAACCTATGAAAAAATCAATATTGGTCTTGATCGCCGCCGGCCTGCTGCTGACGGTCGGCGCGTCGCGGCTCTTCGCCGCCGACAGTTCGAACAAGGAAATCACCCTCACCGGCATGGCCGTGTGCGGCAAGTGTGTGCTGCACGAAACCCAGGAATGCCAGAATGTCCTCCAGATCCAGAAGGACGGCAAGACCGTCAACTACTATCTGGCGCAAAACGACATCAGCAAGGCGTTTCACAGCAACATCTGCGGAACAGCCGGGGAAAAAGTGACGGCCACCGGAACGGTTTCCGAAAAGGACGGCAAGCAGGTGCTGACCGTTTCCAAGATTGAACCGGTGAAATAAGCAAAGGCAGAATGAAGAATGAAGCAGTGCAGCAACGGGCACTGAATTATTTCTGCATTCTGCCTTCTGAATTCTTCCTTTCCCGGCAGCGGCGGTTGAATTTTACGCAGTCCTCGTATTTCACGCCGGTGCCGCCGAAGATGTCCAGCGCGGAGCCAATCGTAAGATCAATCTTCCCGCGCCCCAGCTCCGTGACGGATTCCAAATCCGCCAGCGAGTTCGCGCCGCCGGCGTAAGTCGCCGGGATCGGCGTCCAGCCGCCGAGCTTCTCCACCAGCTCGCGGTCAATGCCGCGGCACAAGCCCTCCACGTCCACCGCGTGGATCAAAAACTCCGCGCAGCTCCCGGCGAGCTTCTGCAAATTTTCCGGCGTGACGGCCAGTTCCGTGAATTTCTGCCAGCGGTCGGTGACGACGAAATAATTTTCCGCGCGTTTCCGGCAGCTCAAGTCCAGCACCAGCCGGTTTTTGCCGACGGCTTTCACCAGTTCATCCAGCCGCGCCCAATCCACCCGGCCTTCGCGGAAGACCCAGCTGGTGACGATGACGTGCGACGCACCGGCGTCGAGCCAGCCGCGCGCGTTCTGGGCGTTCACGCCGCCGCCGATTTGCAGGCCACCCGGAAACGCCGCCAGCGCGGAGCGCGCCCCGGCGTCATTGCCGGAGCCGAGCTGGATGACGTGGCCGCCCGTGAGGCCGTCGCGCTTGTAAAGCTCGGCGAACCAGCGCGCCGGTTTCTCCGAGACAAAATTCGTGCGCAGGCCGGCGTCGCCGAGCGTGCCGCCGACAATCTGCTTCACTTTGCCTTCATGCAGGTCAATGCAGGGTCGAAACATCCCGCTGAATGTAGCGGCGGTTTGCGGCCGCCGCATTATTAAAATCAGCGGCAAACCCGGATTGACGTCGGCAAACATCATGCCCACACTTTGCGCGACCCATTTAACCGGAAGATCGAACCGGCGCAATAAAATGACTTCAACGAAAACAACCAAAATCATCGGGCTGGCCGTCGTGGCGGTGTTAGTGCTGGCCGCCATCACGTTGACAATTATTTTCCGGCATAAGATCGCGGACCGGAGCACGCTGGCCGGCGGCAGGCGCGCCATCGCCAGCCACAAAGCCGCGCCGGTTGACATGACTTCCAATTACACGACGCCGGCCTCCTATTTTCCAAAAATCACCCGCTTTCCCGCCTGGGCGACCGTGCCCACCGGATTTCAGGTGTTCGACAACGTGCCGCTCCAGATCGGCGGGATGATTTGTCTTTGGGGCGACGGCAACGCAAAAATGGGAATCGTCTTTCCCGAACAAATTCTTGGCATCGCCGTGAACCAGAAGTTCGAGACGCTTTACGTCTATCACGGGGCATTCTTTACATCGCCGGAAAACACACCGGTTTGCGACGTGGTGTTCCGCTACGCCGACGGCTCATCGGTGACGAACGAGTTGCTTTACGGCGCCGACATCCTCGACTGGAACGCCAAGAACAGGGGCAAAACGGCAATCGGTCCCACCGGCACGCATTCCAAACTGGCCTGGGTGGGCGGAACTTCCAAGCCCGGCACCAAGCAGCCGCTGCGCTTCTGCCTGACCGCGATTGAAAATCCCCAGCCGGACGTCGAAGTCGCCTCCATTGATTTGTTCTCCTGCAAAAGCCGGACCGCCGCCTGCATCATGGCGATGACGCCCGGCCGCTCCGGGCTGATGAAGTGAAGAATTCCCGCGTGGAATCAATGCGACGCCAATAGTTGCGTTCCGATAAAAAAGCGGCCTCCGTTTCCGAAGGCCGCTTGCGTTTTAAGATTTGTTTTCAACTCACGCGTAAAGCGGGCCGAAATTCTTGCAGGCGCGATAATCCGCGCCTTCCAGATCCGCCGTGCCAAACGCCGACCAGGTGCTGGGCCGGAACACCTGTTCCGCCGCGACGTTGTGCATGAAAACCGGGATTCGCAGCATCGCCGCGAGCGAAATCAGGTCCGCGCCGACGTGTCCAAAGCTGATGGCACCGTGGTTCGCGCCCCAGTTGCTCATCACCGAATAGACATCGCGGAAGGCGTCCTGCCCCGTCAGCCGCGGCGCAAACCAGGTCGTCGGCCACGTCGGATTCGTGCGCTGATCGAGCGTGTGGGTGACGTCCTCCGGCAAATCCACGGTCCAGCCCTCGGCGATTTGCAGCACCGGGCCGAGGCCCTTGACGATGTTCATGCGGCTCATGGTCACGGGCATTCCGCCCTTGGTCAGGAAGCGCGAAGACCAGCCGCCGCCGGGGAAATACTCGGTGATGGACGGATGCCACGTCGTCGCGTCGAGACATTTCTGCGCCTCGTCCTTCGTGATTTCCCAGAATGGCTTCATCGCCGGCTGGCCGTCACGCTCCTGCTGGCCGGTGCCGTCAAGGGTGGTTGCGCCGGAATTGATCAAATGAATGATGCCGCCCGCCGCCGCGCCCTGAAGCTCGTGCCCGGTCACGCGCTTGACCGCCTCGGGACTCCAATACGTCCGCACGTCGGAGAAAATCTGCGCGGTGTTGGTGAGCAGATGGCCCAGCAGCATGGCCACGCCGTTGAGGGAATCATTTTCCGTGGCGACGACGTAAGGCGCGCGGATGCCATTCCAGTCGAACGACGTGTTGAGGATGGCTTCGAGAAAATCGCCGTTGGGCTGGTAGTCCGTCCACTGGCGCTGGCCCTGAAAACCGGCGGCGATGGCGTTATGTCCGTTCGCCTCCTCGCCGAAGCCCATTTCCGCGAGCTTGGGATTGCCGACCATGAGGTCGCGGACAATCATCGCGCACTTCACGGATTTTTCCCACTCGCTGTCGAGCTGCACGCGGGAGCGGGTCGTCTTGGGCGAATTGTAATCCCTGCCCTCCTTGCAATTTTCCTTCACCCACTTGAGCGCTTTTTTGTATTCGGCGGGATCATAAATGCCCTTGTCCATGCGGCGGAGAAATTCCGTCATGTCAATCGCCTCAACCCTCATGCCGAGGTAACTCTCGAAAAACGGCTGGTCCACAATCGAACCGGCGATGCCCATCGAGACGCCGCCCATGCTCAAATACGATTTGCCGCGCATCGTCCCCACCGCGACGCCGGCGCGGGCAAATTGCAGGATCTTCGCGGACACGTCGGCGGGAATGGTCTTGTCGTCGCCGTCCTGCACGTCGCGGCCGTAAATGCCAAACGCCGGCAGCCCCTTTTGCGAATGCCCCGCCAGCACCGCCGCCAGATAAACCGCGCCGGGCCGTTCCGTGCCGTTGAAGCCCCAGACCGCCTTGGGAATCAGCGGCGTCATGTCCATCGTCTCGCTGCCGTAACACCAGCACGGCGTGACGGTGAGCGAAAGGCCCACGCCCTCGCGCGCGAACTTCTCCGCGCAGGCCGCGGCCTCGGCCACGCCCCCGATGCAGGTGTCGGCGATGACGCATTCCACGCGCCCGCCGTTCAGGTAATGCAGGCTGGACGAAATCAGCTTCGCGGCGGACTTGGCCATGTCCATCGTCTGCTTTTCGAGCGACTCGCGGACGCCTTTGCGCCGGCCGTCAATCGCGGGCCGGATGCCGATTTTGGGAAATGAACCGATGAGTGGGGGATTTTTCATAGTCGTGTTGGTCATGTTTTGCTGCCCGATAAATTTCAAACCGCAGCCCTGGCTTTGATTCAAAGCATCAGTTCCGGCTGCGCGAATGGTTTAACAAGACGGAGCCCGGCTGTCACTGAAGTTTTTTCAAAAGGTGAACCCGCTGACGGCGGCAGCAGACGAAGTGGAAAGCTCAGTAATCGTTGTATAACTCAAACCGTCCATAAACTCAAGGCGCAGTCGGCGTTGGCTCCAGCGCGGTGTCAGGCATCGTCATCTCTCTTGCCTCTAACTCCACGATAAATGCAGCCTATACCAAGATAAAGAACAAGAACCACCACGGCCCAAAAACCAATAGGGTTTCTTGTCACATGAAATGTAATGTTGTAACCCCGGAAAGCCGTAATGTGCCCTTTGTAAATGGAAACCAATCCCCAAACGACAAAGGCAGAACCAAATGCGACCGAAAGCGCTCTCCGCCACATTTTATTGTCTTTGAATGGTTCAAACAGAAACATACGCATGATGCCTAACGAAAAAAGCTGAGCCACCGCCGACTCGCGGCGTGAACCGCGATAGCGGAACGGACCGCGCCAACGGCGGTTGGCTCCGGCGACTTGTTAGGCATCAGGCTCATAACTAACTCTTGCTCTTTTTCGTGCCGGGCAATCTGCCAAGCAAACCGAGAACCAAACCAATCATCGGCAAACAGAAAAATAAACCCAACCAAATCATACTAACGGTTATCTGGGTAGATGATGACAAAGACTCCAAACCTGCTCGCATCAGCAGCGGGAAAACAAAGTAAGCAAACAACCACGCCACGACTGGGAATGCAATAGTCCAACCGATGATAATGAATGCTCTTTTCATAAATGTTCGATGATGCCTAACGAAAAAAGCTGAGCCACCGCCGACTCGCGACGTGAACCGCGATAGCGGAACTGCAAGCGCCAACGGCGGTTGGGTCAACTGTTGGCTTTTGCACACAGAACTATGTATGTCAAATTCGGTCTTTTCAAGCAAAGATTTAGTCCCCGAAAGCTCATACCAGTCAATCCCAAAACTTTAGGCGATCACCTTCTTTTGAAACGCATCGAAGCTAACCTTTCGCAGGCGGAAATGGCTATAAAATCAGGCGTGAGCGTGCGAAAGGTAAAGGCATGGGAGCATGATCATATCGAGCCCACCGAAGCCGAATGGCAGGTCTTGGCTGGCATTTTGCGCCTGGATTCGACATTTCCAAAAACCTGAACCTTATCGCCAGAGTCATCTGTTGGGTTTTACACGCGCAAAAATACCAATATAATTTCTCATTTTCAGATTTTTCAAAATCGCAAAGTCAGAATAAACGCCTTCTCATTTGCGGCTTTTGATCGGCAAAAGCGGCTGTTTTCAACAGCTTCCACGATGCTGAAATTTTAACCAGTGAGAATGGCCGGACGTTTATTTCCAATTCCGACATCCCCCGATGAATCGAATCAACACATCATTTTGGTATGTTTTAGGGAGAGTTTGTCGTGCCAGTCCATTGTTGCCACAGTTTCTGCTGAAGCGGACGCCGGCGCAAGTTCCGCTTATTTGAAAACCGCCACAAATCCGCCGTTGGGTTTGAGCGTCACGTCAAATTTTTTATCCGCGCCCAGGCGCACATCCTGTTTGGCGAACAACTGGTCCCCATCGCCGTCAGTGACCAGTTGACCAGCTTTGGCCCCTGAAAGCGCGCTTAAATCCAGTGTCAGTTTTTTCTCCACCGGCTCGCCGTTGATGCCGGCGACATACCAGTGACCACCGCCTTTGCGTGCCAGCACGGCCAGTTTGCCGGGGAAGCCGTCAATGAACTTCGTGTCGTCCCAGACCGACGGCACGTGCTTCATGTAATCTTTCACGTAGTCGGGCATCTTGGCCATGCCTTCGGGCACGTCTACGTAATGCTGGATGCCGGAAATGAAAATCACCGAGAGCGCCAGCTCGAACGCGTGTGTCGTTTGCAATTTTGTCTTGCCGATTTTATTCAGGCAAACCGGCGTGAAATCCATCGGGTCAAACAAATTTCGAGTGAAGGGCAGCATCGTGGCGTGACTGGGTTCCTCGTCCGCGTTCGTCTGTTGGAACGTGATATACTCGAAGCCCCGGATGGCTTCCATGCTCATCAATTGCGGATAGGTGCGTTCCCAGCCGCGCGGGGTGGTCGCGCCGTGGAAATTCAGGAGCAGTTTGAATGGCACCGCGTCGTCGAGGATGTCGTGATAATAATCGATCATCGGCTGGCCGTCGCCACCAAAGAAATCAATCTTCACGCCTTTGATGCCCATTGCCTGCAACCGGCCGAATTCCTGCACACGGCTTTCGTGCGTGAGCAGTTTGTCGCGCGGCGTCTGCTTGACCGTGTTCCAGTCGCCGGCGGAATTATACCAGAGCAGAATGCCGACGTTTTTAGTGCGGGCGTAATCGGCTAGTTCCTTCATTTTGTCGTAGCCAATCTGCCGGTCCCACCAGGCGTCAATCAGACAATACGACCAGCCCATGTCAGCGGTGTAATCAATGAATTTTTTCTGCGTGTCAAAATTCGCCGAACGGTCGCCGAGTTGCGGCCAGCTCCAAGCGGCCTTGCCCGGCCTGATCCAGGAGGCCCGCGGGAGCGTCGCCTTGTCTGCCAAATCCGTGCCCAATGTTGATTCGGCGATTGTCTTGAGGCTGCCGATGGTGATGACGCGCCATGGTGTAAGCCACGGTAGGCTCGACGACGGATTAACCGGCTGACTGTCAATCGTCTCGCGAGGGTCGGGAAAGCCGACCGAATACTCGCCGTCCGGCGATTGGTCGCGCAGCCGCGTCGCACAATACGTGCGCCCCAGCGATGCTTCGGTGACAGCTACCCATGTCTCGCCCGACTGGAACAGTGCCGGATAGACCCAGCCTGCACCGAGCGTGGACGGCGTGCTGACCGGAATCGCCTTTTGATAAAACTCCTCGTAAGCCGGATTGGAGGAGCCATAGCCGGTTTTCGCCACCTGCATCGGCTGTAACCATGCCTTGGCGTCCGGTTCAAAACGAAATGTCGTGACCTCTTCCTTTAGGCTGTAAATGTTCGTCGAGGTGCCAGGGAAAAAATAGCGGAAGGCCACGCCATCATCCGACACTTGGAAAATGATGTCCATTTTTTTGCCGTCCACCGTGGCGAGATGAAACACCTGCCGGTTGGCGTGGTAGGCGTTTATGCGCCTCTTCGCGGTCAGGATTACATATTTGTCTTTGACCGACGTGATTCTGGATTCACCAATCAGAACCAGTTCTTTTGAAAAATCCGCGTCGTCACGAATCAGCCCAAGCCGCGATTCGCGCAACACGGTTTGGTCATCCCGATTGATTTGATAAACCGGCGAGCCGACGGTGTTCATCTTGAACTCTACCGCCAGTTTTCCGTCGGGGCTGGAGACGATATTTGTCGGTTGCGCTTGGAGAAACCCGCCGGCCAGAAAAAATGTTGAAAACAACACATGGCGAAAGAATAGCTTGAAAGAGAAGTGCAAAGCTTTCATGTTTTGAACCGCGATTGATATACCAGACAAATTTGTGGCGCAATCAAAAATGGACATCTTACATTTTTGACAGGGAGTTGATCCTGTTTTGAACCATGTTGGGTCGGCTCGCTACTTTCACAATGTTAGAATACAGGGATTATTTGCGCAATTAGCGGAAGTATTGGCTCCAGTATCTGAATAGTATGCAAAACTAGAATCTATGAAAAAGCCAACAGGCAGTGTGTTCCGCGCCGGTGACCAATTGGACGCGGCTGCTGACGAACCAGTTTGATAGCAGCGACAATTTCAATTTTACGAATGGCTTGAACACCAATTCGCCGCAAAGTTTTTATCTGTTTGAATCGCCCTAAAACTCATGAAAGGAAGCCCAGTTACCGTGTCTCGCAAGTAATTTCAATAACCCGGCTCCATGTGAATCGTGCGCGGCCAAGTAAACTCATCACCTTTCCACAAACACCAGTTCAATGAAACCTTTCTATTCGTGTTTGAGAATCATCTTTGCTCTGGCGTTGATGGCTGGTGGCTTGTATGCGGAATCAATCTCGCCACCACCAGTTGTTTCCATCGTCGCCGATTCGGTGCCCGGCCAGCCGGCGCAGCATGGCATTGATAAAATGAGACCTCTGCAAAACTCTTTTGAACGGATGAATTGATGGAGCGTCAGAGAACCATGCAAACGACGACCAACGCACAAATGGGCTTGCTGGACAGCCTGATGATCGCCACGCCAACCAACG
>Ga0181516_10000667_pt1 | contig 29502 bp, 22 predicted proteins | sample PEATcosm2014_Bin_25_FD_121104 | JGI IMG/M metagenome (GOLD analysis project Ga0181516, IMG submission 121104) | Peatland microbial communities from MTU Mesocosm Facility, Houghton, MI, USA - PEATcosm2014_Bin01_10_metaG | ecosystem: Environmental > Terrestrial > Soil > Wetlands > Peat | place... | reverse complement strand
TGGAAGGCGGCGAACTTTGACCCGGACAAGCTGCTCGCGTTTTACAAAAAGAACGGCGCGAAATATTTCATGGCCCTGGCCGCACATCACGACAACTTTGACAACTTCAATTCCAAATACCAGCCGTGGAATTCCGTCAATATCGGGCCGCAAAAGGATTTGATCGGCGGCTGGGCGGCGGCGGCGCGAAAAAACGGGCTGCGTTTTGCCGTGAGCGAACACTCCTCGCACGCCTGGTCGTGGTATGAGGTGGCGCAGGGCGCGGACAAGACCGGCCCGTTCGCCGGTGTGCCCTACGACGGCAAGCTGACGAAAGCGGACGGCAAGGGGCTTTGGTGGGACGGTCTCGATCCGCAGGATCTTTACGCGCAAAATCACACTCCGGGCAAAAAACTCGTCTGGGATTGGGACCCGTCCCAGGGTAGCAGCGTTCCCGACGCGGCCTACATGGAAAAATATTTCAACCGCGTCAAGCAGCTCTGGGATGATTACAAGCCGGACATGATTTATTTCGACGACGATGTGCTGCCGCTGCACGGTGTCACCGACGAGATCGGTCTCAACCTCGCCGCACATTTTTATAATTCCAGCATCCAATTGCACGGCGACAACGAGGCGGTCATGACTGACAAGCATCTGGATGACATGGAGCGCCAGACGCAGGTCTATGACATCGAACGCGGCAAGGCACCAGACATCCTGCCGTTGCCGTGGCAGACCGACACCTGCATCGGCTCGTGGCATTACAACCGCGCCATATTTGACAAACATCAGTATAAATCCGCCGCTTCCGTGGTGCGGATGCTCGCGGATATTGTCAGCAAAAACGGCAACCTCATGTTAAGCGTGCCCCTGCAACGAGATGGCACGCCGGACTCCGATGAAATCAAGATTGTCAGCGACATCGGCGCGTGGTTGAGGGTTAACGGCGCTGCCATTTACTCAACTCGTCCGTGGAAGATTTATGGCGAAGGGCCTTCGACAACGCTGGCGGAAAAGGGGCAATTCGACGGCCAGCGGGATGTGCAAAAAGCGCCGTTCACGGCGGAGGACATCCGGTTCACGCAGTCCAAGGACGGCAAAACGCTTTATGCAATTGTTCTCGCGGTTCCGGACGGCGGCCAAGTCACCATCAAATCACTCGGGAGCAACTCACCAAACTGGCCGTGTGAAATCAGCAGTGTCCATGAGCTTGGAAAATTCTGGAAGTTGAAATTCACCCGCGACGAAAACGGCCTGCATATCACGTTGCCCAAAAAGCAGCCAAGCCAGATCGCTTTTGCCCTTAAAATCCAGTCGTAAATGCCGGCGCAGTCACAAGTCCTGGTCAGTGGCGGGTTTGACGACATCAAGTCGCGCGACTTGCGTTTTCTCGAGGAGGCTTCAAAGTTGGGCGAACTTACAGTGGTCCTCTGGCCGGATGCAACGCTGCAACAACTCACCGGCAAAGCCCCGAAATTTCCGTTGGCGGAACGGAAATATTTTTTGAGCGCCGTCCGTTACGTCAGCCGCGTGGTTGAAGCCGAAGGTGGAACCGGTTTTGATGCGCTGCCGAAAAATCTGGATGCGGACATCTGGGCGGAGGTTGCGGCTACCGCCAGCCCCGCGCGCGAAGCCTTTGCCCGCGAAAATAAAATCGCCTACCGCGTGTTCACGGCGGACGAGTTGAAAGGTTTTCCCGGTCCCGCGCCGCTGCCGGCCACGCCGGGCCGGAAAAAAGTCATCGTCACCGGCAGCTATGACTGGTTTCATTCCGGCCACGTCCGGTTTTTGGAGGAAGTCAGCGCTTATGGCGATCTTTACGCCGTCGTCGGTCATGACGCGAACATCCGGCTGCTCAAGGGCCAAGGGCATCCGCTGCTGCCGCAGGATGAGCGGCGCTACGTTGTCGGCTCGATCAGATTCGTGAAGCAGGCGTTGATTTCCACCGGCGACGGCTGGCTGGACGCCGACCCGGAAATTAAACGGTTGAAACCGGACATTTACGCCGTGAACGAGGACGGCGACAAGGGTGGCAAGCGCGATTATTGCCAGAGGCTTGGCATCGAATACCTCGTTCTCAAGCGCACGCCGGCGCCCGGTCTGCCCAAACGCAGCAGCACGGATTTGCGTGGATATTAATTTGCCATGAAAACACCTCTCCTGTTTCTGACGGCCCTGTTGCTACCCGCTTTGCTTTTTGCCGCCGAGCCGCCGCGTCAGGAACTCAACTTCAACCGCGAATGGAAATTTCAACTGGGTGATCATCTCGGCGCGGAGGCGGTGGCGTTTGATGATGCGAAGTGGGACGACATCGGGCTGCCGCACTCTTTCAGCATGCCGTATTTCGCCTCGTCGAAATTTTACGTTGGCTACGGCTGGTATCGGAAACATTTCGACGTGCCCGCAAACTGGTCCGGCAAACGGCTGTTCCTCGAATTTGACGGCGCGTTTCAGGACGCAGAAATTTTCATCAACGGCCAGCGACTTGCCGAGCACAAGGGCGGTTACACCGGTTTTTCTTTGGACATCACCGGCTCAGTGAAGACCGGCGACAATCTGGTGGTCGTCCGGCTCAACAACCTCTGGAATCCGCAGCTTGCCCCGCGCGCAGGCGAACACGTCTTCAGCGGTGGCATTTACCGCGACGTCCGTTTGGTCGTCACCGAACCGCTGCACGTCACTTGGTATGGCACGTTCGTCACCACGCCGCAGGTTTCGGCGGAGTCGGGTATGGTGAATGTGAAGACGGAAATCCGCAATGACAGCGCAGCGGAGAAAAATTGCGTGCTTCAGACCGACATTCTTGATCCTGACGGCAAAACCGTCGCGAGCATTTCCTCCATGCAAACTGTTCCCGCCGGAACGACCGTCACGTTCGACCAGACAACCGCGCCGGTTGCCAAGCCGAAGCTCTGGCATCCCGACCATCCGTTTCTTTACATGGCGGTGAGCAGGGTATTTGACGGCAAAGCTGAAGCAGACGAATTCAAAACGACCTTTGGTTTCCGCTGGTTCAAATGGACGGCGGACCAGGGTTTTTTCCTGAACGGCGAACATTTTTACATCAAAGGCGCCGACGTGCATCAGGATCACGCGGGGTGGGGCGACGCCGTGGCGGACAGCGGGTTTCACCGCGACGTGAAACTGGTGAAGGACGCGGGATTTCAACTCATTCGCGGCTCGCATTATCCGCATAACCCGGCATTCGCGGACGCGTGCGATGAGCTGGGCGTTTTGTTCTGGTCGGAAAATTGTTTTTGGGGAATGGGCGGAAGGTCGCCGGATGGCTATTGGAATGCCAGCGCCTATCCGACCAACGCCGATGACGAGGTGGCATTCGAGCAAAGCGTCAAGGACAGCCTGCGCGACATGATCCGCATCAATCGCAACCATCCGTCCATCGTCGCATGGAGCATGTGCAACGAAGTTTTCTTCAGCGAAAAATCCATGCTGCCCAAGGTCAGGACTTTTCTAACCAACCTCGTTGCGCTCACGCACGAACTCGATCCGACGCGCCCGGCGGGCATCGGCGGCTGCCAGCGCGGCGGTTTGGACAAGCTTGGCGATATTGCCGGCTACAACGGCGACGGCGCGAGGCTGTTCATTAATCCTGGCATTCCAAATCTAGTCACCGAATACAGTTCCGTCCGCGCCGTCCGACCCGGCAAATACGCGGCGGACTGGAAGAATCTTCTCGAAGGCCCGGGCGACAAGTCGCAGCCCTATTTCTGGCGTTATCCGTGGCGCAGCGGCGAAGTGCTTTGGTGCATGTTCGATCACGGCAGCATCGCCGGTGACGAGGGTAAGACCGGCATTGTTGATTATTTCCGGCTGCCGAAACGCGCGTGGTATTGGTATCGCAACGAATATGCCCACGTTCCGCCGCCCGAATGGCACGCCGGCGGCACTCCCGCCGCATTAAAAATTGCCGCCGACAAAACCACACTAAAATCGGCTGATGGAACCGATGACACCCAAATCATCGTGACCGTCGTGGATGCGGACGGCAGAGCATTGAGCAATTCACCACCGGTCACGCTGACGATCGCTTCCGGCCCCGGCGAATTTCCCACCGGCTTGTCCATTGCGTTCGCGCCGGATTCCGACATCGCCATCCGCGATGGGCAGGCCGCGATGGAATTCCGTTCATACTATTCCGGCAAAACGGTCATTCGCGCCGCATCGCCCGGACTCAAAGACGCGACCATCATGATCACCACGCTTGGCGAACCGAAGTTCATCAAGGGAAAAACGCCGCCGGTGAAACCGCGTCCTTACATGCGCTTCACCGGCTCGCCCGCGGTGAGTGCGGCGATGACGGCCAGTTCCATTTTCGGCCTAAACAATCCGACGCTGGGCAGCAGCGAAGCCGCCGGTCATTCTGCCAGTCTCGGCAACGACGGAAACACTTCCACTTTCTGGCGGCCGCAGGACGATGACGCGAATCCGTGGTGGCAGGTGGATTTGGAGCGCGCGGTGACGATGACGCAGGCCAAAATCACTTTCCCAGCACCTGGCAATTACCGCTACAAAATCGAAGTCTCAAGCGACGACTTGGGCTGGACGCCGGTTGCCGACGAAACCCGGACCGCCGGCATGGATAAAATCAGGACGGATGTTTTTGCGAAAGAAATCAGCGGACATCTCCTGCGTGTCACGTTCAAGGGAAAACCGGCGGCGGTTGCCGAACTGGAAGTTTCAGGGCATTTGACAGCGCAATGATTTTTCTGAAATGCGGCCGGGAAATCCAGTTGACAGCTGCTCCTTGATTTTTCTACCGATAATCCTTACTACTGAAAATATGATCCTACGACTTGAGGTGTTGTCTTGAACCCAATACACAAATCAACGCGACGCGAATTTCTCGCGGGAGTGGCCGTGCTTGGCGCTTCGTCACTCGTTGGTAGGAGCGCTGACTTGATTCCGGTGCCAGCCAGTCAGCCGATTCCAGTTTCCTCATGGTCTGCTGACGACCGCAAAGCGGCAAGCGCCCAGCTTCTTGATTACTTTGGCAAGACTGCGCCGCGCCTGTTGCGCCCCGCCGAAGGCACCCTCGCGCATCCGAGCATTGCCTGCAGCCTTCCAGGCAAACAATATTCCACCAACCTTTGGGACTGGGACACCTATTGGACTGCGCTTGGCCTCTTCCGCTTCGCTGCCATCTCAAAGGATTCCGCTTTTCGCGCGAAGGTGGGTGAGCATGCCATCGGCAGCTTCACGAATTTCTTCGACCACCAGTCGGACGAAGGCCGCATCCCCATGCTGATTGATGTGCACAGCGCCGATCCCCTCGGCTGCCTGAAGCCGGACCGGCCCAAATCGCAAAACCAGGCCAAGCCGGTTTTTGGGCAGATCGCACTTCTGGCCGCCGACGAAACCGGCTCGGTGGACTGGCTGGCGCCGCAGTTCGACAAGCTCCTGCGCTTTTACGCGTCGTGGGAGGCCGGCAACCAAAGTGCGATTGGCCTGCTGGTGTGGGGAAACGATGTTGCCATCGGCAACGACAACGATCCGACCACATTCGGACGGCCATTTTTTTCCTCCGCGAATCTGCTGCTGAACTGTCTCTTCTATGAGGATTTGAAAGCGGCGGCGGAACTGGCCGGCCGGCTTAATCGTCCCGATGACCAGCAACGGCTCAACGCCCAAGCCCGCACGCTGGGGGAACAGATTCAGAAATACTGCTGGGATCCGCGCGATCAATTTTATTACACCGTTGACGTGCAATGCGTGGATCGGCGAAGGGAGTTGATTCCCAATGTCAGGCCGGGCATGGACATGTCCTGGCATTGTTTGCCGCTGCGCGTGCAGGTCTTCACCGGCTTCCTGCCGCTCTGGTGCGGCCTGGCGACACCGGATCAGGCGAAGGCGCTGGTGCAGGCGAATTATCTGGCGGATGATCGCTTTCGCGGAAATTGGGGAGTGCGGTCACTGTCGTCAAAGGAATCCATGTATTGCATGGATTTCAGCTCGGATCCCAGCAACTGGCTTGGCCCCGTCTGGATCATCGTGAATTATTTTGTTTGGAAGGGGCTTAAAAATTACGGATTCCAAGACGAGGCGAGTGACTTGGCAGACAAAACACTGCGACTGCTATCCAATGATCTGGCCAAGAACGGCTCGTTGAACGAATACTATCACCCGGACACCGGAGCGGCGTTGAGCCACAAAGGTTTCATGGATTGGAATCTGTTGGTGCTCGAAATGGTGTAAATTGATTTCACCAAATCAGCAGTTCAATTGGTCCAGCGCCTCGCCTTCGCACGCGGCGTATTTTTCCAGCAGCTTGTCGTAAATCTTTGCGGCCTTTTTGTCCGGGCGTATTTCGCTGTCCGGAATCGGGTTCGTGAAGCCGGCGGTGAGCTTTTCCCATTTCGGCTCTTTGCCGGTTGTGTTGAGCCAGTCGTGCGCGGCAATCAACGCCGCGCCGCGCGCCGCGCTCTTGGAGATTTCAATCCGCTCGACGCGGCAGTTCATCACGTCGGCCATGACCTGCAGCAGCGCGAGGTCGTTCGACGCGCCGCCGGTCGCGTAAATCTTCTCCGGCGAAACCTGCATCCACTCCGAATGCAGGCGCATGGACATCATCTGCGCCTCGAAAATGGCGCGGCAATTCGCGGCGGCATTCTTTTCATCAAGGTCGAAGCGATGAATGCCCGGTTTGTTGACGCGCGGGACGATTTCCGCCTCGAACCATGGCAGCAAAATCCCGCCGTTGTTGCCGGGCGGGGTCTGCGCTACAAGCTCGCCAAATTTTTTCCAGTCGGAAATCTTGTAAAGCTCGCGGATCTTTTCGCGGGCGAGCGAGCCGTTCTTGAAACAAATCAACGTCATGTAGCCGCCGGTGGGCGAGCCGAAGACATGGCCTTCGCCGTTTTCGTCGGTGTGGCATTGTTCCATCGTGCCGAAGAACGTGTCGCTCGTGCCGAGGCTGATGGCGACCTGGCCGGGCTTGACGAGGCCGAGGCCGATGACGCTCGCCGGATTGTCGCCGGTCCAGACGGTGGCGGCCGCCTCGGGATTCAGGCCGAATTTCCGGACGAAGTAGGGACTGACCGGGCCGACGGCATGGCCGGACTCGCCGAGCGGCGGCAATTTGTTCGTGAGGCCGGGGGCGGTGGCCTTCATCGCGTCGTGGTTCCAGTTTTTCCGGCGGATGTCCATGAGGTTCATCCCCGCGCCGTCGCCAAAATCAATCGGCGCGATTTTCCCGGCAAGCAGCGACGCCATGAACGAGCTGACGAGCGCGATATGCGAGGTGTTTTCGTAGGCTTTCGGCTCGGTCTTGTAAAACTTGCGGATTTGCGGTCCGGTGAAGCGCTCGAAGGTGTCCGAGCCGGTGCGCGACGCTGTGTATTTGATGCCGTCGAGCCTCTTGCGAATTTCGGCGCATTCCTTGGCGGTCGAGGAATCCATCCAGATGGGCGAGGTCTTGCGCGCGAAGACGCCATGCAGATTTTCGACCAGGGTTTTCTCCGGATTCAGATTTTCCAGCGCACCGGCGGCGCGGTCATTGAAATAAACCGATCCGTGCTGCTGGGCGCTGCCGCTGATAGCGAGGATTTTGCCGAGCGCGACGCCATCCTTCTTCATCTGCGCGAAAAGCAAATCCAGCGCCTCCGCCCACATCAAAGGCGGGCTGTGTTTGACGAGCGGGTCGCGGTTCGGCAGGACGCCGTTCCGCGTTTTGTAATGCGGCAGTGCCTTGTCAAAGTTCAGGGATTGCTCGTAAAGCACCTTGCGCGAGTCGAGGTCGATGACGACGGCGCTCAAGCTTTGAGTGCTGGAATCAAGTCCGAGAAATAATTTTGCCATGGAAATTTGAGGTGTCGTTTCTGACGGATAAGAAAGATAGCAAAAAAACCATCCAAGCCAATCAAAAACGCGGATTCCGTGACGTATGTTCCGCTCGAACTCGCTTTCCTGTATTTCCCGGTTTGAAATTCTGGAGTCGGTATTTCATCTGACTTGTCTTCCGGCGCGGTTTCCTTGATTTTCTGTCTTCAAGTCATGCAAACGAAATCCGCGTTCCAGATTTATCTTCACGGCATTCTCCTGCTTTGCGCCGTCACCGCCTGCGCCCAGCCCATTGGCCGGCATGCGCTGGTCACGCGGCACGACGTGATGCTGACGAATTTTGACGCCGCCAATCCGCTGTCCGTCGGCAACGGCGAATTCGCCTTCACCGTGGACGCGACCGGGCTGCAGACCTTTCCGGAAGCCTTCGACCACACGACGCCGCTCGGCACGCTTTCGGACTGGGGCTGGCACACGATTCCAAACACCAACGGCTGGAGCATTGATAATTATCAATGCAAGGAGTTTCCCGACCTGAACGGCCGGATGGTGCCCTACGCCGACGTGCCGGGAAACAAGATGACGCCGGAGGCCAGATGGTTGCGTGAAAACCCGCATCGCCTCCATCTGGGGCAGATAGGCTTTGTGCTCAAACACGCCGACAGCTCGCCCGTGCAGACGAATGAGTTGACGGACATCGTCCAGACGCTGGATTTGTGGGACGGCGAAATCATCAGCCATTTCGCGTTCGATGGCCAGCCGGTGGACGTGGAAACCGTCTGCGACCCGAAGCTCGATGCGGTTGCGGTCCATGTCCAGTCGGCGTTGTTGAAGCAGGGCCGGCTCGCCATCCAAATCCATTTTCCTTACGGAACGGGCGAAACGACCACGGCGGACTGGAGCAAACCCGATGCGCACGAAACCATCTTGACGCAGCCGCAGCCGAACGAGGCGGAGTTCCATCGCAAGCTGGACAACGATGTTTACTTCGCGGCGGCAAAGTGGAGCAGGGGAGCGGTCATCACGAACACGGCAAAGCATCAATTCGTGATGGGATTTGGGTCGGAGGGTAGGGCGGGCAGTCCTCTGCCCGCCGCTCTTTTGAACAGCACGAACGGCGCGCACGGAGTGACGCGCCCTACCTCGATTGAAAATCAAGCAGACGCGCTGGAACTGGTCTGCGCCTTCTCGCCAAAAACTCTGACCGCGAAAAAACTGCCGACATTCGTCCAGACGAAGCTCGCGGCGCAAAAGAACTGGAACAACTTCTGGCAGACCGGCGGCGCGATTGATTTGTCCGGCAGCAAGGATCCGCGCTGGTTTGAACTCGAACGCCGCATCGTCCTTTCGCAATACCTCACCGCCATCCAGAGCACGGGCGACAATCCGCCGCAGGAGACCGGCCTCACCTACAACACCTGGGAGGGCAAGTTCCATCTGGAAATGCACTGGTGGCACGAGGCGCACTTCGCCTTGTGGGACCGCCTGCCGCTGCTGGAACGCAGCCTCGGCTATTACCAGAAAATCCTTCCGCGCGCGGAAGGCACGGCCAAAAAGCAGGGCTACGACGGCGCGCGCTGGCCGAAGATGACCAGCCCCAGCGGCGCGGAATCGCCGTCGCCCGTCGGGCCGTTCCTCGTCTGGGAGGAGCCGCATCCCATTTTTTACGCGGAACTCTGCTGGCGCCAGCATCAGGACAAGGCCACGCTGAAAAAATATCGCGACATCGTCTTCCAGACGGCGGATTTCATGGCGAGCTATGCCACGTGGGACACAAACACCAGCCGCTACGTCCTCGGCCCGGTGCTGCAATGCGCGCAGGAAATCTTCCCGAAGAACAAAACCATGAACCCGACGTTCGAGCTGACCTATTGGCGCTGGGCGTTGGAAACCGCGCAACAATGGCGCGAACGGCTCGGCATGGCGCGCGAGAAGAAGTGGGACGACGTCCTGAATGGCCTCGCCAAACTGCCCGTGGCCGACGGCAAATATCTTTTCACCGAGACGACGCCGGATTGCTACACCAACCCGAAATGGAACGCGGACCATCCCGCCGTCCTCGGTGCGCTGGCCTTTGTGCCCGGGCCGGGCGTGGACGCGGAGACGATGCGGCACACACTGGACTGGATATGGACCAACTGGAACTGGCCGGACACCTGGGGCTGGGATTACCCGATGATGGCGATGACGGCGGCGCGGCTGGGCGAACCGGACCGCGCCATTGACGCCCTGCTGCTGGACACGCCCAAGAACCATTACGGCCTCAACGGCCACGTTTATCAGCGGCCCGGCCTCACGATTTACCTGCCCGCGAACGGCGGATTGCTTTACGCGACCGCACTGATGGCCGCAGGATGGGATTCGCCTTCGTCCCGCGACGGGCGGGACTTCGGCGCAACGAGTTCTGCCCAGAAGCGGAACGCGCCCGGCTTTCCCGACAACGGCCAATGGAACGTGCGCTGGGAAAACCTTTCAACTGCGCCGTAATCTTTGCCGTCCAACCAAGCAGGAATTGACGTGCGCCGTGTTCGGGCGCACACTCGTTGCCATGTCGGCAAATTGTTTCAGTATTCGGGACTGACCCCGTTTACGGCGACTCATACAATGGCGAAGATAATAATCATCGACGATGACGTGGCGATGGAACTTCTGGCAGATGCTTTTCGTTATCGTGGACATGAAGCACGCCGGATTTCAAGCGCTTCTGAGGCGTTGACGGAGCTAGCTAACATAAGGTGCTTATTTTGCACGATGAGGAGCTTATCTTGCAGCCATTTTCGGTCAGTTCGGCGCCCGAGACGGCGGTTGTGCGCGTTAAAAGGTCGGTGTCAACCGCGCCGTAATCCGCCTCGCGGATATTGATGAAACCCGGAGCGCGTCCGATACGTCTTGTGGGGGAAATCATGCACCCCAAAACTCCGTATAACGGCGTGGTTGCCTTTCGGCCTTACGCCGCCAAACCAATCTGTATTGCCCTGCTCCTGCTGGCCGTGCTGCGGACATCCGCCGCGGACGTGCCGGCCACCAACGCACCGGCCTCCACCGAGCCGCCCACCAGTTGGATTGACCCCGACACCGGCCACCGCATCATCCGGCTCACGCGCGAGCCAGGCTCCGACAGCTTTTATTTCAACGTCAACGGCTACACGCCCGACGGCAAAAGGATGGCCTACACCACGCCCAACGGCGTCTCGGTGCTGAACCTTGAAACCTTGCAGGCGACACAGCTTGTCACCGGCCCGGCCCGTCCGATTGTCGTGGCCCACAAGACGCCCACGCTCTACTACACCCGGGCGACCAAAGATCCGTTTTACTCCACGCTGTGGTGCGTGAACCTTGACACCGGGGAGAACCGCAAGATTGCCGACCTCCCGCGCCGCGCCAGCGTGTCCGCCATCAACGCCGACGAAACCCTCGGCGCCGGCACGTTCATCGAGGGCGATACCAACGCCGGCGGCGCGTATGACGGCACCGTGGCTTTGGGAAAGATGAGCGATGTCAACCTCGGCGAGCCGGAGAACAAGGGCGAGTTGATGGCCCGGCGCCTCGCGGCAAAGCTGCCGATGACGATGTTCACCATTGACCTGCGGACGGGAAAAATAAGGAAACTGCTGAAGCACAGGACCGACTGGTTGAACCACCTGCAGTTTTCGCCGACGGACCCGACCCTGCTGATGTATTGCCACGAGGGCGAGTGGCAGCAGGTTGACCGCATCTGGACCATCCGCACCGACGGTTCGCACAACCAGTTGATCCATAAGCGCACGATGGAGAACGAGATCGCCGGCCACGAATGGTGGGGCGCCGACGGCCAGACGGTCTTCTACCAGCTCCATTTTCCCCGAGGCGGACACGTCTCGTTCATCGCCAGCTACAACGTCAAGACCGGGCAGCGGGTCTGGCTGCAATGCAATCCCGATCAATCGTCCATCCACGACAACTCTTCGCCCGACGGCAAACTCTACTGCGGCGATGGCGACAACCGCGATCCGTGGATTATCCTGCTCCGACCCGTGCTCCTCAACAGCCAGCGCACCCTAGGCAAAAATCTGATCAAGGGCGGTTACCTGGAATCGGAGAAGCTGGTCAACATGTCCGGGCAAAACTATCGCCTCGAACCGAACCCCAGCTTTACGCCGGACATGAAATACATCGTTTTCCGTTCGAACATGTTCGGGCCGGATTACGCCTTTGCGGTCGAAGTTGCGAAGGCAAATCCAGCGCCGTGAAACCTTGACCGAAGTTGAACCGGCTGTCTGGCAAATCCCGGCGGGCTGATCGCACCGGCTTCAGCCGCGAGAGAGCACAAAGACCGCAAAGAAAGCATCCCTGTGTTCCTTGCGTTCTTTCGCGGCAATTAAATCAATAAACCTGCATTCACCATTCCTAATTCGCAAGGTGAGGTGTCGCGATTGTTGAACCGCAGATTGCGCGGATTAGGGAAGCTCCAGGACAATGTTTGTTTGACCCGCGTAAAAACTCAAGGGAAGGTTGTAAAGCCCGAGCTCGCTGTTCTGAAGGATGAAGACATCATCCAGTTCCCCATTGTCAACGCGCTTGTAGCTGATCTGGGTTGCGCCTGTCGGGGACACTTCAAAAATGGCGCGATCCGGGCTGGCCATGGAAAAATAGCTGTTCCCACCGGCGGCCAGGGTGATGGTGCTCTCCGGCCCCGGACTGGGACCGTTCAGATACAGGACCACGCCGTCCGGCGAACCGGCCAGATAAACGGGGCTGTCCTCGGGCCGCTGCACCGCATTGGTGCCGGTGAAGACCAGAATGGGATAACCATTGGTGCTGGCCCAATATGCGGTCGGTTTGTCCTTGTCGTCCTCGAGGACGAACCGGTGCGCCTTGACTTCACCTTCAGCACGGTTGTTTTCAGCGGCGGTGAACAGGACGAGGCCGGTGATGCCGGCACACAGCGTCAGCAAAATGCGGTTGTGTCGTTCGACGCGGCGGAGGCGCGCCTGGATTTCCGCGAGTGGATCAGTGGTGGTGTTCATTTTCAATTTATCCTTGTTGGCTGGTAGTTTTCACCATTCTCCTTCGAAAGCAAGTCGAACAGAACATTCACCGCTCGTGATTCTTAATCCGCAGGATGAGGTGTCGGATTATCCGCGAATGACGCGAATGACGCTGATATCAACCGCGAAACAGGCCAAATACACGAAAGCAAAATGAACTGGTTTTTAGCTTTTCACGTCGTTCGTGTGGTTCGCGGTTCCCGCTTTCACCCTTTTTATTTTTAATTTCAGCGTTTCAGCTTCTGCTTCCCCGCCCTCCACCTTCAACCTTCAAGCAGTTCAACCGCCCGTGCGGCCAGGGATCGAATCGTGTTCATAATCTCAATTAGCAATCGAGCACGGCAGCGCGGGGTTAATCCAGATTCCGGCCCGGCCATGTCTCGGGCCGCCGCCAGAATTCATCCGTGCGCCCGCCATAATAACCCGTCAGCACGGTGTCCATCACCCGCGAGGTGCGCCGGGCGGATTCGCCGGTGCTGGGGCATTCGCCGCGCCCGAGCAGCTCATCCACCACCGACTGGATCAACGGTTGCTGCACGTGCGGAGGATTGGGCCGGCTCAACAACTGCGCCTCGCCGGATTTTTCCAGCCGCAATGGTTCGTTGTCCATCAGGGAAAACACCAGCCGTCCTTCCGTGCCGGTGATGGTGAACGCATCCTCCCGTTCCGCGCCCGCAAAATTCCACGAGGCCGCCCCGGGAACGCCGCCGGCCAGAAAGCTCATCGCCACCGCGTCCTCCACGAGACAGTTCCTGCCGTGATTGGCCGCCAGCCCGGTCACTTCGCTGAGCGGGCCGAAGAAAAAATCGAGCAGGTCGAGCGCGTGCGAGCCGACGTCAAGGAAATGGCCGCCGCCGGATTGTTCAGCCCGGATACGCCAGCCGGCGTCATCCTTGTGCCGGGGCGCCGAGCAATGATAGCGAATCCCCGTCACCCGTCCCAACGAGCCGTTGGAAATGAGTTCATGCGCCGTCAAAAAGCGCGGCATCCGGCGGCGATAATAGGCCACATACAGGGGCAGGCGCGCGCGCTGGAACGCCTCGACCATCCGGTCGCATTCGGCGGTGTGGCGTGCCATTGGTTTTTCAACATAGGCCGGTTTGCCGGCGGCTGCGACCTGCAACGCGTAGTCCGCGTGCGTGTCCGGCGGGGTGGCGATGTAAACCGCATCCACCTCTTTGTCTGCCAGCAGCGCGCCGGCGCGGTCATACGAACGGGGCACGCCATGCCGCCTGGCATAATCGGCGGCCAGCGCGCCGTTGCGCCGCATCACCGCCACTAGGGCCGACCCGGCGGCTTTTCGAAACCCGGGTCCGCTCTTCACTTCCGTGACGTCGCCGCAGCCGATCATGCCCCAGCGAATGAGGGAGCGATCCTTGAAATGTCCGGGAAAGTTCATTGGTGCGCATACTTAAGCAGATGAGTGCCGGTCCCGCAAGCCGCAGGCATCTGCTTGCGCGGGCCGGGTCGGAAGCATAGCCTTCCGAGAATGATTTCCGACACGCTTGAACAATGCCGCCGTTACACCAGTTTGTCCCCGCGGTTTGCCGCCGCTTTTGATTTCCTGGAAAAATTGCCGGCCAATCAACCCACCGGCCGTTACGATATTGATGGAAACAATTGTTTCGCCATGGTGCAGGCCTACACCACCAAGCCGCTCGACCAGGCCAGGTTCGAGACGCACCGGCAATACATTGACATCCAGTTCATACAGGCCGGACGTGAGACGATGCTTTGGTCGCCGCTGGCCGGGCTCGCGCAGGTGACCGAGGCCTACAGCACGGAGAAGGACGTCGTCTTCTACGCCACCCCGCCGCACAGGACACCCATTGACCTCGGAGCCGGGCAATTCGTCATTTTCTTCCTCACCGATGGCCATGCCGGCGGCCTTGAATGTTACGGCCAATCCGAAGTCCGCAAGGTCGTTATCAAGGTTCGTGTCTGAATGAGCCGGAACAAGAGGTCATGTTTCCGTGAGCGAGGGTCTTTACAGACGGTCACCGCTTGCGCTGAGCCACCATTATGCAGACGGCTACCATAGTTGCCCGCCCGGCATTTTCACTTCATCAAACCGGACTTTCCAGCGGTCATGGCCAGGATGCAGGGCGCGCTTTCGCTTTTGCAGGAAATCAAATCAATCGTCGCCACTTCCGTGTCCGGCAGCGGGTTGTCAATCGCCGTCACGGTAAAGCGCAATGGATCGTTTCTTCCGGGCGTGAACGTCCCGCCCTGCCAGCCCACTTTGGAGCGCGCGCCGGTTGGCCCCCTGGTCGTCCGGCTGCGTTTGACATTCCAGTCGAGGACATCCGCGCCATAGAGCACCTGGTTCGTTGCGGACGAACCGTCGGCGTAATTGAACACCAGGTCATAGACCGGCGTATTGGCCGGTGACGCGAAAAAGGCGGCATGATAGACATAGAGCGTCTGAAATTTCTGGTTCACTGTAATGCCCGGGTCCGCTTCAGGGAGGGTCAATCCACCTTTCGCGCTGCGGCCTCCCCAAAGGCAAATCAGCCCGTCCACATTGAACGGAACATTATCATACACCTGAAACCCGCTGGGCACCGACCACCAGCCTTTCGTTTGCAGTGAATCAAACTGGTAGGCCGGCACCATGTATCTGGCGGTCATATCCACCGGCGTGACAATTTGTCTGGCAATGGCGCGTTCGCCACCGGCGAGGAGGAGATGCCGGGCAATCCGGTGCCGGCAGATAAACAACGTGACAACGACCAAGGCCACCAGCACCACGGTTCCCCAGGCAATCATTTTTTGGGTCTTTGTCCACGGCATAATTATTTAAGCAACCAAAATTCAAATGCCGGAGGTCATTGCCTGTTTGGGAGATACTTTCTGATGAAAAGGAGATATGCCAGAAACGGCAACATGGAAAACGACGTCAGCCAGGCCATGCTGTTTCCCGCCAGCAGTCCGGTCTTTTGGATTTGATCAATCTGCGCCTGCGGATAGCCCATCAAATGATACATTTCAATGATGTCATGGTGCGCATACGTCATCAAAGCGGACGCCACGAATACCGCCAATGCAATCAGGATGAGCCACCAGCCCCGCACGTCGAGGCGATACAGCAACCAGGCGGCATAGCTCCAGATGGCGGCGATTGCCAGACACATTAGCGAGCCGGGCAAGCCTGAAAGAAACATTCCAAAAAACGGCGTCACGCCATGACCTATGATGGGCATGAGCAGCATCCATGGCACGCCAAACAACAACCACAGGCAAAACCCCAGCACCGGCAAGGGACAGGCATCGGTCCAGCGCGTTACCGGATCGCGCGTCTCGCAGGTGGCCTTCACATGGCGGCTGTTGTAGAAGAACGCCCAGACCGCCGGCACCGCGACAAAAAAGACACCTAAGAACAGAACCATGAAAGCAATCATTCCGGTGATGGCCGCCGGTGGCATCACCGGCTGGCCGTTCGTGGTGTTGGCAGGAAGATTGGCAAACAGCCTGGCCATGAAGAACGGCATGGCCACCGTCATGATGATTCCCAACACAAGCCAGCTCCAGGAAAAGATGAGCAACAACGCCCGCGCCCAGCGCCGCGCCCCGATGGAACCGATGCCCAGCCAGATTAATGCAACGGCCAGGCAACCATACATGCCTACCGCCGGCAGGAGGGCCGCCGTATTGGCCGGCGGCGCGTTCGGGGCTTTGGCCGCCATCATCTGCCCGAACAACATCAAAGGAACAAACAGTCCGACGAGACAGCCCAGCAGCAGGGTGAGGATGCCGAACACCATCAGGCCGGTGGAACGGTCTTTGTAAGCGGGTAAAGGAGACGCTTCAACGGACGGGATTGGGGGATTTTGTTCGTTCATAGGCGGTGTGTTCCTTGGTAGATACGCCTGTTCCCAAAGCGTGTCGAGAAGTTTTTGAAAGAGCCGGCAGGGGCACGTCCGCAGATTACGCAGATTGACGCAGAAAATGAATTTTGCGCGGCCCATTGATCTGAAAATCTGCGCCATCCGCGAAATCTGCGGATAAAACCCCGCCCGTTGGTCAATCCTGTCCGGCGCTTTTCAATTCTCGCGGGCATGAAGACCGGAAGTGCAAAAGCCAACGCCCGGCTTTGGGGAGTTAATCATAAAGGCACTCGCCTGCTGCGGTCTTGATCAAAAGGTTGATTTCCTCGTTGGACTTGGAATTTATAATGTTCAAAATAAAGACGTTGAAATCCTCTTTCGGATTCCGCCCGGTATATGGATCAAACACGAGCGGGGGATAATATTTGCTGGACTTTTCGTAGTTCTTGATCTCGTCTTTGAGGGATTTGATCCAGACTGTGTAGACGTGCTGCGGAATCGCCATTTGCTGAAAGAGGTGATACTGCTCAAAATGCAACCCATAGACCCGCTCGGAATACAGCTCTATCACCTTTTTTTCGGGGTTTTGGGGGTTCCAATTGTTGCGGGCATCGCGGCGTATTTCAAAATACTCCTTCATGCACTCGCTCATCACGGTGCTTTGGAACCTGGCCTTTTCCTGTAGCCGGGTTTTCTTGGCATTACAGTTGGAAAGAAAGACCGTGGTAAGAGCGACCCCGGCGGCAACAGCCGATGCAATAGCCCCTATTGCCTGCCAGTTCCATGACTCAATCATTGTGAACAGGCACATTTTTAACCTCCATTTTTGTCTGTTTCAGGTTTAAGATTTCAATCATTGCTTCGCGGGCGGTTACAGCGGCTTGCGACAAGGCGCTTTGAAAACTGACTCTCCCTACCAATTGACTGAATACGCCGATTCCCGAACCGAGTCGAGAAAAATGGATTTCAATTTCCACCCGTTTTTTCGATGGTGAAGCTGATGTCGCCGACGGTGACATCGGCCTTGGGGATAGGGCGCGAAGGTTTGCCGTCAATCAGGAGGCCGCGCGGCACAAAAGTCACCGGCAAACTGTTCCGTCTCGACCGCAGGGCGGCCTGCATCGCCCGGTTGATGGGAAAGGCAAACTGCGCGGGCTTGAACGTGTGGTGCCCCCCATGATGCGCCTCGCTGTGGACCCCGTCGCCAAACAACACCACGTTGCCGACGTAATAAGGACTCTTTGAATCCAGATTTCTACGGGCAGTGGTGCCGAGGTAAACCTCCCAAAAGATTCCCGGCTGCTCCTCGGCCTCCACGCCGTCCAGTTCAAGAACCAGTATCTCCGTCTGGTTGGTCAGGATGTCCGCCAACTGCGGCCGGACTGGCGTGATGTCAATCGAGCGCGCTACCGGCACGGACGTTAACGTCGCCCCCGGCCACTGCGGGTGGAAGAACACCTCCCGCAACATGAGCACATGCAAATTGGTGGGAGGCGCCAGGCAATATTCCAGAACCTGCGCCGGCTCGCCTTCATAGACGTAGTTCAGTTGGTCGGCGGCGCGGAGGACATCGCATCCGGTCATCTGCACCTGATTGCCATTCTCATCAAAAAACGTGAACTGCGTCCCCTGCCAGGCCGGGTCATTCAACGGGTCCTGCCGGCCACCGCCTTGCGCGAGCCAGAGATTCCAGAGCCGGTCAACGTTGCAATGGTGCGGGAAAAAAATCGGGTCCTGGGCCGCCGTCGGCACCGAACTCATCCAGCCGCCCACCCCCACGTGGACGGCGCCATGGGGCGTTCCCTGGAACAAGTTGCTGGCGCTGGTAAAGTTCGTCAAACTGAACGAACTGGCGTAGGTAACGGCAGATGGCGACAAGGAACCGCTGCCGTCGTTCATGGCCGGATCGCGGTTGGCGGTGTAAAGGTCGCTCGTGGCGTCACGGAACATGACGGGCAACTGCGGGTTGGCCGTCCAGTCCCAGTAAGGCAAGGTCCAGGCGAGGTTGCCCGACATTTTTCTGACGATGCGTTCAAACCAATACAGATACATCCGGTGCCAGGACCAGAAATAGTAGGTTCCGTGCGTGCAACTGTTCCAGGCCGTCAACGGCGGAATGATGGTGGTGCCATGAATGGCCGCCTGATAGGTCCAGCTCAAGGGATTGGTGGCGGGCAGGGCTTGCATGGCCATGATGGCTGACTGGTAGGACGTGATGACCGGGTCGCTGGGGTCCATTCCGGCGAGATTACGCCGCACGAGGGGGGGTGTCGCCGGGCCGGCCATTGCATTGAGAACGGAATGACCGACGATCATCACGGAAGCGGCCGTCCCGGCGGTCCGCAAGAATTGACGGCGTGAATAATGGGTTTTCATTGGGTGATGGGTTAAACGGTCAGGGTTGTAAACGCCGATGAGACGGACGATGGATTCATGTTACCTTTATCAAATTGCCAATTGACTGAATACGCCCATTCCCGAACCGAGTCGAGAATTTTTTGAGAGGACTGGCAGGGGCACATCCGCAGATTACGCTGATTAACGGAGAAAAAGAAATTCGCGCGAACCATTGATCTGAAAATCCGCGAAATCTGCGGATAAAACTTCACCAGTGGCAGGGCGCCGTCGCTACGGCACGGACGCCATTTCGAGGCGCTTGGGGTGGTAAAGGATATGCATCGGGTGGCTGTGGCGCTCGATCGCCGCCAGCACGGCCATGGCAATGGCCGGTGCCTGCGCAAATCCGCCCGTATTATGACCACCGGTAATGATGAATGAGCCGTCCCGGTCGGTCCCGGTGCTTTCGAATATCCCGAGGCCTGTGGCGGTCCAGGGGCGCACGCAAGCTGTCCTGTCCTCCCGGTTCACTGCCCTGATGACATCGGCCAGCCATCGGGCTTTGGGGAACATATTTCCGGCCGTTTCTTCGACTGCCCGGCCAAGACCCATCTCATCCCGATAGGGGCGGGATTCATTTCCAAAGCCGAGATATCCATGCCCGGAGCTGACGTGGATGACGGGGCGTCCCTCATGATCAACGCCGGGCACAATGTTCGCTCCTTCAGCGGCCCCTGCCGAAGCAAAGCCTGCCCGGGCAACCTTCAGGGGGTGGTCAAGAGGAGGCGTCATGTTCGGGATGGTCAGCCAGAGGCCGATTACCGGCGCAATCGCATCCGCGGATGAAAAACCCGCCAGCAATTCCTGCGAGTAGGCTCCCGGCGAAATCACATAGTGGCACGCCTCAATCGTTTGCGAACCGGCCTTCAACCCCTTCACAAGCCCGCTGCGGTCGCGTTCTATTCCATCAATTTTGACCCGCCAATGAAACCCGGCGCCTTGGGAGGAAAGATGGGCGATCATACAATCGACCAGGGCATGGATGTTGACGGAGAAGCCCGTCACTTCCAGGGCGCCCGCCATGGCATTGGCTTCCAGCGCGTCCCGAAGGGCGGGCAATTCTCCGGCGATTTCATCTGGACTCAAAATGCGCTTCAGGGCGCCAATCGCCTTCTCGGTCACCTGGGCGCGCGCAAATTTCTCCCCGGTTGCATAAAGCCGAAAGAGACCTGGTATGAAACCCGACTTTTGAAAAAGAACGGGATGAGCCGCAATCATTTCCCGCCAAAGCGGCTCGGACTCCCGATTGAATGAGATGATATCCTGGTTAAAGCGGGTGGCGAGTTCCCGGGTCACGGCCTCGAATCGTTCGTTCCATTTGAAGTCGCGATTATTCAGGCTGGAGGGCGGAACCGCCAGATAGCCATCCTCCGCAATCGTGCGTTTGAACGGGCTGACGACGTCACCCTCATAATGACGGCTGTTGACAAAATGATGCCTGGCTTCGTTGATGGAGAAGACACGAGAATTGCCGCCACCGGCTGAACATCCGAGCAATCGCCTGTCCGGCCTGGTTGCGGGATCGGGTGCCCGGTCAAATATCCTGACCGAATATCCATTTTTGACCAGGTAATACGCGGTAACAAGATTAACGATGCCGCCGCCGGCCAAAACAACCGTCTTGCCGGCTGAACTGTTTTTCAAGCGAAGCATTCTTCTTGCAATCATTTTCGCCAGTCATGATCAAGTCCGAAAATTGTTGTAAATTCTCTCTGGCTCGGCAGATGACAGCGTGGTCAGATTGCCTGACGAGGATGTTATTTGCAACGTCGTTGTGGCTCATTTTCCCGCGGCATTCGTCAAACTCATCCCGTTTTTCTTCCGCCCGTTCCGGGCGGGGACATCGCAGCGCGATTGTCCCTGCCATCCTCTGCCGGGCCATTCGGGATGGAAAAACTTCAGGGCCGCTTGCGCCCAAATCCATCTACCGATGACCTCGGACGCTCATGGACGATGGTGTTTGATGACATGGGGCGCGAGGATTCTTGATGCAATAACGCGCGCTATTGAACGATCAACGTCAACCGCATGTAGAGTTGGGGGCCGGTCATGGGCATGCTGAACAGGTGAGTGGGCGGCGAGGCGGTGGGGTCGCCGGTGTCGGGGACGGGGTGCCAGTCGTTGGGCAGCATGGTCGCGCTCCACTGCGCGCCATAGGTGATGCCGGTCACCCCGCCAGGCTCGGTGAAGCTGTAGAAAAGATTGCCGCCGCCCATCTGCACCTGCGGGAGTTGGGCCTGGCTGGCCGTGCTGGGATCCTGATACGGCCCGAGATAGGCGAGCACCTGGATATTCTGGACGCCGGTCTGGTAAGGATCCGCGTGCAAGGCGGCACTGGCGCTGGCCGGGTCGCCAAACCACATCTGCTGCCAGCTTAAGAAATTCACCAGCGTGACGAAAATGCCGGTCCCACTGTAGCTGATCCCCTGGCTGTTGGTGGCATAGGCCGCATAGGAGTAAACGGTGCCCGGCGTGAGGCCGCTGACATTGACCGTGAAGGCTCCCGTGGTGCCGGTTCCGGTGGCGGTGGTGGCCACGCCGTCGCCTATCTGCGGGTTGCTGTCAGCGACCAGCGGCGCATAGACCACACCGACACCGGTGATGGTCGCGCCGCCATCGCCCTCCACAATGCCACCGAGCGTGGCTGCGGTGGCGGTGACATTTGTGGACATGGGCGTATCCACCGTCGGGGGCATCGGAGCCAGCACATCAATCTGGACCTGGGCGTTGGTGCTGGTTCCATTGGTACTCACCAGATGATAGGTGAAAGTGTCCGGAGGCGTGCCATTTTCGGAATCAATGCCAGCGCTGATATAGCCCGGTTTGGGCGTATAGGTGAATGATCCGTTCGTGTTCAGCACAAATGAGGATGCATAGCGCGGCCCTTTGATGAGGGTTGCGGACACGCCCGTGTTGAAATCGGCATATTGAATGAGCGTTCCAGCCGGCTCAATGAGCGTCTCCTGATAAGGCGTTGTGAAGGTCAGCTTGGCCAGTGGAACCGCCGCCGTTTTCAACGGGACCGGCAGGGTGATCAGGATGGGGGTGACCGTGAGATAATGCTCCCCGCTTATGGGATTCGGGATGACGGTCGTCATTGCAGAGCCATCCTGCGAGATGCTTACAGGCCCCACGCTGCCGTTGACACTGGGCGTGATGCCGTTGGCAGAAAGGAGATTGGCCACCGTGCCGCTGCCGGTTCCAAGCGACCAGATCGCCGCGTAATTCAAGAGGCCTTTGGTTCCCACCGCTTCACTCCCATCCGCAGTGCAGGCGGCTGGCGAAAAGTCTCCAAGATCCTGGAACCCGTTTGTCGTGTTGTAGCGAAAGCCCCCCCAGCCGTTGCCGATGGACAGGGTGCCAAACAAAGTCGTCCCGTCATCGCTGATGCAATTGGGCTGTAGATAAGTAAAACTCGCCCCCGCGGCACTGGCAGGAACGCCGATGTCGGTCATTCCACTCGCGGCCTTCCATAGAAACCCGTGCTTGTCCCCGTTATTAAGCTGGTAATATCCGCTGACAATCGTGCCATCCTTGCTGAGCGCGGTCGCGTAAGTTTGCTCGTTTGTCGTTCCCGGAAAAAATCCGAGGGAGGTGAACGTCCCGCTGGCGATGCTATAGACGTAGCTTTCCACTTTGCCGTAGATGACGCTATTGTTGTTGTCCTGCACCACGAGCGTGCTGCCATCTCCAGAAATGGCAGTCACGTTCATCGCGGTCGCGGTCGGGTCGTCCGGCGGAGGGGGCACGAGCAACTCCACGCCGTTCGTCCAGTAAGTCGCGTAAGAGGCTTGATATCCGTTCATGAGCGTGCCGGTCGTGCTGCCGGCCACGACCGAGCCATCGTGGCTGATCGCGATCGCGGCACCCCAGTAATTAAGGTGGATGCCGTAAAGGCTGGAAACGAAGCCCATCCCGACCGGAAGACCGGCCCAGCCGGTGGCGGGCTGGTAGATCACCGGCGCTGCGGATTGGAAGCCGGGGGAATATGTTCCCGCGAAGATGCCGCCAGTTGCAGCCGCGGTCGGGGATGTATTATATCCGCCCAACATGTTCGTTTCCGAATATTGGGCCAGCACCAGCGCCGGAGCACCGGCAATGATAAACGCGAGACTGCGAAGAAGGGTGCGCCGCATCCGGTCAACCTGACGAACAGTAAAGGAGCAGATTGTTTTCATGGTTGCCTGCTTTGGTTTAGCTGATGGTTGTTTGTTTCTCGCCGCCCGCCCGTGCCGAACCAAGCCCGGTCGATGCAGAATTTGTAATTCGGGAAATCTTCTTCATATCTTGCCGCCTAATATGGACTATAAGCATGACTTGGCCGTGCTGTCAAGCGGCGCTTTTGTGAAGCCATGTCGCAAGCGTTCCACTCAGCAGCAAGTCATTATAACAGAGTGCCTTATGCCAAGCCTCGAACAAAGTCCGTCCATGGTAAAATGGGATCTCATGAGCCATTTGGCGTTGCCCTGTCACGAATTTGGCTGGTCTTGCCAACTGTCGTCACAGTATGCAAGTTGGATCGCGAAACGAATAGTCCGCAGCCCGCTATGCTGGCAAATCCGCCGCGGGTCATCCGTGGCCAAAAGTCTTTGCGCCCTTTGCTCGCTTTTACCGCAAGCAGAATCCACTCAATCCGGTAGGGTTACACCCCATGGCTGCGGATGGGGGTCATGCCATAGTTTCATGAACACATGAAATCAACCATTCTTCTGTTGGCGGCCTCGTTGGCCGCAGGGTTTCTCCTCGCGGTTCCATGCGCCAAGGCTCAAACGCCCGCTTTGATGGCCGACACAAATTTCATTCTGGCGGCCGCCCAAGGCGGCATGGCCGAGGTGAAGCTCGGCGAACTGGCTTCCACAATCGGGACGCGCGAGGACGTGAAGGAGTTTGGCCTGATGATGGTGAAGGATCACACGGCCCTCAATGAGGACTTGAAAACCCTGGCTGAGCAAAAAAGCATAACATTGCCCAACAGCCTCGATGCAGAACATCAGGGCATGGTGGACAAAATGGCGGCCCTGACGGGTCCGGAATTCGACAATGCCTATATCAACGGCATGATCCAGGTCCACCAAAACGATGCCAAGGCATTCAGGGCCGAATCCGCAGCAACGCAAGACGCGGGCATCAAATATTTCCTCGACACATCCATTCCTGTTGTGGATTCACACTTGCAACAAGCCATGGTCCTGAAGAAATAACAGCCTTCAACGCGGGCCTTCGCGGCAGGGTCGGGCCTGCGGTTCGTTTCCTTGCGGATGGACAACATCGGCGCACACCGCAGACACTACATCCTTATGACAGGATTAACGGGATAATCAGGATTGGGAAAAGGCCATCCTGCAAATCCTGTTTTTCCTGTCAGAACATGCATTCCATCGCCCCTGCCCCGAGGAGACATGAGCCATTTGGGACCGGCAAAAGGAGTCCGGCAAAGCGGCGTAAAACCGCGTGGCGGCAATCCCCCTTCCATCCGATGGGTGAGGGACACAGCTCTGGCTGGCTTAACCATGTTAACAGCGCAAGCGCCTGTCCCACTTCTGAAACAGGCGCTTGCCGATGACAGGACGTTCAGTATCTCCAGCCGCCACGGACGAAGACATGGACGCCATTACGATATTCATAACGGTGCGGCACCCAGACCGCACCCGGACGTGGCGGATGCGCCCAATGGCCGCCTTCCCACACCCAGCGCCCGTGCCATGCCCACACTCCGTCAATCCAAACGAAGGCCGGTCCGGGCGAAACCGCGACCGTTTCAACAATCGGCGGCGGTGGCGCTTCAGTAACCGTGACTTCCGTGCCTGCCGGTTCCGTGGCCACAACCTGCGCGGGTGGCTGGCGATAGACCACACGCTCACGAACCACGCAACCGCTGGCCAGAAAAGCACCGGCCAGAACCAACAATGCATATTTTAACTGCTGTGACATACTTTCATTCCTTTCGATGTATTGTTCAATTTTTTGCCTTTCACCTGCCAATACGGACATTATTGCAAAATCTTGCATGGCAATGGCTGGTATTTGAAAAAATCCGCCCGCCGACAGACTTTTACTTTCCGGCTGCTGACGGGTCGCCGGTGTAGGCGACACCGTTGATCTTCATGTTGGTGAATTTCAAGTTCTTCACATTTCGAGTTACCACTGCGGGATTTTTCAATGTGATGTTGATGTTCTTGAAGGTCAGGTTTGACACGTCGCTTTTTTTCGTTCCGTCCACCTTCCCGAAATCGTGCAACGTGCCGGTGATGTTTTCTAGGGTCACATTGGTGACCCACTGGCTGGGCGCGGGTTTGCCCTCCAGATCAAGATATTGCCCCCAGCCCGCTATCGAAACCAGTTGCGCGTTGGGATTCTGCACCTTGATGTTGCGGACGGTGATGTTTTCGTAATGCTCCTCCGTATCGGGGCGGAGCTTGAGTTTCAGGACGCAGTTTCTGTTCGTGCCCGTCAGGCTGCAGTTCTCCATGACCACGTCACGCACGATTGTGGCCTCGCTGCCGATCGTGAGCGCGCAGGCGCCCAGCCCAAACTCGCAGCCCGAGATGCGGACATGCTCGACGGGCGGGATGTTCGTGTCGTCCATCGCGGAGGTTCCTTTGTTGCCCTTGAGGCAGATGTTGTCGTCCGCCACGGAGATGTAGGAATTCTTGATGGTCACGTTCCGGCAACTGTCCACATCAATGCCGTCGGTGCTGGGCGCGCGGGCCGGCTCGCGGATGTCCACGTTTTTCACCAGCACGCCGGTGCAGCGGAACAGGTGCATGTTCCAGAAACCCGATTCGCGCAACGAAATCCCGCTTACCTGCACGTCCTTCGAGTCCCGGATAAAAATGTTCCGTGGGCGCTTCACGTCGAGATTCGTGGTGAGGCGGTTCGTCCGGAATGCCTGCCCAAATGCATCCCAGAACGGTTTGCCGCCGCCGGCAATCGTGCCGCTGCCCGTGATGCGGAGATGGTCCACGTTGCTCGCATTCACCAGCGCGGGAATCCAGACCACAAAATGCCCCTCGATGCGCGTCTCCAACTCCGGATAATCCCCGATGCTCGTGGAACCCTTCAGCACCGCGCCCTTGTCCAGATGCAGGTTCACTCCCGGCTTGAGATAGATCGCCCCGGATAGAAACTCGCCCCTGGGAATAACCAGCGTCCCTCCGCGGTTCGTAGCCAGCGTATCAATCGCGTTCTGGATGGCGGCTGTGTTGAGCGTTGCGCCGTCGCCCACCGCGCCCGTTGCCACGATGGACAACTGCCTTGCCGTCGCCGGTGCGACAGGGAGAAGCAGAACGAGAAACACCGGTAGAATGATGAAGTTCCAAGACTTATGTGAAGAAGATTTGGATTCGACGGGCATAACCGGATTTGCCGGACACGTGTTATTTCACCGGGTGGACGGTCTTTTTCGCGGCGCGGTTCTGGAAGAGTTGGTCGGCCAGCACGCCGATGAGCACCACCGCGCCCATGACGGCGAAGTTGAGCGAGCTGGGGATGCCGAGCAGGTTGACGAGGTTTTGCAGCACCAGCAGCAGCGCCGTGCCGATGAGGATGCCGATGATGGAGCCTTCGCCGCCGCGCAAGCTGCATCCGCCCAGCACCGCCGCCGCGATGCCGTAAAGTTCGTAGAAATTCCCGTGGGTCGAGGGCGTGACGGAGTTCGTGTAAAAGGCGAACAGGATGCCCGAAATGCCCGTGAGCAGCCCGGCCACCACATAGCTGCCGGCGATGATGACCCGCGTGTTGACTCCGGAGAAGCGCGTGGCCTCCTCGTTGCGCCCCACGGCGAACAGGTAGCGGCCATAGACCGACCGGTGCAGCACCACCCACATGATGACGGCGATGATGATGAGGAAAATGAAAGGCATCGGGAGTCCCACGTTCGAACTCCACCATGGGGGCGGGCTTGGAGGCATGTTTGGCGGTGTTATTGGTGGAGGTGGCGGGAACTTTCCGCTGGCGAGCCACTGCAGCGTCTTGAATCCTTCCGCCTCGCCAAAGCCCTTGGTGGTGTCGCTGGCGATGAACCGCGCGATGCCGCGATAAAGCAGGAGGCCGCAGAGCGTCACGATGAACGGCTGCATCTTGAATTTCGTAATGAGGACGCCGTGCGCGAGGCCGAGCAGCATCGGCACTGCCAGCGCGAACAGGACGGCCAGCGGCCACGGCAAATGCCAGTCGGTCAGCGCGATCACCAGCAGCATGCCGTTGAGCGCGATCATGGAGCCGATGGAGAGGTCAATGCCGCCGGTGATGATGACGAGGCCGACGCCGATGCTGAAGATGCCGAACAGGCCGATGAGGTTGGCGGTGTTGGCGAGGTTGGCCTCCGAGAAGAAGCGCGGGTTTTCAAAGCCCGTCACGGCGCACAACAGGACCAGCAGGACAAATATGCCGAGTTCTTTTTTCATTGTTTAACCGCGAATTGACGCGAATTGACGCAAATATTCTTTCTGTTTTTAACTGCAAATTGATGCCAGTGGACGCGAATGTTCTTTCCTTTCATCGGCACCAGTCATCGGTTGCCGTCCCTTGTCGAGGACAATCCGTTCCCATTCAAGTTTGGCACGCTTGAAATTGAGAATCACTCCGACTTTGTGGCCGGTGATTTTCAAGTAGTTCAGCATTTGTCCCCGTTCGTGATCCGTGATGGTATCAATCACCTTGGCGTCCACCACCACTGCACTGAACGCAATCAGGTCGGGCACGTATTCTCCCACCTTGACCTGCTTGTAAGTGATGTCGAAACCCGGCTGCTGAACGAGTGGAATGCCGTGCAATCCAAACTCAACGACCAACGCATTTTCGTAGGGTTTTTCATGCAAGCCGTGTCCAAGTCCGTTGAGCACCTCGATCGCCGCCCCGACGATGCGATAGACCTCGTCTTTCAGCAAAAGTTCGGTGCCTGTATTCATAATTCGCGTTCATTAGCGGTTGCAAAGGCCGGTTTCGCGGCGGAAATCTGTTTGCCGACGGCGAGCTGCATCACGTTCTGCTCGTTGCAGTCGGCGCGGTCCAGCACGCCGGTGATCCGGCCTTCGTGCATCACGGCGATGCGGTCGCTCACGTTCAAAATCTCCTCCATGTCGCTGCTGATCATCAGGATGACCGCACCGTTGTCGGCCAGCTCGCGCATGAGCCGGTAAATCTCCGCCTTGGCCCCGACGTCAATGCCGCGCGTTGGCTCGTCGAAAATCATCACGCGCGGCGTCATGGCCAGCCATTTGCCGAGGACGACCTTTTGCTGGTTGCCGCCGCTCAAGTTCAGCACGCGGGTCTCGACGCCGGGCGTCTTGATGCGCAGGGAGTCCACCTGCTTTTGGGACACGTCGTTCTCGCGCTTGCGCTGGATGAGTCCGAAACGGGTGAAGTTTTGCAGCGAGGGCAGGGTGACGTTTTCGCGGACGGACATCTCGACGACGAGGCCCTCCGTGCGGCGGTTTTCGGGCACGAGATAAATGCCCGCGTCAATCGCGGCACGCGGTGTTTCGATGGGAACCAGTTTGCCGTCGAGAAAAACCTTCCTGTCGGGTGAACTGTCGAGTCCGGTGATGGATTTGGCGATTTCCGAACGTCCCGCGCCGACCAGCCCGGCGAAGCCGAGAATTTCGCCGCGTGCTGCGTCGAATGAAACGGTCTTGTCCGGAAACAGCGACGACGCGATGTCTCTGACCTTGAAATAGCCCGGTGTCTTCTGCGCGTGCGACTGGACGTAGTAGTTTTTGATTTCGCGCCCGACCATGAGGTTGACGAGCTTGTCGTGCGATGCCTCGTCGTGCGGCAGTTCTCCGGCATTTTTGCCGTCGCGCAAAACCACGACGCGGTCGGCGCATTCCTCGATTTCGCCGAGCCGGTGCGAGATGTAAATGACGCTGACGCCCTGTTCGCTCAATTCGCAGACGAGTTCGAGCAGGCGCTTTGTCTCGGTGAGGGTGAGGCTGGAGGTCGGCTCATCCATGATGATGAGCCGCGCCTTGAGCGAAAGCGCCTTGGCGATCTCAACCATCTGCTGGTGCGCGATGGACAATTTGTCGAGTCGTGTGCGTGTGGAGACATCAAGACCGAGCTGCTTGATGAACGGCGTGGTGTCGGCGTGGATTTTCCGGGAATCAATCAGCCCCAGCGCGTTGCGCGGCTCGCGTCCGAGGAATACGTTTGCCGCCACATCGAGGTTGCCCAGAACGTTCAATTCCTGGTGGATGAACGCGATGCCGAGGCGGATGGCATCGTTGACGCCGTTGATCTTGACAGGCTGGCCGTCCACGACGATTTCACCGGCATCCGGCTGGTGGACGCCACCGAGGATTTTCATCAAAGTGGACTTCCCGGCACCGTTTTCGCCGCAGAGGGCGACGACTTCGCCGCGGCCCACGGTAAGGCTCACGTTGTCCAGCGCCACCACGCCGGGAAATCTTTTGGAAATCCAGCGCATTTCCAGCAATGGCGCGGCAGTCATTTAGTTGGCGAGAATCTTTTTC
>Ga0181516_10000666_pt1 | contig 29507 bp, 26 predicted proteins | sample PEATcosm2014_Bin_25_FD_121104 | JGI IMG/M metagenome (GOLD analysis project Ga0181516, IMG submission 121104) | Peatland microbial communities from MTU Mesocosm Facility, Houghton, MI, USA - PEATcosm2014_Bin01_10_metaG | ecosystem: Environmental > Terrestrial > Soil > Wetlands > Peat | place... | reverse complement strand
GGTCCGGCTTTCCCAGGAACTCACCGACAAGGTCGAGGTTTATCAAAAAGTGCGCGCCATCGCAAACCAAGTTCAGGAAAAGGTGACGGTTTACTATGGGGCAATCGCCACCTGCTTTCTGCCCGTCCTGTATGCGCTGCTCGGGGCGGGCGCATATCTGCTGCGCCTGTATGAGGAACAGATCAACAGCCGCACTTTCGTCGGCGGCAACCGGCATATATCCCGGTTCTTGATTGCCGGCATCGGCGGCCTGGTTGTCGGCCAGTTCAATGTCGGCCAGGGCGCCACCATCTCGCCCTTTGCCGTCGCATTCCTGGTTGGGTACGCGTTGGACGTTTTCTTTGCCTTCCTGGACGGTTTGCTGCAAATGTTCAAGCGCACGCCCGGCGGCTCGGGCGTCGGCGGTTCCACGTCCAAACAATAACTCTCATCTTGCGGAAGTTCAGGCTTGGTTCTTGAACGCCGCGGAGTGGGGTGGTTGGATGGGAACAATGAGACCGCTGGACATGCAACCGATTGGCGAGGAATTGGCCGTGAAATGGGAGGACGGCAGCGAGAGCTTTGTGGCGCTGGAAAAACTGCGGCGCGCCTGTCCGTGCGCCGCGTGCAAGGGCGAAGCGGACGTGATGGGAAACTTATACAAGGGCCCGGACACAGTTTATACCCCAAAGGCGTTTCAGTTGCTCCGACTGGTAAACGTGGGGAGTTATGCGGTCCAGCCGGTTTGGGGCGACGGCCATGTGACGGGCCTTTACTCCTTCGCCTACTTGCGCAAGGTGGCGGAGACGCCCTGAGCCCGGCGGCGGGGCAGGGGAAAAGCAAAACCACCGTCCCTCGACAAAGGACGGTGGTTTGCGGCAGTCAGAGATCTTCTTAATTATCGTCGCCGTTCGACTTGTTGTGGACCAGTTTGCTCCAGTCCTGCGGTTCGCCGCTGTCCCAGGCGCCAAAGTCAGCCGTGGGCTTGTCGTTCGCCTTGGTCTTGAGGAAGTCCGTCTGGGTCGGCTGAAAATCCTCGTCCGTGACGATGGTTGGCGTGATGAAGATGAGCAGGTCTTTCTTGTCCTGAGTCTTGCTTTCCTGGCGGAACAGCCAGCCGAGGCCGGGAATGTCGCCCAGGATCGGGACCTTGGTGTTGCCGACGGTGGAATCGTCGCTGATCAGGCCGCCCATGACGAGGGTGTTGCCGCTCGGAATAAGCACCCGGGTTTCAATCCGGCGAATGTCGAAAAAGTCGGCTTGATTGATTTCCCCGCTGACGGTCTTGGTGACGATGCCGCCGAGGTTGGAGACCTCGGGGATAACCTGCAGATTGACAGTGTTGTTGGCGGAGATACGGGGCGTGACCTGGAGAATCGTTCCCAGGTTCGTATAAGTGACGGTGGAACCGCCCGGCGAACCTTGTGTTCCCGCCGTGGTGTTGAAAATAGGCTCCGCCGTGGTGACGGACAGCGTGGCTTGCTGGTTGTCCAAGGTCACGGCGCGCGGGGTGGAGAGAATCTTAGCGTCCGCTGACGTATTCAGGAAGGAGAGCACCGCCGCCACACCGTCCGAGTTCAGGAATGCCGTATACGGGAAAAAGCCTTGGGAAGTATTCAAGCTCAGGCCCCCCTGGCCGGTCGCTGTCGAAAGCAATTGGCCAAAGGTGTTACCAAAGGTATTGCCTGCGGCGCCGGAGGGGATTGTGTTGGTAAGGGCAAACGGCACGCCGGGGGAGCCCGAAACACCGCCCGTGGACGTCGCGATAGTGTTTCCGTGGCTGTAGGTGGTCGTGCCGGTTGTGATACCATTGCCAAACGCCACGTGCTGGGCCTGGAGTGTTCCGCTCCAATCAACACCTTTGACTGATGTGGGATCCTTGTCGGTTTCAATCAATTTGGCTTCAATCAGCACCTCGCGGGTCTGCGTGTCGAGCCGCGCCACCATGTCGTCCACGGCGGCGATTTCCTTGTCCGTCGCGACGAGCACCATCTGGCTGGTGCGCACATCGGCGACGACCTTGCTGCGCTTGTCGAGCAGCAGCGTCTGGACGGACGCCAGCATGTTGGTGGGGTCGCTGTATTTCAATTGAATGATTTTGGTGGACAGCGGATCCGGCGCGGCCGGGTCCTTGACGGTGATGCGCGAAATCTTGGTCTTGGGGTCCTCCACGATGGCCAGGCTGTAATTGTTCAGCAGGGCGGAGAGGGCCTGGTCAGCGGTGACGTTTTCAAGCCGCAACGACACATTGGGCTGCTGCGAGCGGCCGTCGGGGCCGGGCGCCAGAAACGGGATGTGCGGGTCGAGCATGTAGTTCAAGCCGGCCTGCCGCGCGAGATTCTTGATGGCGTCCGTGAGCGGCACGTCCTCCATGGAAATGAGGGGCATGACGGCGTTCGGATCGCGCTGGGCCGGAACGTTGGTTGCCGGGGCGGGCGCCGGAGTCGCCGCGGTGCTCGCGTCCGGCGCCGGGCTGGGGGCGGCGGCCGTGGCGTCCGGCGCAGCGGGAGGCGTCGCCGGTGCGGCGGTTTGGTTGGTGTCGCCGGCGGGCGCGGCGGTTTGCGCGAGGGCGACGAAGCCGGAGGCCATGAGCGCAACCAGGCTGACGAACGTTAATTTAAGTTTCATTTTGGCAATTGTTGTTTCTGACCCTAACCTGGTCATTCCATGACCAATAGTTACGGGGAAGTTTTAGCAGCAACGGTGCCAACCGCTCCCTCGCACAAAAGGTCAGTATTCCTACGGAAAATGCCCATATTCCATCTGAAGTCTTGTCCATCATTAAGACATGCGCGCAACCGGCGCATGAGCCGCGCATCCAGTTGGAACATCCGGGGTTGTGCAATCGCGCGCGAATCATAGGTTCGGGAAAAAACTTGCGCGTGAAGCAGCGCGAAAGCAGATGAGACACCCGGCTTCATGCGATGTGTGGAACCTGGAAAACCAACAAGAGAAGGCCGGGTCCGTCGGACAACGAAGCTGAATCACCAGTCTTCTTTGGGCAGGGAGACGGTGATTGGCTCGCGCTGGCCGTCGGGAAGAATCGTCGCCGAATGCTGGCTGATTTTCAGGACCGTGATCCAGATGGTCGAACCGCCGGGAAGCGTGATTTCGCCCCGTTCGCCCGCCGCCAGATTCCGGTTGTTGATGATGGCAACTTCCTGGCCCTCGACACCGGACAGCCCCTTGAGCGCATACTGGCTCGGGTCGGAGAGATTGACCACGGTGTTGGTGACCACGGCCTGCACCCGTTTGCGGGTGGAGTTGGGAAAGAAAGGATCCTTGTAAGGCGTGCTCGTGTCGAAGACGGATTTCGGGACCGGCGCCTCGGCCGCTGCCTGGTTCGTCGGGGACGCGCCCGCCCCGGTCGCGGCCTCAACTCCGGCGGCCTTCGTGGAAAACGCGATCAGGCTCAAGGCCAGGCAGGCGAACAGGCGGGCCGGAAAAATGCGGGCTTTTTTCATGCTGATGCGGTGGATGATCATTGCGAGTTGACCTTGGTCAGCGAGACAATTTCCATGTGGAAAGTCAGTTTTTCCCGGTCATCCGCGTTGGGGCCGTAGCCCGGTTCCAGGTTGAGGTTTTGAATCATCATGCACGGGAACTGGTTTTCAAAATCAGCCAGGAACTTGCCCAGGTCGTCATAATACGCGGTGCCATTGACGGAAACGCTGAGCTGGTTGTACGGAAAGGCCGGCAGCAGGTTCATCGCTCCACCCACCGGCGCGCCGATGACCGGGATGTCCACATGATAGGTGGGGACGTTGAATTTGCGCAGGGTGGTGTTGACCCAGAGATACCAGTCACCGGAGGGCATGGTGCTCTCCACCTGGGCAAGCCGCGCCTGGTTTTCCGTCAACTCCTCCGCAATTTTGCCGGCGGCCTTCTTTACTTGCTGCATCTTGTCAATCTGCGCGGCGGTGTCCGTGATTCTCCGGTTGATATCGTGGATTTTATCGCGCTGCGCGCCGATGACCAGGAACCAGAGCGCGGCGATCACCCCCACCGTTCCCAGCAGGATCATGATGAGCTGATTGCGTTTTTCCTTGCTCAATTTGTTCATCGGCGCACCTGGTCGGGATACACACACTCCAGGGTGAACTGGACGTAGGGTTTGCCGGATTCGGTGTCAATCTGGGCGATGCCGAGATTCCGGAGTTGAATGTTGTTGGTCGAAATGTGCTCGGCCTGGAAATAAGGCGTCGCGGCCAGGACCTGTTTGTATTTGTTGATCTGTTCGTTGCCCGGATTGGCGCTGCTGTCTTTCACGTCAAGGATGAGCTTGATGCGTTCCGTCGAAATTGGCTTCGGGTCCGTGATGGCGTCGATGGTTTGTTCCGTGCGCAGGCGGATGATCTGGATGCCGTCCACCGAAGCGCGCATGAGGGCGTCCAGCGGGGTTGCCTGGAGGAAGCGCGCGGCGGCGAAGTGATTCAGAGCGGTGAGCTTTCCGGAGACATCGCGCAATTTGTTTTCGTTGGCCATCACGGTGGTGTACTGGTTGGTCAGCGAGTCCAATTGCCCGGCTTTCGTGGTCAAGGTTGAGTTGACGACAATAATTTGGGCCTGGAGGACGAGGATCCACGCCACCACGCCGGCGACGATGATGAGCGCCCCCCACATGGCCCGTTTGGCCGGGTCGCGGCGGCGGACATCCTCGGCGGCTTGCGCCTCGGCGAGCAAATTGATGCGGATGGGCATAAGCGGATTAGAAAGCGGTGGCGGCGGTGCCGAGGGCCACGGTTAATTGAGACGCCACGTGCTCGACCTCGGCGGCCTGCGCGGGCGGCAGGGCGAGCTGCAGCGTGGCCGCCGGGTTCCACGGCTTGCACGGGGCCATCAATTCGGCCTCCAGGTTTTTCATGATGAACTCGGACCGGGCCGAGCCGCCGGAAATGTAAATCTGGCCGACCGTCTTGTCCTGTTGATGTTCAAAAAAATCAATCGAGGCGCGCAGTTCGCGGCCCAGCGGGGTCAGCAACGGTTCCAGGCTGGCCTGGACTTCGGCGGGCATGCCCACCTTGATGCCTTCGGCTTCCGCGTAACTGATGCCCATGGATTCGGCGAGCCCCTGCGTGAGCCGGTCGCCGCCGATGTTGACCACGCGGCTGACGATCAATTCCCCCTTCTGGAGCAGGCAGATGGACGTCGCCTTGAAGCCGATGTCCACCAGCGCCAGCGCGTCCTTCGTGTACAGGTCGGGCATGGCCAGTTCGAAGGCGTTAATGGGGCCGATGATTCCCGGGACCACCTGGTCGGGAATCAAGCCGGCCTGCCGGACGGCGGCCTGGATGTCATCGGCCAGTTGTTTCTTGGCGCCGCCGACGAGGACCTTCAATTTTTGCGCGGCGGCGTTGATCTTGATCCCTTCCCCCGGCGCGCCGGTGGAGCGGGCGGGAATGAAATAACAGTCGAAAGTGTAACCGGGCAGGTCCTGCTGGAGATAATTCTTGGAGTTGTTTTTGAGAATCTGCCGCATGTCTTCCAACGGGATTTGCGGCAGGTCGGTGTGCCGGACGAGCGAGTCCGTGATGCCGATGGACAGGCTGGCATACTTGGTCTTGGCCTCGAGCGCCTGGTAAACCGCCTTCAAGTGGTCCGCGAGCAGGTCCACCGAAAGGTTCTTCTCGTAAATCGGGGCATCCATGATGCAATACCGGAGCAACGTGTTCATATCCCCGCGCCGTTGAATGTGGACGGCCTTGGTGGAACGCCCCCCCAGATCAATGGCGATGATTTGCTCGCGTTTTTTCGATTGCCCGTTAAAAAATGGCAGTGCCATAGTATTTGCTGCTACTACTTGCTCCTCCCAAGCAGCAACTCCTTTGCCATTTGCCTCCCGGATGACCTCGGCGACCTTGTTTGATGCTGCAAACGTCGGGCCGTGACCTGCATTTCATCCAGCAAAGTCCCCGGCGGCGGCGGCGGCATTCTGCGCCACATGGCTTCCAAAAGCATCCCCGCAACGGTCTCCGGGGCAGGTGAACAGATTTTTAGGGACAGCTTTGTCTTGGGAATAGACACGTCCGCTCCAACGCCAACCCCGTCAGCCACATGGGTTTCGAAGGTGTCCGGCGCATCGGTTTCAACGCCGGAAAACCAGCGATTCCCCGGGGGTTCAGGCTCCTTTTGGAAATTCCGGCTGTGGCAGTCGCTGGCGGTCCTGCCGATGAGCGGTCGCGACATTTGATTGCATTGCCAAAGTTCCTACGCATTTGTCAGAGGGCTTCCTGTGCGACGACAATCGTGCGCGGCAACTTGGCGGCATCAAGGCACAGGATGCCCCCGGAAGTTTTTTCTCATCCGAATCACGACGATGCAGTTCACCTCCCGCGGGGGCACCGCTGCTGGCGTGAGCCGGCAAACCTTCCCAGAAGCGGCCCGTTCCGCCTGCCGAAACGTCCGGCGCGCCGCGTGAAGAGTTCAGTGGGGTGAGAGTTGCCCGTGACCATTGATATAAACGATGGCCGGGAAAGTTTTATCGATTAACGCACCGGAGAGAGGACGGCTTAACCTGCGGGAGTCAACTCCGGACAGCCGGCGAGTGCAACAATGACAATGCCGAAAACAATTTAGACCGCATGGCCATCAAATCCAAATTCGCGCCGGCGGCTTTTCGATGGGCGTCAACCCTCGACGTCATACTTCAAGAAAATGAAGCAATCGGCCATCAGGAGGAAAAACACCGCGTCCGCCACGCCGAAGACCGCGCCAAAGGCGACGTGCGGCAAATCTCCCTGCGCCCAAAACCAGATGGCCGTCGCGGAGTAGGCGAACTTGTAAAGGAGCCCGACCAGTATCAAGTCCCGGTTCTTGCGCAGGTCGCCGCGCGAAATCAGGAAATAGGCCACGCCGATGACGAGCACAAAGGCCCCAAGCAGAACCAGGTAACCGTGGAAGTCCGGCAGTTTCTCGCGGATGCCCAGCACGCTGAAGGCTTGCACCGGCAGGAACGTAAACATCAGGCCCAGCGAAAGGTCGTAAACGGCGGCGACCCTGAAAAGATTGCGGTAATACTTTTCTCTGGTGGTGGTCATGACATAAGGTATACTTAATCTCAGAGGCGAAAATCAAATGAAATTTAATGTCAATCTTCAGCTCGCCTGGCTCTGGATTTTGCTTGGTTTCGTGACGGGCATGGTGCTGGGGATGTTTTTTCACGGCGAAAATTGGCTGGGCGGTTATGGCAGCTTCAAGCGCCGCATGTACCGGCTCGGGCACATTTCTTTTTTCGGCCTGGGCGTGGTGAACCTATGCTTTTACCTGACGCTGCAATCGGTTTCGACAGCCGGCCGCGGTGCCGGCCGCGGTGCCGGCGCGGCCTCGTGGCTGTTTATCATCGGCGCCATCACGATGCCGGTGTCTTGCGTGATTATGGCGCACTTACCGAAAGCGCACGCGATTTTTGCCGTGCCGGTGGTGAGCCTGATTGCCGGGGCGGTGCTGACTTTGATGGAGGTGGCCAAATTATGAAAATTGGATTGATTGCCATGAGCGGAGTCCGCGCCCACAACGCGGAATTGACGAAACTCGGCCTCACCTTGCCGGGTTTCGTGGAACGCAACAAAATCATCGCGTCGCTGCCCAGCCTGGGTTTGCTGACGCTGGCGGGGCTGACGCCGTCGAGATTCCAGGTCGAATATCGGGAAATCGCGGACCTCAAGTCCGCCGGAAGTTTGCCGGAGGATTACGATTTGGTCGCCATCAGCACCTTTACCGCGCAGGTATACGAAGCGTATGAAGTGGCAGATTATTACCGAAGCCGGAATATTCCGGTCGTGATGGGCGGACTGACGATTTCGTCGCTGTCGACGGAGGCCAGGGAGCATTGCACGAGCGTGGTGGTGGGGGAGGGGGAACCGTTGTGGCCGAAGGTGCTGGCGGATTTTGAACGCGGTGATTTGCAGCCGTATTATATTCAATCGCCGCACGGCGCTTTCGACCTGCGGGAGGCGCCGATGCCGCGGTTCGATCTGCTGGATCCGGACAAGTACAACCGGATCACCGTGCAGACGAGCCGCGGCTGCCCGCACAAGTGCGAGTTTTGCGCCAGTTCAATCCTGCTCACGCCGGGCTACAAGCTCAAGCCCGTCGAGAAGGTCATCGCGGAGATTCGCGCCATCAAACGTGTCTGGCCGAGGCCGTTCATCGAGTTCGCGGATGACAACAGCTTTGTGCATCGCGCCCATTACAAGCGGTTGTTGCGCGAACTGGCCCGCGAGAAGGTGCGCTGGTTCACGGAAGCGGATGTTGCCGTGGCGCAGGACGGGGAGTTGCTCGGGCTGATGCGCGATTCGGGCTGCCAGCAGGTGTTGATCGGCCTTGAAAGCCCGCGCCGCTCCAGCTTGGACCGCGTGGAGACCAACGCGAATTGGAAACTGCGTCAGCGGGATGCTTACCTTTCCGCCATCGCCAGAATCCAGTCGCACGGCGTCACCGTAAACGGCTGCTTCATTCTCGGCCTTGATGGCGACACGCCGGAGGTATTCGATGAGGTATTTGATTTCGTGCGCGAATCGGGCCTGTACGAGGTGCAAATCACCTTCATGACGGCCTTTCCCGGCACCCCGCTCTACCGGCGGTTGAAGGACGAAGGCCGCCTGCTCCGCGACCGGGCCTGGGAGCTTTGCACGCTGTTCGACATCAATTTCCAGCCGCGTCAGATGACCGCGGAGCAACTCCAAACTGGGTTTGTTGACCTTGCCCGCCGGTTGTATTCGGCGGAGGAGACCAGCGATCGCCGTAAAAAATTCAAGGAGCGGCTGCGGACTTCGACAAATTTCAGGAAGTCCCGTCACTCCCATGAGTCAACAAAACTGGCGGCGTAACGGGATGTGAAAATCAGAAAGAGGCGATGGCGCGACGCGGGCGGATAATGTTTTGAACAATCCGCGCCTTTTACCCGTCGAATCTTCAGACGCGTGAATGTGCCCCGAACCGGCCCGGAATTTTTGTTTATTGACGTCGTGTAGCGTCGAGCCGGGATTGTTCTGCGGTGTTCAGGCCGCCCGCGTCTTAACTGAAAGTACCCGCACTATGAATCGCAATCTTGTTCAGGCCAAGTTCGGAACCGGCCGCAGCCCGACACTATCGGAACCCATGCAGCCCGACCAGGTTTTATCGGCGGTCGTCGGCTCCAAGCCGTTGCCGCGCAGCGAATTAATCAAGAAACTGTGGGATTATATCCGCGCACACGGACTGCAGGACGAACAGAAGAAAATGCTGATCAATGCGGATGAGAATCTCCGGCCCGTCTTCGACGGCCGGGTCCAAGTGACCATCTTCGAGTTGATGAAGTTGATGTCCGCGCATTTGCTTCCGCGCGCGGTTTGAAGCGGCGTGCGGGCTCAGGCGGGCACAGCGGCGCCGATGATCTGCATGATGGTCGGGGCGAGGTCGCGCAGGACTTCCGGGTCGTTCTTGACCTTGGCTTGGAGGAGCATGCCCATGGCGAACGAATAAATGGCCTGCGACTTGGCCGCAAAATCGCATTTCTCAATCAGTCCTTCGCGGTGCGCGTCGCGGAGCGTGGTTTCGAGGTACAAACAGAAGCGGTCGAACATTTCCTGCGCCTTTTGCCGGATTTTTTCGTCCTGTGTGCTTAGTTCGCAACCCACGGAAGCAAAGGGGCAACCCAGGACGCGGCCGGTCTTCTCCTTCTTCTCCTTTTGGCTTAGGTACATGTTCTCGCAGAAATTTTCGATGCGTTCCAGCGGGGGCACTTGCGGGGAAAAAGTCTGGTCGTAAGCGGGCCGTTTGTGCTGCCAATGCTCCTCGTAAGCCGCCACGGCCAGGTCGGATTTGGACGGGAAAAAATAATAAAAACTGCCCTTCTTCACCTTCGCGCGCACACAAATGTTGTCCACGCTCACCGCCCCGTAACTCTGTTCCCAAATAAGCTCGAACGCCACCTGTAACAGGCGCTCTTTAGCATTGCTCGTTCTGCCCATATTTTTTGTTGACTGTTTGGTAAACTTAACACCAAGCCAGGTGCCGTCAAGGTGATTTCAGGCATCGCCCTGCGCCCGGCTTTTGCGCCGCGCAATGTCTTCTCCCGCAGCCAAACCATGAACCCAACCTGTTCGCGCTTACCGCATCACCCGTGCCAAGTTCGGTCCTTCCTGCGGTTCGCTTGTGCATGGCTGAACGCAACTTAAGCTAGTTTACCAACTGGTCAACTAATTATGGCAATGCTGGCACTGGCATCGGCATCTTTAACCGGCGTGTCCCACGAAATGATTGGAAGGTTAAACGTAATCCGCTTTAATTGGGAATGATCCTGGCAGGCGACATCGGCGGCACCAAAGTCAATCTTGGGCTTTTTGAATCGGGCGGCGACCGCCTAAAACTTGCGCGTGAGGCCAGCTTCGCCAGCCGGCGGTACGTCAGTCTCCAGGACATCATCCGGGAGTTCCTGGCCGCTGCGGGCGCTCCGGCGATTGAAAGCGCCTGCTTCGGGATCGCCGGCCCCGTCCGGCAGGAGCGCGTTCAGGTCACCAATCTTCCCTGGAAAATCGAGGCAGCGGAACTTTCCGCCGTGCTGAAAATCACCGCCATCTCCCTCATCAACGATCTGGAGGCGAACAGCTACGGTCTCGCGGAATTGCCCGCGTCGGATTTTTCCGTCCTGAACCCGGGCGAACCGGGCGCCACCGGCAACGCCGCCATCCTCGCCGCCGGCACCGGCCTGGGCGAGGCCGGCCTTTATTGGGATGGAACGAGCTTTCATCCATTCGCCTGCGAAGGCGGCCACTCGGACTTCGCGCCGCAAAACAAACTGGACGCGGAATTGTTTGAATACCTTGCCGGCCGGTTCGGACGGGTGAGCTGGGAGCGCGTGCTTTCGGGGTCAGGGTTGTTCCACATTTACGAATTCTTGCGCGACACCCGGCGCGGGGACGAACCGGAAACGCTGGCCGCCGCCATTTCCCAGTCGGATCCGGCGGCGGTGATTACCAAGGCGGCCGTGGACGGCTCAAGCTCGCGATGTGTTCAAGCATTGGAAATGTTTATTTCGTACTATGGCGCCGAGGCCGGGAACCTGGGCCTCAAAATGATGGCAACCGGCGGTGTTTATCTTGGCGGCGGCATTGCGCCCCGGATTTTGCCGCAATTGCAACAGGGCGGTTTTCTGGCCGCTTTCGTCGACAAGGCACCCATGCAGGCGCTGGTCAAGGCGATGCCCGTGCGCGTCGTCCTCAACCCCAATGCACCCCTGCTCGGCGCGGCGCATTACGCGGCCTTTGGCGCCCGCACCATCGGCACACCGGCGCATCCGCCGGCGGGCCGGGCGGCGTAATCCCCGGCGTAATCCCCGTTTGACACCGGGAGCTTCGCCGATTATACAACTCGCGGCCGGACGGAAGTCCGGCCTTAACCCTCAACCCGGAAATATTATGGCAATATCTGTTGGCACCAAGGCTCCCGACTTTACGTTGAAATCCAAACAGGCCGCCGGCCTCGTGGACGTCAAGCTCAGCAACAATTTCGGCATGAAAAACACCGTGCTGCTCTTTTTCCCGGCGGCGTTCACCGGCGTCTGCACGAGCGAGTTGTGCGACATCACCGCCGGTCTGGGCGCGTACTCCGGCCTGAACGCAGACGTCATTGCCGTCAGCGTGGACACGCCGTTCGCGCAGGAGGCGTGGGCGCAGAAGGAAAAAATCGGCATCACGCTGGCGAGCGATTTGAACAAGACCACGACCAAGGCCTACGATGTGTTGTTCCCGATGCTTGCGGGCGTGGGCGACACGGCGGCGCGCGCGGCGTTCGTGATCGACAAGCAGGGCGTCATTCAATACAGCGAACAGACCCCCACGCCCAAGGACCTGCCGAACTTCAAGGCCGTCAAGGACACCTTGGCCAAGCTGAAGTAGGCCGGGCGGAGTTTCGCAGGCGGTTGGCGGGGCGGCCTTACCCGCGTCCGCCCGATTTGTATGTATTCCGGCTAATAATAAAATGGGCCGGATTGACTTGCGCTTATCGTTCATTCGCTGACTTCCTGCTTTCCTAAAAAAACATCTGCGTTTATTCTGAGGCAACGATGTTATGAGTGAATTGCATAATTTGTTCGAAAGCCTGCAAACCTTCGACCTGGGCAACGGCAAAACGGGCCGGTTTTATTCGCTGCCGGCGCTGGAGAAAGCGGGCGTCGGCCCCGTTTCGCGGCTCCCCGTCTCCATCCGCCTCGTCCTTGAGGCCGTGCTGCGGAATTGCGACGGCAAAAAGGTCGCGGAGAAAAACATCCAGGAACTCGCCAACTGGCAGGCGCAGGCCACGCGCACGGAGGAGATCCCGTTCATTGTCGCGCGCATTGTCCTGCAAGATTTCACCGGCGTGCCGTTGCTGGTGGACCTCGCCGCCATGCGCTCCGCCGTCGCGCGCATGGGCAAGAACCCGAAAATCATCGAGCCGCTCGTGCCGGTGGACCTCGTCGTGGACCATTCCGTGCAGGTGGATTTTGCGGGCAGCGCGGATTCGCTCCAACGCAACCTCGACATCGAATTCCAGCGCAACCGCGAGCGCTATCAATTTTTGAAATGGGGCATGCAGGCGTTCGACACTTTCAAGGTGGTGCCACCCGGGATCGGCATCGTTCACCAGGTCAACCTTGAATACCTCGCCAAAGGCGTCCTGACTGATTCAAAAGTTTATTATCCGGACACCCTCGTGGGCACAGATTCGCACACGACCATGATCAACGGCCTGGGCATTGTCGGCTGGGGCGTCGGGGGCATCGAAGCCGAGGCGGGGATGCTCGGCCAGCCCGTTTATTTCCTCACGCCGGACGTGGTGGGCGTTCATTTGACGGGTGCGTTGCGCGAAGGCGTGACGGCGACGGATCTCGCGCTGACGGTGACACAGATGTTGCGCAAGGCGAAGGTTGTCGGGAAATTCGTTGAATTTTACGGGCCGGGTGCGAAGGCGCTGCCGGTGGTTGACCGCGCTACCATTGCCAACATGGCGCCCGAGTACGGCGCGACGATGGGCTTCTTCCCGATAGACGAGGAATGCGTGAATTATCTCCGCGCAACCGGCCGCACCGAGGAGCATTGCAGACTTTACGAGAATTATTATCGCGCGCAGGGCTTGTTCGGCATTCCGCAAAAAGGCGAGATCGCGTATTCGACGGATTTGGAGCTGGACCTGGCGTCGGTGGTGCCGAGCGTGGCGGGACCGAAACGGCCGCAGGACCGCATTGAACTGCCGAACATGCGCCGCGAGTTTTTCAAGGCTTACCAGCGGCCCATCACCGAGAACGGCTTCGGCAAGCCGCGCGCGGAGTTTTCGAAGTCCGTCAAGCTCGAGACCACGGCCAAGCGGAAGGTGAAGATCGGGTCGGGTTCGGTGTTGATCGCCGCCATCACGAGCTGCACGAACACCTCGAACCCAAGCGTCATGCTGGCCGCGGGGTTGCTGGCAAAGAAAGCCGTCGAAAAGGGGCTGAAGGTCAATCCGGCGGTGAAGGCCTCGCTCGCGCCCGGTTCGCGTGTCGTGACCGATTACCTGAAAAAGACCGGCCTGCAGCCTTATCTCAACAAGCTGCGTTTCAATCTCGTCGGGTACGGTTGCACCACGTGCATCGGCAATTCCGGCCCGTTGGATGCGAATATTGAGGACGCCATCGTCAAGAACGACCTGGTGGCGGCGTCGGTGCTTTCAGGCAACCGCAATTTCGAGGCGCGCGTGCACCAGAACATCAAGGCGAACTTCTTGATGTCGCCGCCGCTGGTGGTGGCGTTTGCGCTCGCGGGCCGCGCGGACATTGACCTGAGCTGCGAGCCGCTGGGCACGGCGAAGGACGGTTCGCCTGTTTATCTCGCCGACCTCTGGCCGACGTTGCAGGAAATCCGCGACGCCATGGAGTCCGCGCTCAAGCCGGAGATTTTCCGCAAGCTTTACAAAAACTTCGCCGCGCAGAATCCCAAGTGGAACGAGATTCCGTCCACGGCGGGCAACGTTTACGAATGGGACGCGAAGAGCACCTACATCCAGGAGCCGCCATTCTTCACAAGCTTCAGCCTGCAGCCGGGCGAGATAACGGAGATCAAGGGCGCGCGGCCGTTGGGAATCTTTGGCGACAGCGTCACCACCGACCATATTTCCCCGGCGGGCAGCATCAAGAAAACTTCGCCGGCGGGAAAATACCTGATCGAGAACGGCGTGGACTACGCGGATTTCAACAGCTACGGCTCGCGACGCGGGAACGACCGGGTGATGACGCGCGGCACCTTTGCCAATGTGCGCATCAAGAACCTGATGGTGCCCGGAGTTGAAGGCGGCGTGAGCAAGGTGCAGGGCGCCGGCGATGTAATGAGCATATTCGACGCGGCCATGACGTACGCGAGCACGCATACGCCGCTGATTGTAATCGCTGGACAGGAATATGGCACCGGCAGCTCGCGCGATTGGGCGGCAAAAGGGACAAGTCTACTGGGTGTGAAGGTCGTCGTCGCGCAGAGCTTCGAGCGCATTCACCGGTCCAACCTCGTCGGCATGGGCGTGCTGCCGCTGCAATTCAAGGACGGCACCACGGCGCAGACGCTGCATCTGGACGGCACGGAGACGTTTGACGTGTTGGGCCTGGACGCCAACCTGAAACCGCAGCAGGATTTGACGCTCCGCATCACCCGCGCGGGCGGCGCGTCGGAGGAGGTGCCGGTGCGTTGCCGCATTGATACGCCCATCGAGATTGAATACTACCAGCACGGCGGCATCCTGCCGTATGTTCTGCGCCAGTTGGTGGCGAAGGCGTGAGCGAGCGCAGTTCCTGATTGCGCTTCCGCAAGTGAGCCAGCACAATAACCCAACATTATGAAATGCCCCAGGTGCGGTTCCGCGCTCAACACCGTCGAGTACGACGGGGTGCAGGTCGAAGTTTGTTCCAGTTGCAAGGGCGAATGGCTGCACGCGGGCGAACTGGAGAAAATTGTCGAGCACCACGACGAAGTTTTCACGCCCGAGGAAATCGCGTCGCTGGACGCGGTCAACCAGGAGGTTTTCACCGATGAAAACCTCGACCATGATGAATTGAACTGTCCCAACTGCGCCAATGTGCGGATGGAGCATTTCAATTACGGCGACACGAGCGGAATCATTCTTCACAAATGCCCCGATTGCGGCGGCATCTGGATGGACAAGGATGAGCTCAAGAAAGTGGAGGAGGTGGTGGACGGCTGGAAGGAGGATCTCGGCCAGGACGTGGTCAAGTACGGGCCCGTCCTCGACAAAGTCGCCGCGCAGGAACAAAAGGAGCTGGACCAGGCGGTTTCCATTTCGCGCTTCGGCTTCGTCAACTCCGTGCTCCGCCGATTCTGTGAGTGAAATGACCCGCGGGCGCCGGGCACCTTCCGCGCCGCCGCGCCGCGTCCCGCCGTGAACGTCATCACCGAAATCGCCGCTGCCGTCATCGGCAAATCCAACCGCGAGCATCCGGCTGATGCCGTGCTGCGGCTGGAACTGAAGCGCGCCACCGGGATTTCGCGCGAACAGGGCCGGGCCATCAGCCGGGCGGTGTTTGCGTATTACCGCTGGCTGGGCTGGCTGGAGGAAGGCGCGCCGATGGAAGAGCGGATTTCGCACGCACTGAAACTCGATGATGAGTTCCGAAGAAACCCAATCGCCCTTGCGGATGCGGAATTGAGGCGGGCTGTTCCCGCGTGGATCTCGGAACAGTTGGAGGTTTCGGCGGAGTGGTTGCGCGCGCTGCAACAGGAGCCGAAACTTTGGCTCCGCTCGAAGATGGGGCAGGGGAGGGAGCTGGCCCTAAAGCTCGGTTCGACGCGCGGCGGTGAACACGGCCTGCCGGATGCCATGCAGTATGGGGGAACCGCGGATTTGTTTCGCACGGCGGAATTTCACGCCGGCGAATTTGAGTTGCAGGATTTGAGTTCGCAGATCACCGGGATTTTATGCGATCCGCAGCCGGGCGAAACCTGGTGGGACGCGTGCGCCGGCGAAGGGGGCAAGACGCTGCACCTGGGCGATCTGATGCACGGCAAGGGGCTGATCTGGGCGAGCGACCGCGCGGAGTGGCGTCTGAAAAAATTGAAGCAGCGCGCGGCGCGGGCGCGGATGTTCAATTACCGCGCGGTGCTGTGGGACGGCGGCGCGAAGCTGCCGACGAAAACGAAGTTTGACGGAATACTGGCGGACGCGCCTTGCAGCGGAACGGGCACCTGGCAGCGGAATCCGCAGGCGCGTTGGACGACCACGTCGCAGGACGTCGCGGAACTGGGGGCATTGCAGAAGCGCCTGCTGGCGAACGCGGTTCCGGCGCTGAAACCGGGCGGGCGGCTGGTTTATTCGGTTTGCACGCTCACACGGGCCGAAACGGTGGAAGTGCAGGAGGAGATCACGCAGCGGTTCGCCGGATTGGAGCCAATGCTATTGAGGAACCCCCTGCAACCAGATCAATTGCCCGCCAAGTCTGCCTGGCTCTGGCCGCAGGCCGCGGGCGGCAATGGGATGTTCATCTGCGCCTGGCGGAGCGCGAAGGCCGGGTCCGGGACCGATCAATCCGCTTAATTCGAGCGGTAGATATCGTCCGAATTCAGGACACTGCTGTCATCAAAACGTTTATTGGGGCCGGCGCATCGGATGAGGATGCTGTCGCCTGCGAAATAGATGCGGAGCGGCGTGCCCCACGGATCCACGAATTCGCCCTTGTCATTGAGATCCTGGTGGCGGCCGACGAGAATGATCAGGCTGCGGGAGTTGTTGCCGGACAAGGCCTTGGCGATGTCCGCGTTCCCGCCCGAAGGATAGACGCCCATGCGCTCATGGTATTGCTGGAGGGCGTAAAACAGGTTGTCCTCGTCCTCGTTCAGCTTCTGCATGTGGGTGGATAGCCGGTAGGTCGTGATATAGCCGCTCCAGGTCTCATAGGCCCAGGCAGCGCATCCAACCAGCGTTATCATGCCGATCGCTAAAAGCAGTCGTTTCATACCGGAACAACTTTAGCATTGGCGATGCCAAAAAACGGCCTTCCTTCCCTGCCGCCGGCTACACTGTGGCGGGCGGCCCCCCGGTGCTTTCGCGAATAATCAGCTCCGCGGCCAGCCGCTTCGATTCCGGCCGCTCCCCCCGCAGCAACTTGAGCATCGACTCCACGGCGGCGATGCCCAGGCGGTATTTCGGCTGGCGGATGGTCGTCAACGGCACGCGAAAATACTCGCTCGTCAGGATGTTGCCGAAGCCGGTGACCGACAAATCGCCGGGGATCTTGATGCCCTGCCCGAGAAATGTGTTCGCGCAACCGATGGCGATCAAGTCGTTCGCCGCCTGGATGGCGGTCGCCTGGGTGGATTCGTTCATGAACTGGAGCGCCGCCTTTTCGCCGTCCTCCAGCGTGTTGCCGGCCTCGAAGACGAGCTCGTCCTGCACGGGCAGGTCCACTTCGCGCAACGCCCGCCGGTAGCCCTCGAACCGTTCCTGCGACCACGGCGCAGATTGCGGCCCCGCGAAGAACGCGATTTTTTTGTGGCCCAATCCGAGCAGATGTTTCGTCACCGAATAGCCCGCCAGGACGTCGTCGGTTTCCACGCTGGCAAACTGGCGGCAAAACGGCGCGCTGTGGCCGAGAATCACCACCGGCACGCCGCGCGACTGCAAGACCTGGTAAACGGGCGCGTCCGGCCGCAACCGGTACACCGGCGATATGAACAGCCCGTCCACGCGCCGCGACAACAGTCGCCGGATGCACAACTCCTCGCGCTCCTCGCGGTTCAAGGTCTGCGCAAGAATGATCTCGTAGCCCAGCTCGTGCGCGCGCTCCTCGATGGCCAGCAGCACCCGCGCAAAAATCGGGTTCGTGATCGAGGAAATGATGACGCCGAGGAACTTGCTCGTGCGCGTGCGGAGCGACTGCGCGTTCGAATCCGGCACGTAGCCCATCTGCCGGGCGATGAGCTTGACGCGCGCCTTGGTCGCCTCCGAGATGTCCGGCGCGTCGCGCAACACCTTCGAGACCGTCATGACGGACACGCCCGCCCGCGCCGCGATGTCTTTGAGGCGGATCATGCGGGGGCCGCGCCGGTGGTTTCAATCAGCGCAAAAAATTCGCGGTTGCCCGCCGGGCCCAGCAGCGGCGATTCCGTCGTCCCGCGCCAGGCGACCAGCGGCTGCGTGGCGACGAATTCCCCGATTTCGCGCAACACCCGGGCATGAATCGCGGGATCCGTGATGACCCCCTTGCCCTTGTCCGCTTCCGTCCGTCCGGCTTCAAACTGTGGTTTGATCAACGCGACGATGCTACCCGGTTTCCGCAATAATGCAACCGCAACGGGAAGAATCCGCGTCAACGAAATGAACGAGCAATCAATCACCACCAGGTCCGCCGGCGGGCAGGGCGGGGGAAAGCTGGCGGGCGTCAAGTCGCGGGCGTTGGTCTTTTCCATCACCACCACGCGCGGGTCCTGCCGGAGCTTCCAGGCAAGCTGCCCGTGCCCGACGTCCACGGCGTAAACCCGCGCCGCGCCGCGTTGCAGCAGGCAATCCGTGAAACCGCCCGTCGAAGCCCCCAAATCCACCGCCGTTTTGCCGGCGACCCCGATTTTGAAATGCTCCAGCGCGTGTTCCAGCTTGTGCCCGCCCCGGCTCACGAACTTGTCCGACCCGGTCAACGCCAGCTCGTCCCTGGGTTGCACGCGGTCGCTGGCTTTGCGGGCGGGTTGGCCGTTGACCGTGACCTGCCCGGCCATGATGGCGCGCTGGGCCTTCTCGCGGCTTTCACACAAGCCCCGCTCCACCAACGCCGCATCCAGACGGTTCGCTGTCATTTCGCCCCGGCATTATGCCGCAAGGCACCCGCCGGGACAAGTTAACCACCGATGAACACAGATCAACACGGATTAAGCATCAGAACGGCGGCATTGCACCCCCATCCGTGTTCCCGCGGAAGGGACGGCATATTGTCAGTGTGGAAACACCCGTCCCTGACATTGCCCGGTTTCTCTCCGCGTCCTTCGCGTCCTTCGCGCGACACACTTGTCCCAAAAAAAATCGCATGCGGGACAACGCGGGACAACGCGGGACAATGCGTGCCAAACGGGACGAATTTGCGTCCAAAGGCAGGGCGAAGCTCCCGCTGAGCCGAAACATTTCCATCCTCCTCGTCCTCGTCCTCGATCCCGTTTGGAGTCCACGCTTTAGCGTGTCCCCTTTCAAGGCCCGCACCTCGGGCCCCGGTTCCAGTCCGGAAGGACCCTCGTGCCTTTTTCGAATTCGATTCATAATATGTCGCTTTTCTGTCCTCCTCTTTCCGCCCCGACCACTAACCATCAGCTCTCAACAATCAACTTCGGCCCCCCCCTTCCCCCCTTCCAATTAAGCGGACTTAAGCGGACTTATGCGTTACGGGCCTCCCAATTGGAGCGCGGAGGATTTGGCCGGCTGCCAAGTCCTCCGTGGGTAGGGCTCGCTCTCCGGGCGAGCCGTCGTCCTGCAGCGCCGGTCTGTGACCGGCGACCCCGTTAGGAGTCCACGCTTTAGCGTGTCCCCTTTCAAGGCCCGAACCTCGGGCCCCGGTTCCAGTCCGAAAGGACACTCGTGCCATTGCTGTTTCGCAATTCATCAGTTTTTAAATTGTTTGTTCCGACCCAATTTCACCAATCGGATCGCCTCCTGACCGTCACCAACGTCCGTATCTTCGCCCAACCACCGGCCGTTGTCAAGTTTCACGCCGAAGAAAACATCAAATCCGTGGCGGCAACTCGGTGGAGCGCCGCTGACAACTCCGGAACGCCGCGCCCCCGAAAATAGCCCGGCATTGAAAGCTCGGCTGTTATCTGCAACATCAAAGCCTTCTCCACGGCCGTTACCTCAAGGACGAAAGCGTTGACCTCGTTTATCTCGACCCTCCGTTCGACTCCGCTCAAAACTACAATGCCTGCTTTACTTTCGCCGCGCACATTTCCAGATCACTACAACTCATCTCATAAATGGTAGGGCGGGCAGTCCCTTGCCCGCCGCGTGCCTGCAAACACGGCGCGCACTGAGAGCACGCCCTGCCGGCGGCTCTATTTACGAGATAGCCTGTAAGCTCATGCTCCCATATCCGCAGCGCCCGCCGTGGGTCGCCATGCAACCGAAGCGGAAATCGTTTTTCCTTCTCCTGGGGGAGAAGGCCGGGATGAGGGCGGGCATCTCTTCCCACGGACTTGCAGCGGGCTGGTGTTTCATTCCGCGGCTTCTGTAGCGTGACCGCCGATCGACTCGATTATTTCAGCCAGCCGACTTTGATTTCTTTTTCGAGAGCCTTGAATTCCGGATCACCGGTGACGAGTTCGCATTTGCGCCCTGCGGCGAGCGCGGCGGCAAACGCATCCGCCAGGCTGATTTTGTGGCGGGCTTTGAAATCGGCGGCGGCGTCCGAAAGCGAACGGTCGGCGGGATGAAATTCAATGGGGAGGCTGGTCAGGATGTCGGCGGCCAGTTTCCAAGCCTCGACGCCGTCTTTTTTGATCAGGATATATTTCACCTCGGCATAGTTCACTTCGGTCATGTGCAGCGGCCGGTCGGCGCTGGCAGCCTTGTGAAGCAAATCCTTGACCTGGACGGCAGCATCTTCGCCCCGGAAAAACGCCAGCAGCGCGTGCGAATCGAGAACGGCGGCAGCCATGTTTATTTATCCTCCAGCTCCCTTTCCTCGCGTTTGTGTTCAGCCCATTCTTCGTCAAAGGTCTTGCCGCCCGGTTTTCGCTTGAGCAGACCATAGCCCCGCTCAATGGCCCAACTGGTGACGGGTTTTAGCAGAATGCCATCGGGGGTGGCTTCGACCACGGCCTTGGTGCCGTCCTCGATATGGAACTGCTTGCGCAGCCACGCGGGGATGACCACTTGGCCTTTCGTGGTGAACCACACAGCGTCGGTTTTCGGTGTCGCACTCATGGCTGTAAGTCTGACATAGTAAACATACTCCGTCAATAGCAAAAAGTAGGATAATCTAATAGTATTCCTATTAATGGTTTTGCTATCGTGCGCAACGCCTGCGGCCGGCCGAGAACCGGGCACATGATTCAACACAAGTGCTTGATTCCCAAGCTGCCTGCTCGGCGAAAATCTGCGGACTCCCTTTTGCCGCTCAGCAGAAGGAGCCGTGAACGAAGCCAAAGCGTTATCTGACGCGCACGCGGTAAAACTGAACCGCGTTGGATGGCGTCAGGAGGAACGGACTGCCGTTGGTGAGATCGGTGTAGGCGCCGGTGGCCTGGCTGGCTGATTGAAGCGTGCCCTGCGGCCAGACCAACTGCACCTGGCTGCCCGAGAGCGAGATGGTGATTGTCACCGGCGGCGGATTGGTCAGCACAACATAGCCCGGGAGCGTCTCCGAGTTGGTGCCCACCGGACCGCTGACCGTCAGCGTGACCGTGTTCGTGCCCGCCGCGCCGTAATCATGGGCAACGGTGTTGTTCAGCGTGTTGGAGTTGGCCCCGTCGCCAAAAATCCAATAGGCGTTGGTAATCGTGCCGGAGGAATTGTTCGTGAAGACCACGAGCAACGGCCAGGCGCCGGTCGTCGGACCGCCGCTGAAACTTGCGACGGGCGGCAGCGCGCCGGTGCCGGTGACGGCGTTGGTGCTATTGCCGCCGTTGCTGGTGAAGATGACATTGTTGCTGTAGCTGCTTGCATCCGTCGGCGTGCAACTGACCACCACGTTTGTGCCCGCGAAACCAGCAAGATTGAAGGGACTGCCAGAGACAATCGCAAAAGGCGCGCTGACAACTGCCGTGCCGTTGGTGATGCCAATGCCGCCTAGATTGGTGATCGCGAAACTCGCTTGCGCCGTGTTGCCCACAGCGATAGTCCCGAAGCCCAAGCCAGCCGGTGACACCGCCAGTTGCGCCGGTGGCGTGCCGGAACCCGTCACCGCGTTCGTGCTGTTGCCGCCGTTGCTCGTGAAAGCGACGTTGTTGCTGAAATTACCCGAGCTGCCTGGCGTGAAACTGACCACCACATTCGTGCCGGCAAAACCAGCGAGATTGAAGGGACTGCCGGACACTATTGCAAAAGGCGCGCTGACGACCGCCGTGCCGTTGGTGATGCCAATGCCGCCGAGGTTGGTGATCGCAAAACTCGCTTGCGCCGTGTTGCCCACGGCGATAGTTCCGAAACCCAGGCTGGCCGGCGACACCGCCAGTTGCGCGGGTGGCGTGCCGGAACCCGTCACCGCGTTCGTGCTGTTGCCGCCGTTGCTCGTGAAAGTGACGTTGTTGCTGAAATTACCCGAACTGCTCGGCGTGAAACTGATGACCACATTCGCGCCCGCAAAACCGGCGAGATTGAAGGGACTGCCGGACACAATCGCAAAAGGCGCGCTGACAACTGCCGTGCCGTTGGTGATGCCAATGCCGCCGAGATTGGTAATGGCAAAACTCGATTGCGCCGTGTTGCCCACAGCAATCGTCCCGAAACCCAGGCTGGCGGGTGACACTGCCAGTTGCGCCGGTGGCGTGCCGGAACCCGTCACCGCATTCGTGCTGTTGCCGCCGTTGCTCGTGAAAGTGACGTTATTGCTGAAATTACCCGAGCTGGCTGGCGTGAAACTGACCACCACATTCGTGCCGGCAAAACCAGCGAGGTTGAAGGGACTGCCGGAAACAATGGCAAAAGGCGCGCTGACGACCGCCGTGCCGTTGGTGATGCCAATGCCACCCAGGTTCGTGATGGCAAAACTCGCCTGCGCCGTATTGCCCACGGCAATCGTCCCGAAACCCAGGCCGGCCGGCGACACCGCCAGTTGCGCCGGCGACGATCCGGTGCCTGTGCCCGTCACGGCGTTGGTGCTGTTGCCGGCGTTGCTGGTAAAGACGACGCTGTTGCTGAAACTGCCTCCGGTCGTCGGCGCAAACGTGACTTGCACAGTTCCGGTCAGGCCGCTTTCCACGCTGAACGGACTGCCGCTCTGAATGGCAAACGGCGGGCTGACGGTCACCGTGCCCGTCAGGTTGGACCCGCCGGTGTTCACGACTTGAAAACTCAGCGTATTGGTCTGGCCAATGGCGACGCTTCCGAAAGGCAGGTTGGTTGGACTGACCGACAACTGCGGCGATGAAAGCAATCCGTAAACCATCAACTTGCTGGAAAAAGTGGCGAGGTACACCTTGCCATTCGCCACGGTCGGCGGACAAAACTTGGCGAAATTGCCGACGGAATCGCGCGCGGAATTCTGCTGAGACGTCCACAACAGCGTGCCCACGTTTTCGGCGTTGTACGCTTCCAGAATGCCCGGTACCGTCGCTCCGTTCGCGCTGCCGCCGTTGCTGTGCGCCGCCCAGAGGATGCCGGTGCCGGTTTGCGAGCCGTTGGCAGAGATTGCCAGTATGCCGCCGGGAAAGGCAGTGGTGGCCGGACTCTCGAAGGTCGGAGTCGCGGAGGAAAACTTGCCCATGGCGCGGCTGAAGGAGTACTGGCGCAGATAATCGGACACCGGCCACAGGTAGCCGTAAGAATTGGTCGGGCCATCCCACCAGACCGGGCCGCCGAACAGCTTGTTGTTGATGCTGAAACTCTGGATGATGTTGGTGTCGCTGCCGCCGGCGCTCAAGCCGCCCATGTTGTCGCGATTTACGAGGTAGAGCTCCGATCCCTTCCCGCCCGAGAACGCCAGGTTCGTGCCCGGAATGAGCAGAAGCTGCGCCGCGCCCAGGTCCCAATCGTTCGATTCAAGCGTCGGCCAGTTGTAGGGCGTGAACCAGGTGTCAATCGTGAGATTGGTCCCGGCCGGGGTGAATTTCACGAAGCTTTCCCCGCGATTGATGGTGTCGGACGCGTTGGTCGCGCTGCCGACCGTTCCATTGCCGATGGAGATGAACAGGTTTCCGTTGGTGTCCGCCGCCGGCGCGCCGCCGGACATCCAGATGCCGCCCTCGTCCCCGTTCGGCGTGTCGTTATAAACGATGCTTTGCTGCAAGGTCGTGGCGTTGTAGCCGAGCACCCAGCCGTGGTAGGGGGACCAATCGCAATGCGAAGCCCAGCAGATGTAAACCACGCCGTTTACCAGCGCCAGTCCGCAACGCTGGTTCTCCTTGAAGGGATCGAACGTCACCACTCCGTTCGTGCTGTCCACGCTGTTCGTGCCCGGGCAGGTTGCGGTGATGAGCACCGGGCTGTTGCTGCGGTCCAATCCCGTCGTGATGTCCAGGGCGTGCAACCGCTGGACAAAGGTGGTGACGGAATTGCTGGTTTCCTTCGTGCGCGCCAACACATAAATCGTTCCCGCCACTGGATCAATCACCGGTGTGCTGAGGATGCCGAAATTGCCCGAGATGTTGAAAAAACTGCCGCACGGACTCGACAGCAGGTCGCTCGAGTTCGGTGGCACGACGCCCGTGCCGAGGAAGCTGCGGTGCCAGTAGGCGTTGGAGACGGCGGGGTTGTCCGCGTCGAAAGCGTAAACGGAATCGTTGACGGTGGCCACAATCACGACGTTGTGGGTCCCGTTCGTGCCGAGATTCACGCTGGTGGCAACGAGCGGCTGCGCGTAAAGCTGGTCATCCACCGCCCGGGAAAAAACCAGCCCGAACGTGCTGGTCTTGACGTTGTTGGTGGTCAGGACCGTCTCATTCAAATTCGCCCCGGAGCGGTTGAGATCGTTGTGCTGGGTGAGAACTGAGACATCGGCGCGACCGGTGAACGATAGACACGCCGTCAGGGTAAAGATGCAAAATGCTCGCCGCACAGAAGGCGAACTGTAATTAACCCGTCGGGAAAAGGCAAGTTCATAAGGGAGATTTACCGGAGAGATTAGTGATTTCCAAATGTGTTGGCCGGGGGCGCGCATTCGAGAAAGTCTCGCAAAAGCGCGGGTTTTGCGCCATGGGGTGTTCTCCCCAGGTCGGCCTTCCGTAATCTACCCGATGGGCGTTTAACGATCAACCGAAGCCAACCACGGATGGACACGGACAAAGAAGGATGGAAAGCGGGAACGAGAACCAGGACGATGGATGCCGCTCAGCCGAACGGCTTGTTCTGCGAGTAGAGATTGGCCTGGGCTTCGCGGAAGCTGTGGAGGAAAAAGTCGTTGTCGGCCACCGATTTCTCGATGAGCTGCTTGAGCAGGAAAATTTCCGAGGGGTTGATGACGGAATTCACGCTCTGCTGAAACGCCTGCATGGGCGTGAAGGTTTGAAAGGAGGGCCCCAGCAGAATGATGGTCGCGTGCCGGCGCTGGTTCATCGGCATGTGTTGCAGCGTGGCCAGCGTGGAGTTTTCGGCGATGGAATTGGCGGCAAAAAGCTCCTCCAAAATCACGACCTGGTAGCGGAACTGGCTGAAGCGGATGAGAAAATCGCTGTGCGTGGCCGCGGTGTGCACCTTGTAACCGAGCTCCTGGAGCGAGGCGCGGGCCTGTTCGAGCCACTCGGGCGTGGAAAACGCGAGCAGGGCCGGCTTGTCCGTGGCGCTGACGAAATCAAATTCTCCAGACATGGCGTTATTTTAGTTTCAAGGACGTGGGCACCGGGGCCGCTTCGCGCTTGCCCATGATGACGGGGACCTTCATCCGCAAGCCGTTCAACTGGCTGGTGGTTTCGCCGCGGGCCTTCTTCAAATTGTCGATGGCGCGCGTGACGGGGCCGCGTTTCGAACAGTAAAGCAGCGCGGTTTCCTCGGTGATCAACCCCTGTTCATACGCTTCCACCGTGGAGAAATCGAACGTCCGCCATCCGAACGGCTGGCTCGACTCGATGATTTCGTAAAAGCTTTTTCCCTCGCTCTCGCCCTGCACGATGGTTTCCTTCGTGCGCAAATTCGAGCCCATGATTTCGAGCAGCGCCCAGCGGCCGCCGCCGATCTTGGGCACCAGCCGCTGGCTGATGACCCACCGCAGCGTGTCCGCGAGCCGCAGGCGGATCTGCTCCTGTTCCTCGGTCTCGAACATGCCGAGGATGCGGTTGATGGTCTGCCCGGCGTCCACGGTGTGCAACGTGCTCAAAACGAGATGGCCGGTTTCCGCCGCGCTCAAGGCGATCTTGACGGTGTCGCGGTCGCGCATTTCACCGACCAAAATGACCTTGGGCGCCTGGCGCAACGCGGCGCGCAGGCCGTTGGCAAAGGTGTCGAAATCGCTGCCCAGTTCGCGCTGGTTGAAGGTGGCCGTGTGATGCGGATGCACGAACTCGACGGGGTCCTCGAGCGTGATGACGTGGATGGCCTTCGTGGTGTTGAAATCGTTCAAGACCGCCGCCAACGTCGTGGACTTGCCGGAACCGGTCGCGCCGGTCACCAGCACCAGCCCGGTCTTTTCGCGCGGCACCTGCTGGATGATTTCCGGCATCTTCAGGCTTTGCAGCGTGGGAATGACGGTGTTCAACTTGCGCAGGACGATGGAATAATTGCCGCGCTGCGAAAAAATGTTGATGCGCAGCCGGGCCTTGTCCATGACGGTGTAGGCGGCGTCGCACGAACCCGCGCGGAGCAGGTCCTTGATGTGCCACTGGTTCTCGCCGATGAGATTCAGGGCGACGGTCTCGGTCTGGTAGGGCGTGAGCCGTTCAATCGGCGGGTCGCACGCGACGGGGATGAGTTCGCCGACGGACTCGATTTGCAGGGGCTTGTCCACCGTGAAAAGCAGGTCGGACACCTCCGGCGCGGCTTCCAGCATGGTGGACAGAATGTGGTCCAGTTCGGGTCGGCGCATAGCTCAGCTCAGTTCAGATCACGTCTCGTCCTCGTCCGGGGGATTCGGCAGAAACGTGCGGAATTTTTTCTTGTCCAGGCACTTTTCATACGCTTCCTCGGGGGAGATGCGTTTCATCCTGAGATGATCCATGATGGCGTCGTCGAGCGGCTGGTTGCCGTGCTTCTTGCCCACCTGAATCATGCCGGGAATCTGGTGGGTCTTCCCTTCGCGGACCAGGTTGGCGATGGCGGTCGTGAAGACGAGAATCTCCAGCGCCGCGACGCGGCCCTTCTTGTCCACGCGCTTGAAAAGGTTCTGCGCCACGACCCCCTTGAGCGCCTCCGAAAGCGTCGCGCGGATCTTGTTCTGCTGGTCCGCCGGAAACACGTCAATCATGCGGTCCACCGTTTTTGCAGCGCTTTGCGTATGCAGCGTGCCAAACACCAGGTGACCCGTGCTCGCCGCGGTGATCGCCAGCTCGATGGTCTCCAGGTCGCGCAATTCGCCGACGAGAATCACGTCCGGGTCTTCACGCAGCGCGCCGCGCAGGGCGGCCGCGAACGACTTGGTGTGCACCCCCACCTCCCGGTGGTTGACGAGGCAGTTCTTGCTCTCATGAACGAATTCGATCGGGTCCTCGACCGTGATGATGTGATCGCGCCGGTTTTTGTTGGCGTAATCCACCATCGCCGCCAGCGTCGTGGATTTGCCGGAACCGGTCGGTCCCGTCACCACCACGAGCCCCTTGTGCAGCATGCAAAGCTTCTTGAGGACCGCCGGGAGCGGCGCATCAAACTTCTCGAAATCCTCGAAGGACAGCACGCGGCTGGGAATCTGGCGGAACACCGCGCCAATGCCGTTCTTCTGGTTGAAAAAATTCGCGCGGAAACGCGAGATGTTGGGAATCTCGTAACCGAAGTCCACGTCGCCCGTTTCCTCGAAGTGCTTGATCTTGTACTCCGGGGCGATCTCGTAGAGCATCAGCTTGAGGTTGTCGTTCTCCAGCGGCGGGTAATCCACGCGATGCAGTTCGCCGTTGATGCGGAGCATCGGGGGGTTGCCGGCCGAAAGATGCAGGTCCGAGGCTTTTTGCTCGAACATTAGATTGAAGAAAGCGTCGATTTTGGCCATATATCGGACAGAATTTAAGCAGGACTCGTGCCCACACCCCGGGAGGCAGGGCCATATATGAACAACCCGCGAGGTATCATCGGTATCATTGAGGACGAACTGGCCCGGCAGGGGGCCGTCTCGTTCGCCCGCTTCATGGAGCTGGCCTTGTATTGTCCAAATTTTGGATACTATGAACGGACGCAGGGGTCGCCGGGACGGGACGGGGACTATTATACCAGTGTCAGCGTGGGGCCGTTGTTCGGGGAATTGCTGGCCGGCCGGTTCGCCGGCTGGCTGGCCGCCATGCCCGGCGGGCAGCGCCAAATCCTCGAAGCCGGCGCGCATGACGGGCAGCTCGCGCGGGACATCCTCCGCCATCTCCAAACGCACCGGCCGGGAGCTCTGGAATCACTCGAATACTGGATTCTGGAACCCTCCCTTAACCGCCGCCACTCCCAGGAGGAAACGCTGAAAGAATTCACGGGCCGCGTCCGCTGGTTTGACTCCTGGGACGCCCTGCCAGTTGCCGGTGTGAATGGCATCATCTTTTCGAACGAACTGCTCGACGCCATGCCCGCGCACCGGGTCGGCTGGGACGCCGCCGGCGGCAAATGGTTTGAGTGGGGCGTTGCTTTGGAATACGGCCGTTTCGTTTGGAAAAAATTGCCGAAGCTCGATGATGGTGTCCGCGCTCCCGTGTTGCCTGCGGAATTGCTGGCGGTGTTGCCGGATGGTTTCTGCACGGAAACCTGCCCCGCCGCCGTGCGATGGTGGGGACGCGCGGCGCAAAGCCTGCGCAGCGGCAAATTATTGGCATTCGATTACGGCTTGATGGCCGAGGAGTTCTTCGCGCCTGAACGAAAGCACGGCACCTTGCGCGCCTATTACCAGCACCACGCCAGCCGCGACCTTCTGGAACGCGCCGGCGAACAAGACCTCACCGCTTCCGTGAACTTCAGCGACATTCGCGACGCGGGCGAATCAGCCGGTCTGACGACGCAAACCTTCGCAACGCAGGCGCAGTTCCTGACGGACATCGTCAAAGCGCTCGCTGATGATTCCGGATTCAATGAATGGTTCGCCCCGCGCACGCGCCAGTTCCAGACGCTCACCCATCCCGAACATCTGGGTCAGTCGTTTCGCGTGCTGGTGCAGTCGCGTTGACTCCGCGCTCAATCCTTTTTCGCCTGCAACTCGTAGTTGAGCACGGACAGCGCGTAGATCGCAGCGGTCTCGCTGCGCAACACCAGCCGACCCAGTGAAATCGGCAGCGCGCCGGAGGATTTGACCGCATTCATCTCCGCCGGTGTGAAATCGCCCTCGGGCCCGACCCACACACACACGCTGGCCGGTGGACGCTGCCGTTCGCGCATGAAAGTCTCAAAATATTCGCGCGGATGCCGGCGGTCGCTTTGCAGCGAGGCAATCAGCGGCAATTCAAATTTTTCGCCGCGCGCCAGGTATTCTTTCGGCGTCATGGGCGCTTCAATCTGCGGCAGCCAGGCCGAGCCGCATTGTTTGATGGCTTCGACGGCAGTCATCCGCCATTTTTCCGCGCGCGCCGCGCCGCTTTCGTCGTCCAATTGGGTGACCACGCGGTCCGAGAGCAGCGGCACAATCCGATATGTTCCCAGTTCCGCGGCCTTCTGGACAATGCTGTCCATGATTTTTCCCTTGGGAACGGCCTGCAGGAGCGTGATCTGGAAGGGCAGGGGCGGCACGGAATTGTCCTGTGCGACCGTCAGCTTGAGATCCTCAGAGCCCGGCGCCTGGACTTCGCAGAGCAATTCCCGGC
>Ga0181516_10000665_pt1 | contig 29507 bp, 26 predicted proteins | sample PEATcosm2014_Bin_25_FD_121104 | JGI IMG/M metagenome (GOLD analysis project Ga0181516, IMG submission 121104) | Peatland microbial communities from MTU Mesocosm Facility, Houghton, MI, USA - PEATcosm2014_Bin01_10_metaG | ecosystem: Environmental > Terrestrial > Soil > Wetlands > Peat | place... | reverse complement strand
GGTGACTGCGCCACCATCGCCGAGCCTAATTGTGATCAGAAGAGTTGACGGTCCAACTGCCTGCTCAACATCAACTCCGGCCAGTGCAAACCACCCATGGCCAGCCCGGGCAGGAAAGAACCCGAGCTTCTGTCCCAGCCAATCACCTTCAATTTTGGCCTCTTGTGGCGCATCTACATGAATCAGCACCGGAGAACCCGCTTCGATCACGTCGGGAGTCAGAGTGACGGCGGTGTTCTGCGCATATGCAGATGTGCCGAAACCCATCAAGGCAAGCAGCAGGAAAAGAGCATGCAAGGCACGCCAGCCGCTATTCAGAGGCATTCGGTCTCGGGTGTGCTGCCAGCCACTTCGCCACCCGCTCCTGCACGTCGTCCAATTCGTCTTGGGTGATGTGCGTCCCGATCATTTGCCGATTCGCAGCATACTTCTCCTGATCCGGACCCTTCGCATGCGCTGCAATATCCAGCCAGAAGTAGGCTTCCACGTCGCTGTGCGGAACTCCCTGGCCCATCGAGTAGAGCACGCCCAGTGTTGCCTGCGCGCCCACATCTCCCTGTTCTGCCGCCTTCTTGTACCAACTCGCAGCTTGCGCCATATCGCGGGAAAACCCCTTGCCGCCATCGCGGTAGAGCGCCGCCAGATGTAGCTCGCCGGGAATGTAGTTCTGGTTTGCCGCCTTGCGGTACCACGCAAGAGCCTGCGTATAGTCATTGGCAACCTGCTCCCTGTCATGGTCGGTCCACGCTGCCTGCGCGAAGTGCTCGCCCACCGTGACCTGCGCCGCGGCGTCTCCGGCATTGGCTTTCGCCAGCAAGGCAGGGTAAATCCCCGCATCCTGCGCAGCGCAGGGCATCAGCGCGACCGCAAGCACCACCTTTGCAGCAAGTTTCTTCCACTCTGCCCTCATCGTTGCCTCGACCCTCCGTGCCGCACTGCCCATAATCCAGTTTACCCGCATCTCGATTACTCGCGTTTTGAGGCACTTCTCCGCTTGCTAATCGACCGTCGAAAAAGGCCGGAAAAAGGGCTAGAATTGTCGTATGACTGACCGCATGTCTCTCACCCTCGCCCAGGCCGATCCCGATATCGCAGCCGCACTTGACCACGAGACCCTCCGCCAGCACGAGGGGCTGGAGATGATTGCCAGCGAGAACTTTGTCTCCGAGGCAGTTCTTGAGGCGGCCGGCTCTATTTTTACGAACAAATATGCCGAAGGATACCCTGGCCGCCGTTACTATGGCGGTTGCGAGTATGCTGATGTGGTCGAAAACCTGGCCCGCGACCGCGCCAAGCAGATCTTTGGCGGCGAGCATGTCAACGTGCAGCCCCATTCCGGCTCTCAGGCCAACGCCTCGGCATATGCAGCTGTCTTGCAGCCGGGTGATGCCATTCTCGGGCTCGACCTCTCGCATGGTGGTCACCTCACACACGGACACAGGCTGAGTTTCAGCGGCAAGCTCTATCGGCCGACGTTTTACCAGGTCCGGCGCGACACCGAGCTTATTGACTACGACGAGCTTGAGGCCATCGCCGAGCGCGAGCGGCCCAAGGCCATCATCGGAGGAGGCAGCGCCTATCCTCGCCTGTGGGATTTTGCCCGCATGCGCCAGATTGCCGACAAGGTTGGCGCGACGTACATCTTTGACATGGCGCATATCGCTGGACTGGTTGCCGGAGGCGTCCATCCGTCGCCGGTGCCGCACGCCCACATCACCACCACAACAACCCACAAGACCCTCCGCGGCCCGCGCGCAGGTATGGTCATCTGCGGCAAGGATCTTGCCGCCGCGTTGGACAAGGCAGTCTTTCCCGGCCAGCAGGGAGGTCCGCTCATGCACATTGTCGCTGCCAAGGCAGTTGCATTTGCCGAGGCACTGCGACCCGAATTCAAGACTTACGCCGCGCAGACCGTAACCAACGCCAACGTCCTCGCCAAGGCCTTGCAGGAGGCCGGTTTCCGCATCGTTTCCGGCGGCACGGATAACCACCTCATGCTCGTCGACGTTTTCGCGAAGGGCATCCTTGGTTCCGAAGCCGAATTTGCTCTGGGCAAGGCCGGCATTACGGTCAACAAGAACTCCATCCCCTTCGACATCAACCCGCCGCTCAAGCCCTCAGGCATTCGCGTCGGCACACCTGCGCTCACCACCCGCGGCATGAAGGAGCCGGAGATGCGATTGATCGGCCAATGGATCGCGAAGGCTCTTGATGTTCGCAACGACGACACAGCTCTGGACAAGATTCGCCACGAAGTGGCCGAGCTGGCCAATCAGTTCCCACTTTATGCGTGGAAGCGTCTTCCCGCAGCTGTCGCGGTATAAATCAGCCACTCATTTTCCTATGTCCCGCCCATTCCGCTCTAAGTGCGGAATGGGTGGGAAGGCTCGCGCCACTGATGGGAAACTGTTCATCGTTAGCTTGCTGGGGACAAATCAAATCCCCGAAACCATACCACCAGCAAAAATAATCCTCCGCAACTTGCCTAAACCAGCGGTGTTGCATAAATTGTTGACTGAGATACACGCAAGGGTCGTCAGAAAAGGAGTCGAGACTAGCAGTTCTCCTTTATCTCCCTTCCGGTATCAGGAGGATCTTATGAAGTCCATTCAAATTGCTTTTGCCGCGCTGCTGCTTCTTTCAGTTCCAGTGTTTGCCCAGGTGAAAGGCCATCAGCCCATTCCGAAACGTGGGCCTGCTCCGGTCACCTCTAATCCCCATCCGGTTGAGCCCAATCGCAACTTTGCTGATAAGCCCGGCCATCCGAATGCCCCGCACGTCGACGGGAAGACCTGGGTCGGTCACGACACGGGCCCCGGAGATGCTCGCTATCACCTCGACCAACCCTGGGCGCATGGCCACTTCACCGGCGGGTTTGGACCCGGCCACGTATGGCATCTCGGCGGCGGTGGCCCAGGCCGTTTCTGGTTTAACGGCTGGTACTGGGATGTTGCAGCGGCCGACATTGCCTTCTGCGATGGCTGGCTCTGGGACTCCGATCAAATCGTGATTTACGAGGATCCCGATCATCCAGGATGGTACCTGGCCTACAACGTCCGGCTCGGGACTTACGTACACGTTGAGTATCTGGGCATGTAACCAGATATCTATCCAAGCAAATTTCATAAACACAAGGGGGATCAGCCGCGAGGATGTCCCCCTTTGGTTTTGCTGTCGAGATATCGAAACAAGTGTTCGAATAATAGTAAAAATATCGGTTGCGTCAGGATGGAAAGATAGCGCTGGTAAGTTATCCTTTACTTATGTCTATAGAAACTATCCTCTCCCAGATCGACGCGGAAATCGCAAAGCTTACACAGGCCCGTAACTTGCTCGCCCAGGCCGGGAACGTCTCTACCAAAGTAACCTCGTCCGCCGCGGCAAAAGCTCCCGCCAAGTCAAGAAAGAGGCGCGTGCTAAGTCCGGAAGCGCGCAAGCGCATCGCGGATGCTCAACGCAAGCGGTGGGCGGCACAAAAGGCCAAGTCGAAGTAGGACCTTAGATGGTCGTAAATAGGCCGAGTTAAGTCGTACGACGTTGTCCCTAGTTGTCACGGGCTCCTCTCAGCACCGGATGGGGTGAACGTGTATTCCGTCGAGGATCCCATCCAGATAACTTGAGATAGTTTGCTTTACTACCATTAACATTCGTGAGAATCGGGAGCGGCCACTAACTCAACCCCGTCATCACCAGCATGCGCGATTCGGTCATCTCCTCAATCGCGGACCGTATGCCTTCACGGCCGATCCCTGAGTCCTTCACGCCTCCATAGGGCATCGGGTCCAGACGCCACGCCGGTGTGTCCCCAACAATGAGCGCACCCACCTCCAGTTCCCTGTAGGCGGTCAGGATGCGCCCCGCGTCGCGCGTAAGCAAGCCTGCCTGCAAGCCATACCTCGAGTGGTTCACATCCGCCAGCGCCTGCTCAAAATCTTCGTAAGGCTCAATGACTACCACCGGGCCAAACACCTCCTCATCCCGCACCTTCATACCTGGCTTCGTGGCTGTCAAAATCGTCGGCGTCATCATGGAACCGATCCGTTCACCCCCGGTCACCACTTTTGCGCCTCCTTCCACAGCCTCCTTTACCCAGGTATCCACGCGCTCTGCCTCGCTGAGTCTCACCATCGGTCCCACTTCGGTCGTTTCATCCGATGGGTTTCCGGCTACCAGCTTTTTCGCGTGATCCACCACCTTCCAAAGGAAGGTCTGGAAAACTCTTCGCTCCACGAACACGCGCTGCACGCTGATGCACGACTGGCCCGCAAAACCGAAGGCCGCATGCGCCGTTCGCAGAGCCGCCTCGTCCAGGTCCGGCCAGTCTCCATGTACGATGAGCGCTGCATTTCCTCCCAATTCCAGCAGCACGCGCTTGCGCCCGGAGTGAGCCTTCAACTCCCAGCCCACCTTAGCCGAGCCCGTGAAGCTGACCAGCTTGATTCGATCCTCTTTTTCGGCCATCCAGGCGGTGTCTGCGTTGTTCAGTGTCAACACGGCCAGAGCTTCCTCAGGCCAACCGGCCTTCAAGATCACTTCACCTAGAGCCAGCGCTGTAAATGGCGTCTGGGGAGCCGGCTTCAAAATCACCGGGCAGCCAGCCGCAATGGCCGGCGCAACCTTGTGCGCCACCAGGTTGAGCGGAAAATTGAACGGAGTAATTGCAAACACCGGTCCTACGGGAAACCGCTGAACCAGTCCCCATCTCCCTTCATTGCCCTCTGTCAAATCCAACGGCAGGCTCTCGCCGCCTAAGCGTGCAGCCTCCTCGGCCGCGGTCTTGAATGTGAGCACGGCTCGATCGATTTCGGCCCGCGCCAGCCGCACCGGCTTTCCTGCTTCGGCCACAATAAGCTGGGCAAACCGGTCCTTCTGCTCGATAAGCACCGAAGCGACATCTTCCAGCACCTCTCGCCGCTTCCAGCGCGGCAGAGCGCGTGTGCGCCGAAGGCTGGCCCAGGCGTGGTTCACTGCCTGGCGCGCGTCGGCCCGTGTCGCTACCGTCACCCGGCCCACCAGCCCCTGATCCCACGGCGAACGCACGTCCATCGCCTCTCCATCGATCCACTCTTTGCCGCACATCAAAAATCCGGTTTGTGTTCCCGGCCGCATCTTCATGGTCTGGAGCTCCTGTCGAGAAGAGTCTACGCTCTCGATGGTAAAGGGGCGAGCGTACCGTTGTCCGCAACTCTGCCTGGCAGCCGTGGCCAATGATCCATTGCGGGACAGCGTCCCCTCACCAACAACTGCGCTTAAATTGATCGCCGCGCAGTCGTGGATGCGGTATAGTGTCTGCAACCGAAAACCGGCAGCAGTTGGCCTCACGAAAATCTTACCCACCAAGGAAGTGGCCCATGTCCGACTCACCAGAAAACCAGGCTCCTCAGGTAACACCTGCGCAACCATCTACGCCTCCTCCGCCCTATCAGCCGGTCGCTGTTCCAGAGCCGAAGAAGAGCTCAGGCGTCCTGAAGATTGTTCTCATCGTCGTGGGCGTTTTTGTCGTCCTCGGGATTATCGGGGTAGGGGCCATCGGCTACATAGGTTACCGTGTGGCCAAGTCCAGCAACATGAGCATCAGCTCATCGCCGCTCACAGAGAGCGAGCTCGGGGTTGCAATCTATCCTGGCGCCGCGCAAAGCAGCAAGGGGAGCATGCGGATGAGTATCGCGGGAAAATCCGTAGTCACTGGTCTTTTTACAACGCCGGCATCGAGAGATGAAGTGATCGCCTTTTACCGTGACAAGCTGGGCCCCGATGCGCAATCGTCGGAGAGTTCAAGGGGGCAGTCCTTCGTTGTGACAAAGGGCGGCGGGGATACGTTGACGGTGACCATCCCCGACAAATCCGCGGATGGCAACACGGCATTCGTCATCGTCCATGCCTACAGCGCGGCGTCACAGTAGACTGGACAAACCCGAGACTTCCGATTGCCAAGACGCCGGCGTGGGATTCCATCGCCGCGTTACACTCGATCTATGATGCACAGTCGCGGCCGCCGCAAACTTCCATTCGATCCCGAAGAAGCCGTGGCGCATCTCTGCGCTGCCGATGCCAAGTTGGCCGCGCTCATTCGCCGCGTTGGCCCCTTCGCTCTGCGCCTCGATCCGTCACCCTCACCCTTTGAATCGCTGCTCGAGTCCATCATCTATCAGCAATTGCACGGGAAGGCCGCGGCCACCATCCACCGCCGCGTGTGCGAGCATTTCGGTTGCAGTCCCACGCCTCAACTTCTGCTCGACACGCCAGATGAGCCCCTACGCGCCGCCGGGCTTTCCGGCAACAAGCTGAAAGCGCTGCGAGATCTGGCTGCCAAGACCCTCGACGGCACCGTCCCCACTCACGCCGCCATCAAGAAGATGCCCGACGCGGATATTGTGGAGCGGCTTACCGCAGTCCGTGGCATTGGACCGTGGACCGTGGAAATGCTGCTCATCTTCCGTATGGGCCGGCCGGATGTGCTGCCCGTGACCGACTACGGGGTCCGAAAGGGATTCGCCCTGACCTTTCAGCGCATCCCCAAAACCCGTCCGCTCGCCGCCGAAGACCTGCCCAAGCCCGACGTCGTTTTCAAAAGGGGAATGCGCTGGGCGCCATTCCGCTCTGTGGCCAGTTGGTACCTTTGGCGTGCCTGCGACCTGGCAAAGAGTACAGCGCCATCAGGCCGATCAAGCATCCTAGAATAACAAGGACGACCGGCCGCCACTTTCGGTCTTCGGTCTAGACTGGACTCATCATGGCCGCAAGCAAGCGCTTCATCTGCATACATGGGCACTTTTATCAGCCCCCAAGAGAGAATCCCTGGCTGGAAACCGTCGAAATCCAGGACACCGCCGCGCCCTATCACGACTGGAACGAACGCATCTGCGCGGAGTGCTATGCACCCAACGGCGCGGCACGCATTGTGAACATCAAGAACCAGATCACGCGCATCGTCAACAACTACGCGCGAATCAGCTTCAACTTCGGCCCCACCCTGCTGAGCTGGCTCAAAGAGAACGCCCCCCGCGCCTACCGGATGATTCTGGAAGGCGAGCGCCGCAGCCGCAAGCGCTTTGCCGGTCACAGCTCAGCCATGGCGCAGGTCTACAACCACATCATTCTCCCGCTGGCCAACCGCCGCGACCGCATTACGCAAATCCGCTGGGGAATCGCCGACTACGAAAACCACTACGGCGCTCCGCCGGAGGGCATGTGGCTGCCTGAAACGGCGGTCGATACCGAATCGCTCGAGCTTCTCGCCCAGCACGGGATCAAATTCACCCTCCTCGCGCCCCACCAGTGCAAGCGCGTTCGACAGCTTCAAGACGGCGCCGGTTGGGCTGACACCGCCAATGCATCTGTCGACACCACGCGCCCCTATCTCGTCCGATTCGCGTCCGGCCTTTCAATTGCAGTGTTTTTTTACAACGGCCCTGCCTCGCGCGCCATCGCCTTTGAAGGCCTGCTTAACTCCGGCGACAACTTCCTGGCGCGGCTAAAAGCCGGATTCAAAGACGGTGTCCAGCCACAGTTGTCGCATGTGGCCACCGATGGAGAATCGTACGGCCACCATCACAAGCACGGCGAAATGGCCCTAGCCTACGCGCTCTCCCTGCTCGAGAAGGACAAGACCGTAAAAGTAGAAAACTATGCGAGCTTCCTGGCCCAGTTTCCCCCAGAGTATGAGTGCGAGATCGTGGAAAACACTTCATGGAGCTGCGTGCACGGTGTGGAGCGGTGGCGCTCCAACTGCGGATGCAACGGCGGCTCGCCCGGCTACAACCAGCTTTGGCGCGCGCCTCTGCGTCAGGCTCTCGACGAGCTCCGCGATGCTATCGCGCCGATCACTCAGCAGGAAGGCGCAGCGCTCTTCAAAGATGTGTGGGCCGCGCGCGACAGCTACATCCAGGTTCTTCTCGACCGCGGTACGCAGTCGGTTGAACGCTTCTTCCAGGAACATCAGAACCACGCTCTTGACGAACCGGAGCGCGTTCGCGCTCTTGAGCTGATGGAGATGCAACGCCACGCACAGCTCATGTACACCAGTTGCGGATGGTTTTTTGACGACATCTCCGGCATCGAAACCGAGCAGGTCATCGCCTACGCAGCGCGCGTGTTGCAATTGGCGGGCCGGTTCAATGCCGAGCGGTCCGCCGCGCTTGAGTCTGCGTTGCTGGCCCGGCTCGCCGAAGCCCGCTCGAACAAGCCCGCCGGAGGCGACGGCGCAATCATCTACAAAGCGTGCGTAGTCAGCCTGAAGCTCGATCTGGAGCAGGTTGCCGCTCACTACGCCATCAGCTCTGTTTTCTCCTCATTTGCCGAAGACACAGAGCTCTTTTGCTATCGCGTCCGCCGCATCTCTCACGAAATCTTTACCTCAGGCCGCGGACGCCTCGCGCTGGGCAGGGCTCACATCGTGAGCGCAATCACCGGCCGGCAGCAAAGCTTTTCCTATGCGGTCATGCACTTCGGCGACCAGAACATTACCGCAGCGGTCAAGCCTTATCTTGAATCCGACGCGCAGGCATTCGACGCCTTTTCAAAGCAGGCAGCCGAGCGAGTGCAACGCGCCGACTTCCCTGAAGTCATTCGTCTCGTCGACCGCTATCTGGGTCATGTTGACTACTCGCTCATCTCTCTCTTTACCGATGAGCAGCGCCGCATCATGCGCATTATTCTCAACTCCACCCTCACAGACATCGAGAATTCTCTTTCTACCATCTATCAGGACCACGCCAGCCTGCTCCACTATCTTTCGCAAGCCAGCTTGCCCAAGCCACCCGCGCTCACCCTCGCCGCCGGCTTTGCCGTCAACGCCGGTCTGCGCCGCGCGCTGGAGAGCGATCCCGTTGACCAGGCCCAGATGCGGTCGTTCCTTTCGCTGGCCAAGGCGGATGAGATTACGCTGGAGACGCCGGCCCTCTCCTACATCGCGGACCAGCGCATGAAACGCGCCATGGTCGAACTGCAGATGTCGTCTGGCTCGTTGGAGATGCTCGATCGAGCCCTGGCGCTGGCTCGCACTCTGGTCGAACTGCCCTTCGAGGTCAACCTCTGGCAGGCGCAAAACATCTGGTACGAGGTGCTCCGCACATCGAGCTATGCCCTTACTTCGCTGGCCGAAGCTGACCGCCCTCGCTGGGACCAGGGCTTCAAGGATTTGGGCGCCTGTCTGTCTTTCGACTGCGAGGCGATTACAGCGGAGGATCCAAAAGCGGATTTGCCGGCGAATTAGACGGTCGCATTGCGACAATCTGCACCAGAAGTTCCTCGTTCAGGTCGGTCGGAATCCCGTCACGGCTCCAGTGCTTCCTGCACCCAGGATGATCGAGCGGCACGCATTGCGAGGCGATACCGCGAGCGCGCATCTCATATCCTCCGGGAAGGATATTGAGCACGCACGCCACTGCGATTACACCCACCTCCGGTTTTCCTTGCCAGCGCTCGAGCCAACGGCTGAATCCTGTCGAATGCGGGACCAGGTAAACCTTCGCGCCCGTTCTGCGGATGCGGCGCGTGACCCTATTCACGGCGCATGCCGGATCGCAAGCTGTACAGGAAATGTCCACTCCCGATGTCCGTGCCTTGCATTCGCTCGCGTATTGGCCGCGCATGCACGCCGGCACAAGGACAACTCGATTCTGGGTGCGCTCAAAATCCGGGCGCAGGCCGCGGTTCATTACCTCAGCGGCGACCATGCTCAATTGGTATTCCACCGGCTCCTTGCCGCAGAACAACTGGTCCTCACGGCATCCGCGCCGGCGGTATTCGCCTTCCAGAAACCCACGCACCCCTCGCGTGTAACCAGCCAACTCCCGGTCGGCTTCCCGTTCGAACCACGCGAACAGAACAGTGGCCATTCTCATCCAGCGATTCGCTTCCGGTCGCGGGAGCGTCTTCAGCCAATCAAGCCAATTGTTCAGCCGCGCCGCCTCCTGCTCAAACTCACCCGTAGCCTGCAGCCAACCGATAAGCCGAGGCAGATTGTCGAGCGAGTAGGAACCCGAAGTGGCCTTTTGAGTGATTCCCGGCATAAGAAACACCCGCGTGACTGCAGTGCGCAAACTATCAATCGGGGTTTTCATCGGTCCAGCCCGTCGCCGCAGAGAGTAAAGCCCTCGCGCCAGGCCGACCGCCCAGCGTGGAGTGCGCTCTGCCGCAGCCGCATAGCGTTTTAGCGTCAGGCCAAGAGTAAGCAACTCCATGCAGTATTCGCCGCGACTGCGGAAGGGTTCGTGCAACTCGGCTCGCACATGATTGCCGTATGCGCTGATCGCAGCACCAGCACGCGACTCGGCCTCGTCGAGAACCCTGCCTGAAAACCGTGTCACATCAACGTAGAAGCCGTCAGAGTTGTCGGAATTCGCCCGTAGATCGTAAACCAGCGCGCCTGGAGCCGGGCCGGCCCCAACTTTTGCAGAAATCTCCCGCCGCTGCATGGAAGCCGTAGATTCAGCTTGCACTTGCATCGAACTGCTCTTTCGCGACGCTCATCTGCGGATCGTTGGCTGGGCCGCACAGTCGCTCACCAAGCATGATACGCCGGGCACGTTGAAAGTGTTCCCCAGAGACCGGCCGTCTGCCTGGTTCGCTGACCGGCTAATCCGCCTGCCCACTTGGTGCCTTCTGCAGCCGTCCATTCTTCAGCTCAAACCGTTCTCCACGCCACACAATTGTATGTCCGGCAAATCCAGCGACCCAAACACCCATAGCGACCATGTCGCGCAGTGGCAGCAGCCACAGGCTCGGAAGCACCTGGTGATCCCCGAGTACTTCCGCGCCCACCGTCATGGCCAGCGAGAGCCGCAGAAAAAAGCTTAACCCTAGGAGCCACAGGCTCAACGGGCTCAATCCGCTCGCCAGCACATTCAAGAGCGCCCAAGCCAACCCGTGCGTGAAAATCAGACCAACGTATCCGCCCGGACGCGCGTCCCGCACTGTTCTGGCCCAGCGTAACTGATGATCGAAGAAGCCTCTCCAGCCATACGCGGGTATGCTCGTCTCTACCACCTCGGTGCTCAGAACCACGCGGTAGCCAGCACCCGCCACGCGGACGCCCAGTTCATAGTCGTCCGCCAAATGATCCTTCACCGCAATCAGCCCGCCTGCCCGCTTTAGCGCCTCTGCGCTCACCGCCAGGGTTGAACCGAGCCCGTAGCGTAATCCGCCTTCGATCATCCGTGAGAGCAGCACTCCAGCCTGAAAGTCGGTCGCAATCCCGAGCGCTTCAAACTGCGATGGCAGCGTCTCATGCGCGTGTCCTCGATAAAGCGCCGTCACCAACCCAACCCGCTGCTCCGCATTTCTACTTTCTGGAGGAGAGTTCTGCTGTTGCTGTGGTGCAAAGCACGCCATCACCCGCCGAAGATAATGCGTTGAGACCGTAATATCGGAGTCGTTGATGAGCAGAAAGTCATAGCGCGCATGAGGAGCGAGTTGCACAAGGGTGCTAACCTTACCGTTGGTCCCCAGGCGCTCCGCGCATTCAATCAATCGGATCGAGATCGAGGGGAATTCAGACTTGAGCTGTTCCACAGCCGCCACTGCGGCGTCGTCGAGCGACGAGACCCCGAAGAGCATTTCATACGAGCCTGCATAGCCTTGCCGGCAGTGGCTGCGAAAAGCGTCGAGCATGCCCTGGTCAAGCCCCTTCAGGGACTTGAGAATGCTCACTCCCGGCGCGAACTCCGCCAGCCGCGCCCGCCGTCCACGAAGAAACACCCGCGCCGCCACCATCGCCGCCAGAAAATAACCCATCCCGGCCACGGCAAGCGCCGTGGTCAACATCTCGATGGATAGTGCGATAGCATGCGGAAGCAAAAAACAGCTCCTAGCTCCTAGCTTCTAGCTCTTCAGTCTTCGGCAAGCAGCGTTCTGTGATTTCACGGTCGGCCATGTACTGAGCTCAGGACCTCTCGCAGCAGCAAGGAAAGGCTAGCAGCTAGAGGCCAGGAGCTAGAAGCTGTCTTACTCGTACCGCAGGGCCTCAATCGGATCCATCGACGCAGCCTTCCATGCCGGATAAATCCCAAAGATCAGCCCGATGGCGAAGGAAACCAGGAATGCAATTACAACCCATGTCGGCGAAAGCGCCGCGTGCAGAAATGACACCGCAAAATGCAGAATCAGCGTAAAAAGCGCACCAGCCGCAACGCCAACTAAACCGCCCACCATGCAAAGCGTCACCGCCTCCAGCGTGAATTGCAGCAGGATATTCGATCGCGTTGCACCAATGGCCTTGCGTATTCCGATCTCCCGCGTCCGCTCCGTAACCGAAACCAGCATGATGTTCATCACGCCCACACCGCCCACCATCAGGCCGACCGAGGAAACAGCGACCATGAACGAAAACAGTCCAATGGTCAGCTGGTTCCAAAGTCGCGACAGGGCATCGGGTCCGAAGATCGCAAAGTTGTCGTCTGCCTCAAGCCGGACGTTCCGCCGCCTTCGCAGAAGCTGCTCAATCTCGTCCGACACCAGCGTCTTGTTTGCTGGATCGTCGTACTTCACCACCAACCAGTAGTCCTTGAGCTCGGGATGAATCTTCTTGAATGTCTCCAGCGGAAAAAACGCGGAGTTGTCATGCGTATTGCGCCCGCTCCCGAATGGCTGCGGTTGCAGATCGAGAACGCCAATGACGGTGAATACATCCCCTTCGCATTCAATGTCCTTGCCGATCGGATCCTCGCCTGGAAAAAGATCTTCTGCGGCGTCGTGGCCCAGAACCGCGACATTCTCCGCGCGCTGCTCCTCCGCCGGAGTCCACATGCGGCCTTCAAGCAGTTCGATATCCGAAACATCCTTCACTGCTTCGGTGGCGCCGAACAGTATCGTGTTTTGAATCTTGTGCGTGCCGTGCTTCAACGAGACATTGCCCAGGCCGGTCTGAAAGTTCTGGTAGGTCAGCTCCGGATCGACCGTGGTCACATGCGCCAGCTCGCGCATCGCCATGGCGTCTTCGTAGGTCATCTTCTTCCGGTTGAGCTCCTCCGTAGTGGGTCGGCGGCCAAACGGCTCAAACTGAAAAACCCACAATACGTTTGTTCCCAGCGCGCTGACAAAGTTGTTGATGTTTGTATTCAGCCCGTTGATGGCTGAAGAGATCAAAATCACCGTCGCGATGCCGATGGAGATGCCAAGAATGGTGAGCCCTGAACGCAGCTTGTTTTTACGCAGCGTGTCGAGAGCCAGTTTGACCGATTCCTTTGAGTCGCTCAGCCGCATTTCACAACTCCGCCCTTAACGCCGCAATAGGATCGAGCGCGGCGGCTTTGTATGCCGGATAAATCCCGAAAAACAGGCCCACAGAAACTGCGGCAATGAGAGCCACGACGATGGACCAGATCGCGACCGAGGTGGGAAATGCGATGAGTAACGTGATCGTCTTGGCAACGCTGATTCCCCCAATCACGCCGATAGCGCCGCCGAGCATCGAGAGCGTCGCGGACTCGATGAGAAACTGAAGCAGAATATCCTGCCGCCGCGCGCCCAAAGCCTTGCGCACGCCGATCTCCCGGGTTCTCTCGGTCACCGATACCAGCATGATGTTCATGATGACGATGCCGCCAATTACAAGCGAGACGGCGGCGATGGATGCAACCACTGCCCCAAAACTATTCAGAATCTTCCCCAGCAAATTCTGGAAGGTCGCGCTCGAGTCAATCGAAAACGCATCGGCCGCATCCGGCGCAAGGTGCCGGCGCGCGCGCATGATCAGGCGCAGCTCATCCTGAACCTCATCCATCACCCCACCGCCCTCGCCCGCGTCCACATAGACCACCATGGTGCTGTGACTGCCGTAGGTATGAAGCCAGGCGGTGAGAGGAATCGCAACCCAGTTGTCCATGCTCATGTTCAGCATCTTGCCCTGGCGTTCGCCCACGCCGATGACTGTGTACGGCGTGCCATCCACGCGGATCTCTTTCCCAAGCGGATCACCGGGACCAAGATCGTTGTCCACGATGTCGTAGCCCACAATGGCCACACGTGCCGAGTGCGTGTCCTCAATCTCGGTGAAGCCGCGGCCGAGGTCGATGTTGAGGTTTGAAATGCGCGGCATTGTCCATGTCCAACCGCGAACGTCCGTGTCCGTCGTCGAACTGGTTCCGTAGACTACACTGCCAGTTTTGTCGCGTTGCGCTCCTACAGCGACGCACGACTTGCAATCGGACTCGACAGCCCGGTAGTCGTCATAGGTCACGTCTTTTCGTTTTTGAAAGGAGAGATACTCATCGAGCGTGATAAACGTTTCCGGCATCTTGCTGATGGTTATCGTTGCCGCGCCATAGGTGTTGATTTTCGAGGTCACAAACTCCTTGGCGCCGTTGGTCAGTGTCACAACGGTGATCACGGACGCGACCCCGATAATCACTCCCAGCAGCGTCAGAATGCTGCGCAGCTTGTTGGCCCACAGCGACTGCAGCGCGAGTTTAAAAGCCTCAATGAATTGCATGGATCAAGATTCCGGAAAAATGGTGTTATGCCTACTATAAGCATACGCACAAATCCAATTGCCGGTTCCGGTAAGTATCGAATTTCATGGCGTGATTAAGCTGAATGCCCCATCTGTCGCTTCTTATGGGGATCAAGGTCCGAAACCAAAAATCCTTCCCTGTCGACGCACATCCTGGCGTTACCGCCCCGAGCTGCCAAACCCTTTTTCCGCCCTCGCCGACTCTTCCAGGCTTTCTACTTCTTGGACAAGCCCGGTTAATACCGGGATAGGGATCATCTGGGCAATCTTCTCGCCGGCCTTTAGTTCCACTGCCTCATCGGTCAGGTTCGTCATCAGCACCAGAATCTCGCCCCGGTAGCCCGCGTCGATCACCCCGCCGGTGGTTGCAATCCCCCGCGAGGCCATTGACGACCGATCCCGCACCAGCAATCCCAGCCCGGAGCCGCTCACTGGATCACGCGCTTCGACCGCGATTCCCGTTCGTACCTTAAGAGTGACTCGCGGCCCGAGCTGGATACCTTCCAGTGCAAACAGGTCATACCCCAGGTCCTCGCCCGGATGCGCCACCACGGGCAGCCGTGCCCCTTTTTCCAGCAGCTTCACTCGCAGCATGACTCGATGCTACAGCAATCGGTAGGCCTGAAATCCGCTCCAGAGAACCGGGCAATACTGCTTGCCAGCGTCATCCCGCTATGCAAACCTTGGACTTATGCTCCTTTCATGGAGGTTTCCCAAGCTCGATGCCTGGCTAATCCCCGGTCTGATTCTGCTTTTCTGCGGCGCGCTGTCTCCGGCCTGCGCACAGTACGAGGACGCGTCGAGCCTCACCCAGGGCTATGTCAGCCTCACCGCCCCATGGCGCTTTCAGCCTGGCGACGACCAGCAATGGGCCTCGCCCCAGTTTGACGACTCCAATTGGCCGCTCCTGCAGTCTGACAAAACTTGGAACTATCAGGGCTACAAAGGCTACTACGGCTACGCATGGTATCGCCTCAGGGTAAAGCTGCCGCAGACCGGCGAGCCTCTGGCCGTCAATACCGGCCATATCAACAGCGCCGCCGAACTCTACGTCGACGGCCAGCTTGTCGGCGCTAACGGCATCATGCGCCCAAAGCCAGACTGGAGCCGTCAGCTTTCGGCAAATTGCATCCCGCTTCCGCCTGGTGTCAACGGCCGCACAGTTGAGTTAGCGCTTCGGGTCTGGAAGAGCCCGATCGCGTCCAGCTACTCCGGCGGAGGTTGGTGGACTCATCCGCAACTGGGTACGCTGTCGGCGCTCGATGCAAATCAACAACTTAGCCGACTCAACGAACTCGTAGACAACGGGCCTGAAGTATTGGTCGATGTGCTCGAATTCGTGCTTGGGATGTTCAGCCTCTGCCTGTTCTTCATGCAACGTCGGTCCACTGAGTACGCGTGGTTTGCAATCTACGCAATGGGCTTCGTGGCGATCGACCTCATCCCACTCGTTCTTACCGCCCCGCGGCAGAGCGTTACATTCTGGGATGGCGATCTTCCATTGCTGACCGGTCCGGTGTTCATTGCCTTCCTGCTCTTTGTCTGGCGATCGATGAGGGCAAGGCTGGACTGGCTTTTCTACATCGGTGCGGGGCTGGCCTGTCTGGCGCCTATTGCAGCCTGCCTGTCCTTTCACAACGTCTATTCGCTGGCTTTAGGGCAATCCATCAGCACCGTCTGCGAAATGCTTGTAGATGCGCTGTTTCTCGTGCGCGTTACGCGAACCAGCATTGCGGGGAATTGGGATGCACGCTTGCTTCTTGGTCCGCTGGTGCTGCTCAGTCTTGACTTTGTCATCGAAGGGGCGCGTCAGGCGATCTTCTGGGCCGGCCTCAGCCGGGAACGGGGCCCGATTGTTCTATGGAGCAGCAACGGCATCACCGTCTACTGGAACACCGTTCTCACGGCGTTGTTCCTCATCTCTGTTGCCGGTGTTCTCCTTTTGCGCTTTACCAAGGCGGCCGCGCGCGAGGAGCGGCTCACCGCTGAGATGCAGGCCGCGGGCCAGGTGCAAGCGCAACTCGTCCCTGCTCATCTGCCCTCCACGCCACACTTTACCTTCGATGCCGCCTACTTTGCCGCCGGCGAGGTGGGCGGCGACTTTTATCTGGTGGATCCGCAGGCTGACGGTTCCGTCCTTGTCGCCATCGGCGACGTGAGTGGCAAGGGACTGAAAGCTGCCATGCTGGGCACACTTGTTGTCGGCGCCATGCGTTCTCTCTCGCGTCAGAGCCTCAAGCCGTCGACAATTCTGTCGCGCCTGAACGAGCAGCTCACCGCATCTTCCGATGGCGGATTCGTTACCTGTCTCGTGCTGCATCTTGCCGCGGATGGCAATGCTCTGTCCTCCAACGCCGGCCACCTTGCTCCCTATAGCGGCGGAGAGGAAGTTGCTCTCGAATCTGGTCTTCCCCTTGGTGTCACTGCTCATGCCGAATACTTTGATGCTGCGCTCACACTTGAGCCGGGAGAAACCCTCACCTTGCTCTCCGACGGCGTCGTTGAAGCTCAATCGCCCACCGGCGAGCTTTTTGGATTCGACCGCACCAAGAGCATCAGCTCTCAGCCGGCAAGCAAAATTGCCGAGGCCGCACGACGATTCGGTCAGCAGGACGACATTACGGTGCTCAAAGTAACCCTGCTGCCATCCATTGATGTTTCGCGCGCAGTCGAGCTCTAGCTCCGCAAAAATGGTCAGCCCCGGTGGAGTTCGTCCACCGGGGCTGTCGTATATTCGGCAAAAGGACCTATAAGCCGAATTCTGTCATGTGCGGTCATTCCTCTAGGCGCCGCGTTGCCGCGGACACTCATCAGCGACCTACCCGGAGGTTTCGGCCATTGCATGGAGCAGCCTGAAAGAGCGCGGCAACATGTTGGAAGCAGCCTTGCGGCGCCGGGCCGGCACCGAGTGCGCATCCTGCTCCGGACGCGCGCTTCCCTCCCTATTTGGTCTTGCTCCGTGTGGGGTTTACCTTGCCTCCGGCGTCACCGACGGAGCGGTGCGCTCTTACCGCACCATTTCACCCTTACCCCAGCGCCAAGCCAGCAAGCTGGTTTGGGGTCGTCCTCCCGAAAGAGGGGTAGCCGAGGCGGTATCTTTTCTGTGGCACTGGCCGTCCATGGGATTTGAAGCCCACGTCCCGGACGTTATCCGGCACACTGCCCTGCGGAGTTCGGACTTTCCTCCCCCGGAAGCCAGCGTAAGCCAGCCTCCGGCAGCGACCGCCCGGTCCTCCTGCCTGTCTCAAGTTTACCGCGAATCCGAATTCGGCGTGAGCATCATTCATCCGGCAAATCATTTGAATCGCTTGACTCGCCCCACCCATCCGATTCCGTGCGGAGAGTTTCCCCTCCAGCCGCGATGCGCAAGTCCGGCTCACAACGCAGCTCATTCAGGAAAAGTCGAAAGGAGAACTCAATGAGAATCGCCTCCATCCTTGCCCGATATCTTCTCGGCCTGGTTTTTCTGGTCTTCGGCCTTAACAAGTTCTTCTTTTTCATCAAGGCGCCCATGCCCACCGGAATGGCTGGCCAATTTGCCGGCGCACTCTTTGCCACACATTACCTGTGGGTCATCGCTGCCATCGAGGTGTTCTGCGCGATCTTGCTTCTCGTGGGCCGTTACGTGCCGCTGGCCCTCACCCTGTTGGGCCCGGTCATCGTCAACATCGATCTGTACCACTCCTTGATGGCGCCCAGCGGCTTGCCGATCGCAGCCCTGGTTACGATTCTCTGGTTTCTGCTGTCCTATCGCTACCGTTCGGCCTTCTCCGGAATCTTTCAGCAGCACGTTCCTGGATAAATGAGGATTGGAACGGCCAGCTTCACGAGTGGCTACAATCAAAGTCAGCGATGATCCGATACCTCTATCTTGGCCGCGTAACTTATGACGAGGCACTTCGCCTTCAGGCAGAGCTGGCAGAAGCCCGTTACCAGGGCCGCGTCGACAATGTTCTTCTGCTCCTGGAGCATCCGCCGGTTCTTACCCTCGGACGCAACGCCAATCGCTCCAATATCCTTGCGCCGGACGAGTTATTGGCGAGCCGCGGCGTCACCCTCCACGAGATCAACCGCGGCGGCGACGTCACCTACCACGGCCCAGGCCAGCTCATCGGCTACCCTATCTTCGACCTGCGCAGCCTACGCAATCCTGAAAGCGGCAAGCGCCTTGCCCCTGTCGACTTTGTCCGGTTGATGGAGGAAGCGCTGATCCGCCTCTGCGGCGAGTTCGGCGTCCAGGCCGGCCGCATCTGTGGTCTCACCGGCGTCTGGTGCGCTGCGGGCGGCAACTCTTCGGGGGAGAATTGTGGCGCACCGGAAAAGGGTCATCCTGCAGGCGAACGGAAAATCGCCGCTATCGGCATTCACGTCGCACGCGGCATTACTACCCACGGCTTCGCTTTCAACGTCGCTACAGATTTGCAGGATTTCCAGCTCATCAACCCCTGCGGCATCACCGACCGTCCGGTGACGAGCCTGGCAAGAGAAGTCGCTCGGCCTGAGAACCTGCCCACTTTGGAAGACATTGCCAACCGGGCTGCATGGCACTTCGGTCAGGTCTATGGCCAGCAGGTGCAAGCGGTCGAGAGCCTCTCCGCTCTCCGCGCACAGATCGCAAGCGCGCCGGAATTCCCCGCCGAAGATACACCGCTTCGCGTACCACCTGAAATCGAACGGCTCAGAAATCCCAAGGATCGCCCAGTTCCGGCTTGAGAGTAACGCTTTCCGCTTATCCCAGCCCATCCGTGCCGATTTATAATCCGGCAGGGGCTCGGGCTTGCCGCGAATCCCGCATCGCAAAGAGGAAATCATGCCAACCGACGTGATCATGCCCCAGATGGGCGAGTCGATCTTTGAGGGCACCATTACCAAATGGCTCAAGAAGGCTGGCGATGCGGTCGAGAAGGACGAGCCGTTATTTGAAATCTCCACCGACAAAGTGGATGCGGAGATCCCTTCGCCCGTCGCCGGCGTGCTATCCGAAATCAGAATCGCCGAAGGCGCAACGGTCGAGGTTAACACCGTGGTCGCTGTCATTGGCAGTTCAGCGGAGCAGGAAAAACTGTCTGTACCAGCGGATTTGGCCCAACCGCAGGCGCCTGTTACGGATCCTGGTACGGATGTCGTAATGCCGCAGCTCGGCGAGTCCATCTTCGAGGGCACCATCACTAAATGGCTCAAGAACCTCGGCGACCGAGTGGAGAAAGACGAGCCGCTGTTTGAAGTCTCCTCCGACAAAGTGGACGCCGAGATCCCCGCACCCGAAGCCGGCATCCTCACCCAGATCAAAGTGCCCGAAGGGACCACGGTTGAGATCAACACCGTGGTAGCCGTCATCGGTGGCTCTGCATCTCAGGCAGCTTCGGTAACAAGTCCATTAACGCCAAATGCAACTGCCGTTTCAGAACCACTCGCTGCGCCAGCCGCGATTTCGGCAGACCCGAATCGGCGCATCCGCTCCTCGCCCCTGGTCCGCAGAATCGCGAAAGAAAACAACATTAATCTGGCCCAGGTAGCAGGCACGGGCGCAGATGGCCGCATCAACAAGGAAGACATTCTGCGCCACATGGCAGATCCGGCGGCCAGGTCACGAGCTTTTGCGGCGAAGCCGCAGTTGGCCGCACCGCAGGTGCCGCAGACGGTGCCAGGCCAGCCAGTAGCCATGAGCAAGATGCGCGCCATCATTGCCCAGCGCATGGTTGAAAGCATGCAGATCGCACCGCATGTGCACACTGTCTACAAGATCGACATGACGCGTATCGTCAATCTGCGCGAGCGCGAGCGGGTAAGGTTTGACAAGGCCCATGGGGTCAAGCTCTCGTATATGCCTTTCATCGCTGCTGCCGCCATTGAGGCGCTGCGCCGCTTCCCCATCGTTAACGCATCGTTGATAGACGGGATGATTCATTACCACTCCAACATCAATCTCGGCATCGCTGTGGCTCTGGAATGGGGACTGATTGTGCCGGTTGTCCGCCAGGCCGAGACGCGCAGCTTTGTCGACATCGCCCGCACCATCGCCGATCTCGCCGAGCGCGCGCGCTCAAAGAAACTCTCGCCCGATGAGGTCGGCGGGTCGACCTTTACGCTTACCAACTCCGGCGTCTTCGGTGACGAGTTCGGAACACCGATTATTAATCAGCCGGAGTCGGCGATCCTGGCCATTGGCAGCCTCAAAAAAGAGCCAGCCGTGCTGACCGATGCCGAAGGCAACGACAGCATCGCAATTCGCGGCATGCAGCACTACTGCCTGGGCTTCGACCACCGCACCATCGACGGCGCCGACGCCGGCAAGTTCATGTCTGTGATTAAGCGAACGCTGGAAAACTGGGATCGAGAGATCGGGTAGAGGGTTGGGGCAAGAAAGCTGATTATGGACGCTTACATTCCAGCCCACCCCAGCCCGTCGGTTGACTTGCCCGTAGCAATCATCCGCGTCACCTTCCAAGTGGCAAGATCGATCTCCGCAACCTGATCGCTGCCCGCGCAGGAAACATACGCAATCTTGCCATCCGGACGTACCAGTGTCTCCTGCGGATCCTTGCCCACCGCAACCGAATGCACGAGCTTCATTGTCTTCAGATCCACCACATCAACTACGTCCTTGCCTGGCACGGCTATGAGCACAAAGCGCCCATCCTTGGTCACCGTGCTTCCGTATCCATACCCGCTCAGAGGGACGCGTGCAGTCACCTTGTTGGTTGCGGTATCGATCACTGCCATCTCGGGCTTGGTCTGGTCGGCTGTAAACACCCATTTGTCGTCCGGTGTAATTGAAATCCTTTGTATGGTTTTCGATACCTGAATCACCGCCAGCGTCTTGCGCCCAGCCATGTCGAGAACGGACACGGTTCCCGGCCCAACGTTCGCTGTGTAACCGCGCCTGCCATTGTGGGAGATCGCCAGCATGTGACTCTCCGCCTGACCGGTGGGAATTACGCCCACAATCTTCAGCGTCTTTGGGTCAACGACGCTGATGCTGTGGTCGAGCTCGGTGGTCACGTACACCATTCCGTCCTTTGGCCCAAGGACTACGCAATGGGGCCGCACGCCGTGACCCCAATCCACATTGCCCACGATCTTGTGTGTCGCCACATCGACGACGATCATGTTGCTTCCATCTGTTCCAGGCTTGCCGACTCCGGAATCGCCGTAAATCGGCACATACGCGCGGCGTCCGTCGGTCGATCCAGCTACTTCGTGGCCGGTGACACCGTTCTCCGCCACGTTGGCCAGAGCCGTTCCGGCTGCAGGATCGATAATCGCAAGCGACCGGTCGCCCTTCTGGGCCACCAGCAAACGGCCGCCCTGCGCGTGAACGCCGGCAACAGAGACTAGAGCAGCGGAAAGCAGCAAGAGAGCAGGCGGAAACGGCAGGAAAAGCAGCTTCAAGAAAACCTCCGGGGAACACGAACGAATATATCGGATCAGAGCTGCGGTCGGCGAGCCCACATTATCCGGCAAATATCCATCAGAATTGTCGCGTTTGAGAACGGTGTGTCAGGCGAGCCGCGCCTCACCCATTCACAGACCACGGGTCGTAGGTTCCTACGCTCCACGAATAACCCTCGGGGTCCTTCACGGTGAACTCGCGACTGCCATAAGGCGTGTCCTGCAGCGGGCGAATGACCATGGCGCCCGCGGCCACGGCCCATTTGTAAGCCGCATCGACATCGGCCACCACAATGTAGGTGCTGCCGGTCTCAATGCCGCCCATCTCAAGCGGCGTCTTGAAGTGGCCGCCGTACTCGTCGTTCCTTCCCGTGCCAAGCATGATCATGCCGCCACCCAGGGTCAGCTCGGCGTGGGCAATGGTCCCGTCTTCTCCGGGATACACGGCGTGGCGCTCAAACCCGAAGACCCGGCAGAGCCAGTCGATGGCGCCGGCGGCGTTGCGGTAGCGATGTCCGGGAATAATGGTGCTGCGGAATTCTGTCCCAGCCTCTGGCCCAAATCCTGGCATGGTCGACCTCCCACGCAGAGTAACCCGGAACCAGCACGAAGAGCAATCGGAGAGTTCACGGCGCTCGATCCGCTATGCTTCCCTCATGCGATTGCCGGAAGGCGATTCCGAATTGGTACAGATTGTGGACGCGTCGCTCGCTGAAGCAGCGCGTCGGTCCGGCGAGTGGCTCGCCTGCCGGCCGGGCTGCACGCAATGCTGTTACGGAGCATTCGCCATCACGCAACTCGACGCCTTTCGTCTCAAAACCGGCATGAGGGTATTGCATGCAGCAGACCCTTCGGTTGCGGAGGCCGTTAAAGAGCGCGCCCGTGCCTGGCTTGCCGAATACCTGCCAACATTCCCTGGAGATCGGGAGACCGGCATCCTCGGCGAGTCGGATGCGGATCTTGAGAAATTCGAAGACTTCGCCAACGATGCTCCCTGCCCGGCGCTCAACACTGTGACGGGTCTCTGCGAAGTATATGCGTGGCGTCCCATGACCTGCCGCGTCTTCGGCCCGCCGATTCGCACGGAAGCTGGAGATGAATCCGCCACAGCACTCGCTCACTGCGAGCTGTGCTTCAAAGGCGCAACCGAGTCTCAGGTGGCAGCCTGCGAGATGCCGATCCCACACGGTCTGGAAGCAAAACTTCTTGACGAGATTCCATCCCGAGGCCAAACCACAGTGGCCTTCGCGCTGCTAGGCTGAGACTTGGACTCTGAGTTACAGGGCCGCCCCTCTCAGTTACCACCTCCGGCGTGAGGCTCGTTTGCGCGCGCATTAGCCGGGAATGACGGGCCCGTCTGCTGAATGCTCACAATGGGCCCATCCTCTGATATCGGTCCCTCTTCTGCTACAAATCCAGGAACTGCGCCGCCTTCAATCCACACCTGGATGTCTGGCGGCTGCTTGCCAACCATTGGAGCCACTACGCCGGTCACTCCTCCCAACTCGATCCTGATGCTGTAATGCAAGGCCTTTCGCTCAAAACCGGCGAGCGTAAAGCCTTCTTCACCTTGGGGTGAAATTGCCAGTTTTACCAGTCTGGGCTTGGGCATGGCCACGATCATCGAGACTGTTTGCTCTGCCGCACCTGTCCTCACGTTTTTTGTGACGGGAAGAATCATGCCGTTATACAGGTCGGGAGGCAGCTTCATGTGCTCGGTCTTCAACTCATCTTTTCCGTCTTTGTCAGTGGACTTTACGGTGACTTCGCCGCTGCGCACGTCGATCGAGAGCTCCATCGGGTGGGGAAAGAAGGGACCTTTCTGGATGTGGTGGTCGCTGATGAGCTGAAAGTTTCCACGTTGAGAAAAAACCGCTGTTTCATCATCCACCGATCCGTCTTTGAAATGGAATACAAGGTGTGAGGTCACTCGGTCGCCGTGGACCACTTGCAGCAGGTCACCCGCTGCAATCACCTGACCGTCTCCGGTTCTAAGCGTCAGGTAGCCGTGAAGCGTTCCCTCCAAATGGTGTGCGGCCACCGGCTCGCCCTGCGCGATGAAATGAAATGCCCACAGCAATATAGCCATGAGCGACCAGTGCCGAAGACGTCTTGCCCGAGAAAGCTCTGCTGGGCGGTAATACATTTGGAAAAACCCTCCGCGAATTCCTCGACCTTAGGGTTTCTAGATGGCTCGGCCCAATCAATAGTTGCCTTCCGCGCTTGAGGGGTGAATCGGATGATCGATCGCTGACAGACGGCAAGCTCGCATTGAATTGCTACGCGCTTGTCGGCGGTGAAACCCGCGTGGATGACGTGTGAAACTGCTGCGTGACTGTAGGCAACCTGAAACGGCACTTCAGGGATGCCGTAAACTAACTGTTGGACCTCCTCATGCCAACGCGCCCCTGCTGGGTTGAGATTCGCACGCAATCTCTGGAAGAAGACTACCGCTTTCTTGCTTCCCTTTCCGCTCCCCATGCGGAGCTTCTCGCCATTGTCAAAGCCGACGCCTACGGCCACTCGCTTGCGCACTGTGCGCCCGCGGCAGTCCGCGCGGGAGCTCGATGGCTCGGCGTTACTTCGGTGGAAGAAGGCGCGACCGCCCGGGCGCTCTGCCCGGACGCGCACATTCTGGTCATCGGAGGCGTTTTCCGGAAACAGGCCTCGGCGATTGCCCAGCACAAGCTCACCACCGTTGCCTGGGAGGCATGGCAGCTTGAAGAGCTTTCGGCGGCAGCGCGCGCCAGCCAGACATCTCTTCCCGTGCATCTGGAGATCGACACCGGAATGAGCCGGCAGGGCGTGAGCCCCAACGCTGAGTTCGCCGCGCTGGCGCCGCTGCTTCGCTACTTTTCCCCTTCGTCGCCGCTCAGGCTTGAGGCGGTGATGACGCACCTCTACGCCGCGGACGAAGCAGACGGACGTGGCACCAAGGCGCAACTGGCACAACTTGACGCGGTGCTGACGCGCATTCACGAGGCCGGGATGAATCCCGACTGGCTCAATGTCGGCAACTCCGCAGCGCTGCTTGCCGGACAGGCTCCGGCAATCGCAGACCTCGCTGCTCGACACGGAATGAAAGCAATGCTCCGTCCAGGTCTCGCCCTCTACGGTCTCGCGCCGCAATTCGAGCCACCTTTCGAGGATAGGGAACCGGACACCTTTGTTGCCGCACGCGCTGCCTTAAAGCCCGTCCTGAGCTGGAAATCCGCCGTGGTCGGCGTGCGTTCTGTCCCAACAGGCGCAGTGGTCGGCTATAACGGAACCTTTGTTGCCACCGAACCCATGCGCCTGGCGCTGGTGGCCGCGGGTTACGGAGACGGGCTCGACCGCCATCTCAGCAACAGCTTCAGCCTGCTCGTATGCGGCCAGCGCGCCCCGATTGTTGGCCGCATCAGCATGGATCAGACGGTGTTGGACGTGACCGAGATCCCCGACGTCGAACCCGGCGACGAGGTGGTGATCGTGGGAACGCAAGGCAGCGAGACTATAACTGCCTTCGATCACGCGGCTGTCTCAGGAACGATTCCGTGGGAAGTGTTTACGCGCATCAACGCACGCGTGCGCCGTATTGCTGTCTAAATCCCGAGTTGAAGCCCCGATTTAGTCGAATTTCGGCCCAAAAGTGCCCCAAAACTGCTGGAATTGAGCCTCTCTATTTACTGATGTATCAATAGGTAAGAACGTTATGTCGCTCATTCTTTGATGGTTACAAGAATCGATGTACCAAGAATAGGCACCTTTCGAGGGTGAGGGGTGGGGGTACGTTTCGGGAAGAGGAGGGGGTGGGGGTCTGGCACGCGAGGTTCACGCGCAATCCGCGCCTTTCCACAATCTCGCCTAAGCCGATTCTCGCACTTTCGCGCCTAATTGCACGCAAACAATTTTGGATTACGGCGATTGCGGCTCCAGTGTGGTGAGTTTGAAGTTCATTGAACAATTTGACCTGTTGAAGTGGTCAGAACATCAGCCCTCAGCGGCTAAAGCCGGGCTCATTTTGGGGTCGTTACGGCACGACTGAAGTCATGCCCTGATACAAAGCCAAAGAGCATTTCTTTAACGAACATCAGACTCAGGACACTCGTTTAGACAGGCGAGGAAATCCTACTCTGCAACCTTCTCTGGCGCAGCGGGGCAATACGAGGCGACCTTGGCCGCGCTCTGCACCGCTTCGATCATTGCCTCGGTCCCGATGCAGGAGTTCAGCAGCATGTGGTAGAGGCCGCGCGCGCACCAATCCTGCTGGTAGAACTTCTTGATCACCGCGGAGCGGCGCTTGTCGAAGGCGGCCAGAAGCTGGTCGGCATGCTGGGCCTGCTTGGGGAAGGCCTGCATAAACCAGTCGCGCTTGGCCTTGGCGGTTGCGTAGACGAACACGTGAAAGCAGCCCGGCTGCCCGGCCAGAGCACAGGCCGCGCCGCGTCCAACCAGCACGCAGTTGCCCTCCTGGGCCGCATCGAGAATCTCCTGGTGAATGATGGCGAGCATGCGTTCGGAGTCGAAGACCTGGTCCTCGGCGACTCCGGCCAGCGGATTGGCCGCCTCGTGCCAGAACGCTTTGCCGTAGCGGTAGTACCAGGGATCGAGCCGGTCGTCGAACCGGGCGGCCATCCTGGGGTCAACACCGGCCAGCTTCGCCGCGCCAGCCACCAGTTCCGAATCGAGCAGCGTCCAGCCAAGGCGCGCGGCCAGGTCGTGGGCGAACTCGCCGCCTTTCGAACCATATTCCCGCTCGACGGTAATGACCCTGATGGGCGCACGCATCATGGCGAAAGTCTACCGTGGAGGCGACACAAAGTTCAATGGGGCCTGCATGATGGGTTCTGATGTAGCCTAGCGCCGGATTTGGCGCGGGCGGATGGCGCGGTGGTGATGGAAGAGACCGAAGGTTACTACTAAGATGATTCGCCGGAGCGAATAGAGTCGAGCGGCTCATTAATCTCGGGAAATCGCAGCTTAATCTTCTTCGCCATCCAGGTAGCTTCTCTTATAGCAATTGTGTAGACCACGATGATGCCGCCAAATTCCCAGAGCGAAAAATTACGAATTGCTTTTGCAGTTGCCCAGCTTGGCAGAACGGGAATCAAGTGCCGCCACTCGAATGCGCAAAGGCTGATCAGTGCCAGGATAAGAAACTGCCTTACCATCAAAATAGCTATATATCTTACGACTTCGGGGCTTCCGAAGAAATCGTCTGAATCCTGGAAAGACAAACCACAGGTGCAGCAAAGCATAAAGACGATATATGACAACGTCACCGCAGCTTGCCAGCTCCAGAAACGATCCCTAAGCGGAAAATACAGACCGCAAAAGACGACCAAAGCAATAACGTGAGCCCAGCGGCCGATCCACCATGAAGTTACTTCCGTAGTTTCCGGAGGCTTCTGTTCCTCGACGTGTTGGGTGTTCAAATCAATATAGTCGTCTGGCATGCGTGGGCAAACCTTTCAAAGTTAAAGCTGCGCCATTGGCGGAAGCCTACCGTGACGCGGAAGTAGATTCAACTGGGCAGGTCCAAACAAAGCAGGCGCTGGAGGGGAAGCCCGTCGGTGCGGAAGGCTGCTGACAAAGTTGCGCTGGGAAAGAAAGCCATCCCTCAGCGGCTAAAGCCGGACTCATTTTGCGGTTCTTGCGGCACGACTGAAGTCGTGCCCTAATAAGAAACAAAACCTGGCTCATGCAGCGATAGGTTGGATTTGAACGGAGTATCCGAGGTTTTGCAGTCGTTTGAGCAGACGGGCGGCCTGTTTTTGCTTGTCGGGCTGGTCGAAGTGGCCGGGGCCGAGATCGCGGTAGGGCGAGCCGTTTTTGAGCATGTGGTAGGCGGTAGTAAGCAGGGAGGCGGCCACGGCGCAGACCGCTTTTTTCGATCCGCGGCGGGAGCGCAGACGGTGGTATTGGGCCTGGAAATAGCTACCTTTGGTTCGAGCCGCTGCCCAGGCGCATTGCACCAGCGTGGTTTTCAACCAGGGCGCGCCCTTCTTCATCCGGTTGGAGCGGCGCTTTCCGGCGCTTTCGTCGTTTTTTGGACAGAGTCCGGCCCAGGAGATCAGATGGCCAGCGGTCTTGAAGCGGCTCATGTCGATGCCGATCTCGGCGACCAGCACCTGGGCCGCCAGGGGGCTGATGCCGGGGATGGCAGTCAGCTGTTCGATGGCGGCGCGAAAGGGTTCCACGTTGGCGCTCACCTCCTGGTCGATGCGGGCGATGGCCGCGTCGATAGCGTCGATCTGATCCAGGTGCAGCTTGAGCAGGAAGCGGTGATGGCGGGTGACGCGGCCACGCAGCGCCGCTTCCAGTTCGTCGCTGCTGGCATGAAGGCGGCGATGGGCCAGCGCCGCCAGGGCCTGGGGCATAGTCTGGCCGGCGATCAAAGCTTCGAGGATGCGGCGGCCGGACAGACCGAGCAGGTCGGTGACCACCGAGTCGAGCTTGATGTTGGCGTCTTCCAGCACTTTCTGGATGCGCTGGATGTGGCTGGCGCGGTCGCGCGCCATTTGCTTGCGGGTTCGGAGCAGATCGCGCATCTGCTGGGTGGGTTGGTCGGGCACAAAGCTGGGGCGAATCAGCCCGTGGGCCATCAGATCGGCCAGCCAGACGGCATCGTTGGCGTCGGTCTTGCGCCCCGGCACGTTCTTCACGTGCGCGGCGTTGGCTAGCACCAGCTCAAACTCGCCATCGGAGAGAATATGCCAGACCGGCTTCCAGTAGACGCCGGTCGCCTCCATGGCGATGTGCGTGACGGCCTCGCTGGAAAGCCACTCCGACAGGGCCATCAGCTCCTGGGTGGTGGTCTTGAAGGTCTTGACCTGGGTGCTGGCGCGCGCAGGCCACCACCGTGTCCTTATGTACATCCAGACCGGCGCAATGCGGGTAGAGAATTTCCATCGTCGCTCCTTGTGCGCGCGGCGTGGAACCCCCGTGGGCAAGAACTCTAACAAGCGTGCTCACGGCGCTGGTGCGGCGCCATGGCGACAATACGGGGTACTCAGGGGTTCCGGGTCCGACTTTTACGCGGGCTCTTCTGCACCAGGGAATGACCGACCTCTGGGCCGACCGCACAACAAAACTTTACGACACACCCGGCACCCGTTTCATCCATCAAGGGTCGGCGACGCCGGTGCCGGACTTTTACAAGGCTCGCTTCGATAGAGTTTCTGCGCCAGCATGAGACGGTCGGTTGCGATGAGATTCAAATGCGATTGCCCTGAATGATCGTATTCTGATTTTTCCATATAGCGTGGGTTTGCTCTGCCACCGATTCGACAACAACCGTCGCGAGAACATAGACCCGTCCTTGAAGCTGCTTCCAGGGCAGATTTCCGAGGAACATCCCTCCGCGGCTAAAGCCGCCGTTGATTCTGACAGCTTTCGCGGGGATTAAAACCCCCGCCTCCCTCCGGGAGAGCAAAGCCGAGACATGGGCCACCCGGTCATTTGCGGTAGATCAGTCCCGGGCCACCTGTCCGCCGCAGAATTCTACACCCGCCGAGGAATGAAGCATGTGCCATCCCACCCTTGCCGCAAAGAACGCGTCATGGATTGATGGGATAAGGTCGAAGGCTTCAGCGATCCGTTAGTCTTTGGTTTATCGAGGACCATGGCTTTGGATCAAGGAGAAGCCTTCTATGAAGATTGTAGGATGTGATTTCCATCCCGC
>Ga0181516_10000664_pt1 | contig 29524 bp, 28 predicted proteins | sample PEATcosm2014_Bin_25_FD_121104 | JGI IMG/M metagenome (GOLD analysis project Ga0181516, IMG submission 121104) | Peatland microbial communities from MTU Mesocosm Facility, Houghton, MI, USA - PEATcosm2014_Bin01_10_metaG | ecosystem: Environmental > Terrestrial > Soil > Wetlands > Peat | place... | reverse complement strand
GGTCGGGCCGGGAGCAGGACCGCGCCGCGGCAATCTGCCGGTTTTGCGACACCGAATTTGTCGGCGTGGACGGACCGGGCGGCGGGCGATTCGAAACTGCCGATGCGCTGGCCGAGGCAATCGAAGCAATGTGGGCTGGCGGCACATCCACAGGAAAGCGGTTTGTGGTTTGCACCGGCGGTGAGCCGCTGTTGCAGCTTGACGCCGGATTGATCGCAGCGCTTCACGCCCGTCAATTTGAGATAGCCGTCGAGACCAACGGCACCGTTCCGGCTCCGGCGGGGTTGGATTGGGTGTGCGTCAGTCCTAAAGCCGGTTCCACACTCATCCAGAGTTCCGGCGACGAGTTGAAGCTTGTCTTCCCGCAGCAGGAAGCCGATCCTGCCAACTTCGAATCCCTCGCATTCCGCCATTTCTTTCTGCAACCGATGGATGGGCCCAGCCGCGAAGCCAACACGCAAAGCGCGCTCCGGTATTGCATGGAGCATCCTCAATGGCGATTGAGCCTGCAGACGCATAAGATTCTTGGAATCCCATAAGGGCAGGGGTCAGGGAACAGGGAACAGGGAACAGGGAACAGGGAACGGGGAACAGGGAACAGGGAACAGGGAACAGAACTGTTCGCGGGGTTACAGTTTTCCGGTACCCCCCCCCACCCGTATTTTGAAAATAACTTGAGTAGTTTCAGTGGTTTACGGGACGATTTCCGCCGCAACTGACTCTAGAAATTGAAGTTATCCACAAAATTCGGCTGGTCAACAGGTTACGGATGCTTTGTTAAAGTGATTCGGGCGGGTCGTTCCACAATTAGGGACGTATTCCACGATTCGAGACGTAGATTGACCCGATAGCTGCCGGCGCTGGCCCAGCGTTTGTCGATTCGAATGGGTCTATTACCATTGTGCTCCAAAGGAGGGTAATAGACTGCAAGGCCAAGTCTTTGAGCGGCATGGACTTGCTTCGGGGCAGGGGTTGACCCGAGTTGGGACAGACGTATGGTTTCCCGGGGGTTGAGAATCCTGAGTTGGGGAACCCAGGATAGTGCCTAACGACCACGCGTAAGTTACAGATTGGCGGGTCTTGGGCCGGTGAGCAGCATCACCGGCGTAAAGACGTTTGGAATTTTGATCAACCAGTAGCTGCCGGTTTGCCGGTCATCCGCGCGGAAAAGCAGACCTGAGTGCAATTTCCTTTCCCAGGTTACGCTGAAAGGCGCGCGGCATAACCGCAGCCACTCGAGATGAGCGATCTTCATCCCGTCAGATATCACGAAGCGACAAGGCTCACTTCGGTCACACTTGAGCTTTGGCCTATCCGGTTGCAAAGGCTGTCGATGCCCATCGGCTTCCCGAAGAGCCAACCCTGCGCAAACTCCACGCGTCGCTTCTTCAGGAACTTCGCTTGCGCCTCGGTCTCTACACCTTCTGCCACGATGCGCAGGCGCAGCGATCGGGCAATCTCAATAATGTGAAGCACCACCTCGCTCGTAACGCCATCTGTTCCGACTGTGTCCACGAACGATTTGTCGATCTTCAGGAAATCCAGGCCCAGGTTTTGCAGGCACGAAAGGCTGGAATAGCCGGTCCCGAAATCGTCAATGGCAACGCGAATTCCTGTCTCCCTGATCGCCGCGACCACTTTGCAGGTTTCCGGGCCGCTGATCAAGCCGTGTTCGGTGGCCTCGACGATGAGGTTTTGTGAAGAGGCGCCGCTCTTTCTCAGGACCTCCAACAGCTTGACGATCGTTTCATCGGATTTAAGGTCCGCCGCCGAGAGGTTAATCGCCACTCTAAACTTCGGGTCCAGCTCCATCAGCCTCGGCAAATCGCGCGAGACAATTTCCATCACGTTTTCAGTAATTAACGAGATGACGCCGCTCTCCTCGGCGAGGGGGATGAAGCTCGCTGGACTGATCACGGTGTTACCCCGCTTCCACCGTACCAGCGCTTCTGCGCCAATGATCTGGCGCGTCGCTACGTCGACAACAGGCTGGTATTCAACAAAGAAATTGTGATTCTGCGTGGCCGCTCGAATCATGGCTTGGGGCGACGATCTCAGCCCCACAAAGTGCATTACCGCCCAACCCATCCCCAGCCCGCAGATTAGGCCCACCGGAACAAACGTAATTGCGAACTGCGTTACATGCCGGTATGCATGGCTGATCGGAATCACTGAGACCGCTTCAAAATCGTGAGTCTTCGATCGCACCTGGGACACAATATACTGGCCATCCACGAAGCTTGCCGATTGGCCACGCCCGATCGGATTCAACCATTTGGGAAGGAATTCGCCCTTGGGCTCCACGAGCCGCAGGTGACCCACGGTGGACGGGACCATCAATGCAAGCCTGACGTCGCCCCCTTCTGTGTCCACGTCTATCAGCAGACCGGTGTCGATCAGTATCGCCACGCCCTTTCGAGCGATCAGGTCAAGCCGGTCCGGCTGGGCTGGGCCCCATTTGAAATCCAGCCGTTCGTCAACCCCGTTCTCTGTTACGAGGGTCGGAGCACCCACCGGAACGGGCTGAGCCGTCCCCAGGGATGTGCAATCAAGCGTGTCCCCGGAGATGCGCCCCACCATCTGGATATAACTCGATCCAACGTCGATCTGACGCATGAGGTCAATTTCTTGTGGGGAACAACGGGGGAGATGATCCTGGTTGAGGAGCCGTATCGCACGCGCGAACTGCTCTGTCGTCTCCTCTCCCCGCCGGACCATCGCGGAGGCGTAACGGAGCCCTGCCTCTTTCTCGTCCGCAACGCTCTGCATCCATGCGAGTTGCAAGGAAATTAGGATCGGAGCGAGGAACGCAAGAAGGCCCACTGACAGGGCGACAGGTTCGCCTCGAAATGACCTCAATGCGACCTCCTTATCGCTGCTCGTCGTTCGGCTCGCGCAGAGCTGGGGAATCCTCCTATGCTAAGCAGCTTTAGAGGCAGTAACTATACCACTATCGTTGCTGTTGCTCCATCTTTAAAGTGAGCGCCATACCCCTATCGTGGCCGAAACTCGTTTGCGGAAAGCTCCCTTTGTTCCGAACCCCACGGCCGAGCCGCAATAAAAAGCTGAGCTGGGAGAGATGCAAATGTCCACGACAGCAAGAAGAACGTTCAAATGTCCAGAGGGTCGCGGGCCCGGCAGGTATTTCGCCGCAAACAATATTTCCGCCAACGTCGCCCCTCAGAATAGGCACAAAACCTTACGCGCGATTCTCAGGACGTTCGGCTTGATGAACCTGGCGCGCAAGCGAGACATGGCGCACTCATTCATTAGCTCTTGCGGGATTCTGCTTCGGCTAGCCATCCTCGGCGCAATCGGTCGGCGGGAACACTGGACAGGTATGGCTTGATGTCCAGAATTGGCGTTCCGTCCAGCATGTCCACGCCGCGCACGTAGAGCGACGGGCCGGCGCGCTTGACCAGCTCCACCACGGTCAACGCGATTGATTTGGCCGCCGCGGAGACCGCGTGGCAAAGACTCCATGCGGCCGGTCGTCGCTGGGCGGATGAGCGATCAGGTCGGAACCGTCGAAACTATTTGCACGGTCGAACGCCCAGATCACATACAGATGCGAGAACCCGTCAATGTCCGTCAGTCCCGGCTCGAACTCGCGAAGCATCTCCAGCACGCCTTCGGCTGTGTGCTGTGCGCCAAGCCCGCGTGGAATCGCCGCCGTCTCCTTGTATGGGCTTTGCACATAGCCGATGGGCCTGAAAGTGAACATGAGCGGGCTCCTCTTGGGTTCCATCATAAGCGCGCTGACCACGGCTGCCGGCATGGGCTACAATTGCCGCGGGCAATACCAGAGCACCCGCGCGGAGAATGCGCGGTAAAGCCTGCGCTCTAAAAATGTGTTGACGAAGAATTCATTCAGGTGCAGTTGGCGTGGAAGGGCTTCAGCAGGGGCTAAAGCCCGGATGATTTTGCTGGCTCTATCGGCACGACTGAAGTCGTGCCCTTGTTACAAAGCGCGAGAGTCCGGCGTTTTTCAACACGCTTTTGAAGCAACCCGCAAGCGTTCAACATCCCGATAGCCCCGGAGGAAACTCACGATGTGCAACCGCGCGCACGGCCACGATCACAACCACTCGCATCCTGGTCACGTTCATGACAGTCCTCATACCAATTTTGACCAGCGCAATCACGTCTCGCTGGCCACGGGCACGCGCCGCGACTTTCTTCGCGTGCTGATGGGCGGCGCTCTGGCCGGCGCAGGAGTGATGGAGCTTGCTTACCACCGGGCGGCGTGGGCGCGGGCGGCTGCCATTCCGGGTGAGGGGAATCTCTTTGACCTTCACAAGGCGGCCGATGGCGTCTTCTTTGCTCAGGCCCATCCGCAGGCGCAGGTCAACTGCAACGCCGCCATCTTCGTTCGCTCAAAGGATGTGGTTGTGGTCGACGCGCACTCCAAGCCCTCGGCTGCCGCCTCGCTCATCGCGCAGATCCGGCGGGAAGTCACCGACAAGCCCGTGCGCTACGTGATCAACACGCACTTTCATTGGGACCATATCCAGGGCGATCACGCTTATCGCGCGGCCGGAGGGCCATTGGACTTCGTCGCCACCAACACAACCAAACAATTGATGGCCGACAACGCCCAAGCGCGCGTGAAGGAATCGCTCGATCAGATTCCGCCACGGATCGATGCGCTGCGGGCGCGCGCGGCAAAGTCAACCGTGGCCGCGGAGAAGGCCTATTGCGAAGACCAGATCCGGCAGCTCCAGGCATATCAGGCCGAGTTGAGCGACTTCCGCATGGAGCTTCCGACCATCACCTTCGACACGACCTATCTGTTGCCCGATCCGGCCTTCGATTTGCACCTTGCATTCCACGGCCATGCGCACACGGCTGGAGACGTGTTTGTCTTTTGCCCGCAGAAGGACGCGCTGGCCACCGGCGACGCGAGCCATGGCTGGTTGCCCAACGTCGGGGACGGTTTCCCGCGCTCCTGGCCGAAGACCATCGACGCGGTCGCCGCGCACAAGTTCAAGTACATCCTCGGGGGACATGGGCCCATGCGCACCGATCGTGTTGTGATGATGGGCCAGCGGAATTTCATTGAGGAGCTCACCGAGCGCGTTGAAGCCTCAAAGCAGGCTGGGCTGTCGCTGGCCGAGATGCAGAAGCGCATCACGGTAGCCTCGCTCAAATCTCTGCAGGCCAACAATTATGGCGAGATTCTGGCGCAGAATCTTGCGGCGGGAGAAGCGCACTACGGCCCCATGCCGCCGCTGCAAGAAAACGTAAGCGCGGTGGCCGCCGACGTTCTGGCGAATCTCGACAAGGTTTAGAACCGTGTGTGGTTTTGTGGTCTCCCTGGTCTCAGAATCGAGACCAGGGGCACCCGGCCGGTGTTCTTGCGAATCTCGATAAGGCCGAAAAGAATCCAAAGCCCGAGGTTTCGTGGAGGTCAGTTCTCATGCAGGCTGCAGTCGTCAATGTCCTGGGCGAAGCGCCCAGGTACCAATCGTTTCCCGATCCGGTGGCCGCGGACGGAGAAGTGCTCATCCATGTTCGTGCCGCCGGCTTGCACCCGATTGTGAAAGCCCGCGCCAGCGGCGCACATTATTCCAGCAGCAAAGAGGTTCCGCTGATTCCGGGTCTCGACGGCGTGGGCGTTCTGGAAGACGGCACGCGGGTCTTCTTCGCGATTATGCGAGGCCCCTGGGGAACCATGGCCGAGCTGGCGGCCGCGCCTCGCACCGCATGCATTCACCTGCCCGATGGAGTGAGCGATGTGCAGGCGGCCGCCATTGCCAATCCCGGCATGTCAGCCTGGATGTCGCTGAAGGAGCGCGGCGGCCTTGTGCCCGGTGAGACGGTACTGATCCTCGGCGCGACGGGCGTGGCCGGAAGCCTCGCCATCCAGTCGGCGCGGCTGCTGGGCGCAAAGCGAGTCATCGGCGTGGGGCGAAATGTGGATGCGCTCGCCGGCGCCGATGTTGACGCGATCGTTGCGCTGGGCCAGCCTGAAGATGCGATCCGCGAGGCCTTCCAAAAGGAGGCAGCCGCGGGCATCGATCTGATCATCGATTACCTGTGGGGCCGGCCCACGGAGCTGCTTCTTGAAGCTCTCGCCAAAACCTTCAGCCCCACCGCTGCTCACCGCACGCGGCTGGTCGAGGTGGGCAGCAGCGCCGGGCAGACCATCACGCTCAATGGAGCGATCCTGCGCAGCGTGGACCTTACGATGATGGGCAGTGGCTTCGGCGCTTCGCCGCTGGACAAGATCTTCGCCACCATTCCGGAACTCTTCAAGATGGCAGCCGCCGGCAAGCTCAAGGTCGATGTCGAGCCCGTTCCGCTCTCGCAGGTCGAGTCGGCTTGGAATCGCCAGGATAAGGGAAAAAGGATCGTCTTTACGATCTAGGACCGAGTCTGTGTGGATTTGTGCTTTCCCAGGTCTCAGTAGCGAGACCTGGGGCACCCGGCCGCAGTCTCTGAAGTGACTTTGGCGTGACGAAACCAAACTTTCGTGCCGTAACTCTTTTCTTATCCGTGACGGGGAACACTTCCAGCGGCTGCGGTGTCTAAGACAATAGAGTGCGCGGGCCGGCTGGCAACCTACCAGTGCCCCGCCATCCAGCGTACTCCTTGGCAGCAAACGATATCCGGCGGCAGGTAGAGCCCCCGGGAGGAGTGACCGCGGCAAGCTTTTCATTCTCGGTTTTGGGCATCCCGGTATGCGGCACTGACGCCGCTCGATTTCGCGTTTTTTCTGGTGCCATCTGAGCTTGAATGCGGTAAGGTGGGTGAACTCTGACTTTGCAGGCGGACCTCACCATGGGAAATGTTGCCAGTGCGTTGACGCTTCAATCCGACGAGGCGGCACTGATCGAAGAACTTCAGGCCGGCTCTGAGGAGGCGTTTGCGTGGCTGATCGCGCGCTATCATCAGCCGATATTTTCTCTGCTGGCGCGTCTGGTCGAGAACCGCGCCGATGCCGCCGATCTGACGCAGGACGTGTTTGTGAAGGTCTTCCGCAAGGTGGGCAGCTTTCACGGCGAGTCGAGCCTGCGGACCTGGATCTACCGTATCGCCTTGCGCGAAGCCTCAAACCAGAGGCGCTGGTGGACGCGGCACAAACAGCAGGAAGTGACCATCGACCAGGAGATGACCGATGGGGAGTGCGGAACGCCGGTGCTCTTGAAAGACATGCTTGTCGATCCGGCTGTGTCGCCATATGACGCGGCGGAGCAGGCCGAGACACGGGCGCGGGTTGAAGCGGCGTTGAGCAAGGTGCCGGAACCGTTCCGAACCACGCTCATCCTGCGGGACATTGAGGGATTTGTGTACGAGGAAGTGGCGGAGATGCAGGGCGTGAATCTGGGAACGGTCAAATCGCGGCTGGTGCGCGGACGGGCCTTCCTGAAGACCGTTCTGACGTCGCCGCAGATGAATTCAACATCTGACGCGCAAACTCGGAAGCATCCCGGTTACGCGATGCCTCTGGGGGAGGAGGCGCGATGAACGCTTGTGAGGCAGTGCGGACGAGATTTACGGAATATATCGATGGCCGGTTGAGCGGACGCGCGATGCAGGAAGCATCGGCCCATCTTGAAGGCTGCAAGGAGTGCGCCCGGGAGTGGGAATCTCTGCGGGCAACGCAGAGCGCGCTGGCAGGGCTGGGCCCGGTGCCGGAGCCGCCCAATCTGGCGCTGCGGATTCGTGTGGCCGTCAGCCAGGAGCGCGCGCGGAGACGGCGGCCCGCCATGAACGCCTGGGCACTGGCCTGGAAGAATACCGTGGGGCCGTTCCTGCTGCAGGCCTCGGCTGGATTCGCCAGCGCCGTGCTGCTGCTGGGAACGGTAATTGTGCTCATCAGCATGTTTGCCCAGCCTGAAGCGGCGCAGGCCAGGGCTGACGAACCGCTTGGCAATGCCACCGCGCCGCGGCTTCTTTATCTCTCCCGCGCCGCCGGTGAAAACGACATCGACGCAGTCGCCGGTCAGGTCGTTGTCGAGGCGTACGTCAACGGCGCAGGCCAGGTCTACGACTACCGCATCGTCTCCGGCCCGACCGACGCCCAGACGCGTGCGCAGGTAGAGAATCTGCTCCTCTTCAGCGTCTTCGAGCCGGCAAGGTTCTTCGGCCAGCCGGTACGCGGCCTGGCGGTGCTGTCGTTCTCCGGGGTGTCCGTGCGAGGGTAGAAACGCAGGGACTGAGGGACTAGGGAAAAGGGACTGGAAAAGCAAGGCCCCGTCTGGCGTTGGCTGGACGGGGTTTTTCTGTTTGATCCCGTTCAGTGCGTTGCGCTCTCTGCTTCCGGTCTGCGGCGCCGGCTGATTTGGTCGCTGAATTGGTCATCGACTTCAGCGCTGCGGCCGTTTGATGTCGCGGCCAGGGCAGCTCCAAGTCCCTCAGTCCCTCAGTCCCTGCATTCCCGCTTCCCTCCCGTTTGACCCGGCTCGCGCGTCTAACTAGTCTTGTAGACTTGCAGGCAGGGATTCCTCATGACTTCGCACACAGTTCGCTCTCTTGCCATTCTTTCGGCTTTTTCATTCTTGATTGCCGGCGCGGCCTCTCTCAGCGCCCAGACGTCCAGCAGCAACGCACCAAAGAAGGGCCAGAGCAGTTCGTCCGCGCCGGAGATTCAGCAGGAAAAAGCGCCGCCCACGCTCGATCCAGCCGGGCCCATGGTTTCGCTCATCAGCGCGGAGCCAATCTTCACTGTGGCCGCGGCTCTCAACACCTGCGGCTATGACGAGGGGCTCTCCGACAGCGCTCCGGTGCGCCAGAAAGTCCGCGACGACATCAACCAGGCGATGGCCAAAAGTGAAGACGCCCGCGCCGCCCGCGACAAGTTGTGCCTCTACATTGCACAGCACCGCATGACGGGCACGGAACGCGACATCTCGCAGTACATCTCACTGGCGCTTTATCTGACGCCGCCGCCCGATCTGGAGATGACCGAAGATCTGGCGGATATGCCGCCGGATTCCACGCAGGTGGCCGAGGTTGTGCCCCTGCTAAAGGACTTTGTCGACAAAGTGGATCTGCACGGCATCTGGATTACCGTTCACCACTCCTACGACGAAGAGGAAGACAAGCTTCACGAAGCGCTCACGCAGATGGTTGTATCCACAAACCTATATCTCAAGATACCGGCCGCGGCCTACAACGGGTTGCGCTTTATCGTAGTCATCGAGCCGCTGCTTTCGCCGAGTTCCGTGAATGCCCGCATCTACGGCACCGACTACGTGGTGGTGGTTTCGCCGTCGCACGGGACCATTCGCATGACCGACGTCCGCCACACCTACCTGCACTTCCTCATCGATCCGCTGCTGCTTTCGCGCGCCAACGCGATTGACCGGACGACTCCCGTCCTCAAGGTGATCCGCGACGCGCCCCTGGAATATCGCTTTCGCTCGGACACTGTTGCGCTCACCATTGAGTGCCTGATCAAGGGGATTGAAGCGCGGACCATGGACACCGGGATACCGGAGTACAAGATTCCCAGTAACATTGATCGATCGCAACTGCCCATCTACGAGGAGAAACGTCAGGCATGGCAGCAGAAAGTGGACGCGGTCAAGTTGGCCACCGTTCACCACGACATGACGCAGGGGTTCGTGCTGACACAGTATTTCTACTCACAGTTGATGGAGTTCGAAAAGGACCCTGCCAGCCTGCCTGACACAATCGGAGAGATGGTCTACAGCATGGACGTAGACGACCAGGTTCGTCACGCGAAGATGCTCGAATTCGACAAGGAAGCCGACGAAGACGTACTGCAGCGCAGCAAGCCGCGCCAACTCACCGGGCTTGACCTGGCCGAGGCGCGTCTTGCGGATGGGGACGTGACTACCGCGACCGCCCTGGCGCGCCAGTCGCTCATCATTCATGACGATACCCTGCAATCCACCGCGGATAGCGCGCGCGCCAACTTCATCCTGGCCAGGGCGGCGATTCTAACCGGCCATCCCGATCAGGCGATCGACGAGTTCCAGAAGACGCTGGCCACCAGCAAAGATGCGCGGCTGTTGTCCTGGTCTCATATCTACCTGGGCCGGATGCTGGACCTGGACTGCAAGCGAGACCAGGCGCTGGAGGAGTACAAGCTGGCGCTGACCACGCGCGATGGAGCGCTGGATACACGGCTTGCCGCGGAGCGCGGCGTGAAGGCCGCCTATGCTGTGCGGGGCCACACTTGCGAAGAGGATGCGGACGACGATGCGACGCCCGCAAAACCGGCGGCCGGCCCAGACGTGCCGCAGAAACAATAAGCCGCAAGGTTACAGATCGGATAGCGAGCGAGGCGCAAGTGGAATCAGCTCTGTCTGAACTGGAAAGCGCGCTGGGGCATGGCTTTGCCAGGCCTGAGTTGCTGGTGCGCGCGCTGACGCACCGGTCACTGGCCAACCAGGAGGCACAGCTTTCCGGGCAGAACGGCGAAAACGAAACCCCCGCCGGGGACAACGAGCGGCTGGAGTTTCTGGGCGATGCAGTGCTGGGGCTGGTGGTGGCTGAGGCGCTGTTCGCGCTGCATCCCGATTGGCAGGAGGGCGAGCTGACCCGGGTGCGCGCTCAGTTGGTCAGCCGGCAGCATATGGCTGAGGTGGCCGCTGCCATCGGGCTCAGCAACCATCTGCGCTTGAGCCGCGGCGAAGAGCGAAGCGGGCTGCGCCAGAAGAGCACCGTGCTTTCAAATACCATGGAGGCAGTGATTGCGGCGCTGTTTCTCGATGGCGGCCTGGAGCCGGTGCGCAGCTTTGTCGGCAATCGGGTGATGGGCGTGGCAGCCGAGAATCTGGCTGAGCAGTTGCGGTCGGGCGCGGCGCTGGGCAACTACAAATCCGCGCTTCAGGAGCAACTGCAGGCGGCGGGGACGGGCGCGCCGGTTTACAGGGTCAAGGGCGAAAGCGGCCCCGATCATCGCAAGCGGTTTCTGGTTGAGGTGCGGCTCAAGAGCGACGGAGAGCCTGGAAAGGCGCTGGCGCGCGGAATCGGCGGCACCAAGAAGCACGCGGAACAGGATGCGGCCCGGCGCGCACTGGAGAAGCTTAGGGTTCTCGAGAAAAAGAACAGCGCGGAGCCCGGCGCGGAACAAGGGCCTGAGCATAGACTGGGCGCAGCGACTGAGGAGCAGGACGCCGAATGAGCGAGCTTTCTGAGGAGAACGGTCAGGCCGGATCGGCGTCTGAGCCGGTTCCGGTGCAGCCCAGCCCGTCTGCGCCGAAAATGAGCGTGCTGCAGGCCCGGCAACCCAGTGCGCGCGTCCATTTTCCCACTTTGCCGGAGGTCGCCGCATCACTGCTTCGACTGCTCGTGGTGGCGCTGTTTCTGAACACGTTTGTGCTGCAGCCATTTGTTATTCCTTCTGAGAGCATGGAGCGCACGTTGCTGGTTGGCGATTTTCTGCTCATGAACAAGCAGGTTTACGCGCCTGCGGGAGCTCTGGACCGCTTCGTCATGCCCTATCGCGATGTGCGCCGCGGCGATATCGTCGTCTTCCACCGTCCTGCCCCGCATCCCTTTGTCATTAAGCGAGTCATAGGCCTTCCCGGCGACAGGATTCGCATTGCAAATGGCCGGGTCAGCATTAACGATGTCGCCCTCAACGAGCCCTATGCTGCCTTCGAGCCCGCGCCGCCCAATCAATTTCTTGACAGTTTTCCGCCTCGCATCTACACCGATCCGCAGGTCGATCCGGATTGGTGGCGGCTGATGCAGAGCCTTACGAATGACGGCGAGCTGGTTGTCCCCGCGGACCAGTACTTCATGCTCGGCGACAACCGCAATCACAGCAAGGATTCCCGCTACTGGGGATTTGTCTCGCGACCGGCCATCGTTGCCCGCCCCATCGTCATCTACTTCTCACTTAAGCGGCCTTCCACCACCGATGTGCAACAAGCTGCGGATGATAGACTCGGACACGACGGGGAACTATCGGCAAGGCTAACGGGCTTTGCCCGCTGGAAGCGCATCTTCCGCGTAGTTCATTAGCGCGTGGTTCGCTGAATTGGGAACTTGCGCGGGATTCGTTCCGTATTTTCAATAAAGAGCGACAGGATGACCAAGAAAAAATCGCCGGTTGCAAAGACGCCTGCCGAGCCGCAGCCGGAGCCGGCCCCAGCCCAACAGGATTCAGACCAGCGTGTTGAAGAGACGCCTTTTGAGGCCGTTGCCAGCGTCTGCTCTGTGCTGGTTGTCGGCCTGTTCATTCTCACGTTCCTGGTACAGAACTTTGTCATTCCCTCCGGTTCAATGGAGAATACGCTGCTGGTGGGCGACCACCTTGCCGTCGACCGGATCACGCTGTCCCCTCCGACGAAGTGGATGCCGCTGGTCCGCTATCGCGAGCCCCGGCGCAACGACATCGTGGTCTTCATCAAGCCCGTGGCCAGCTTGCAAGGTCAGTACCTGATGCTGGTCAAGCGGCTGATCGGACTGCCCGGCGATCGCATCCACATTCGCAACGGCATTGTCATCATCAACGGAGTGGCGCAGGACCAGCCTCATGCGGAAGCAACCACGCCTGAGAATCATACGGATTTTCTCGATGAATTTCCCTCCGTGCCGCCTTATGCTACGGCAGATCCAGGGCTGGGAACGCCGGAGAGCTGGGCCGTCGAGTTTCCCTCCCGCATCCAGAACGGCGACCTCGTTGTCCCGCCGGGGAAGTACTTCATGATGGGCGACAACCGGCACGACAGCCTCGACTCGCGCTACTGGGGCTTCGTGCCCAGGGAAAACATCGTCGGACGCCCGCTCTTCAACTATTGGTCGTTCGAGACACCCGATGACGCCTATTCCAAGACCAGCTTCGGAGATCGCATTGCGTGGATGGGCCATGTGGCGCTCCACTTCTTCTCCGATACGCGCTGGAAGCGCACGTTTTTCCGGGTGCGGTAACGGGCTCAGTTGATTTTGTTTGAGTTTTTGTATCAGGGCTCGGCTAAAGCCGTGCCCTGATACAAGGCCTCTGATTGATGTTTTTCGGAACGGCTCGCTGGAATCTGAAACATTTGCAAGAAGGATCACAATTCACCGTTCAACGTCCCACTGATCACTATCCGCTGTGAAGTCCATGACCGATGAAACGCAAGGCCGGCAACGCAATCGCAAGCGCCTCTGGTGGGCGCTGGCGCTGGTCGTAGCGCTTCTTGTTCTTATATTGGCGCCGCCCTACATCAGCATCAGCCGCTATAAGAGTCAGATCACGCATCTCATGGCGGCATCTCTTGGCCGTCCGGTTCGCCTTTCATCGGTGCAGTTGCGCCTGCTGCCGCGTCCCGGCTTTGTCCTCACCGACCTCACCGTCGAGGAAGATCCGGCATTTGGCGCGGAACCGGTTTTGCACGCCGACACCGTCACCGCGTCCTTCCGATTCTTCTCTCTGTGGCGCGGCCGGATCGTGATTAGCCGTATCAGCGTGGACGACGCCAGCGTAAATCTGGTGCGCAACGAGGCTGGCAGTTGGAATCTCGACGCGCTGATGCGATCGCCTGCCATTCAGCCGGCGCAGGGCGCGGCGGCACCTCAACCGAGCTACCCGCTGCCAACCCTGGTGGCCACAAACTCCCGAATCAACATCAAGAACGGCGCGGAGAAGTTGCCCTTCTCGCTCGTCGATACCGACGTGGAGTTCTGGCAGACCGATCCTGGCGCGTGGCGGATTCAGCTTCGCGGCCAACCCGCCCGCACCGACGTTAACCTCAACCTCGCGGACACCGGCGTGGTGCGGCTCGATGCCAGTTTGCGCCGTATGGCAGGGTCTGCGCCAAGCGCCGTCCATCTGGACATGGATTGGCGCGAGGCCCAGCTCGGCCAGCTTGCGCGCCTGATCACTGGCTCCGATCCCGGTTGGCGTGGCGACCTCACCGGCGAAGTGCATCTGGATGGGACCACCGAGGAAGCTCAGATCAAGTCGCGGCTGCGCGCCACTGGCGTTCATCGCGCCGAGTTTGCCCCGGTTGCGCCCATGGACTTCGACGCCAACTGCACGCTGGTCTACCGCCGGGCTCTCAACGCACTGGACAATCTGGCCTGCGATTCTCCGCTTGGCGATGGCCGCGTCCACCTGGCTGGGAACTTGCCGGGCATGGCCGGTACGCCGCATTTCAGTCTGCAACTCGACCGCGTTCCAATCACAGTCGGCCTGGATGCTTTGCGCACCATACGCGGCAGCCTCGCTTCCGGCCTTGAGGCCAAGGGCTCAGTCAGCGGCAAGATGACCTATGTTGCTGCCGAAGTCAAAGCCAAGCCGGTCGCACGCCAGCACGGGCGAGCCGCCAAAGCGCATCTGGCCGTGTCCGAGCCGCTTACCGGCAGCTTCACAGTCGAGGGACTGCAACTGAGCGGAGACGCGCTCAGCACGCCGCTGCAGGCATCCAAATTTGTGCTGGAACCCACGCAGAGCGGCGAAGGTTCAAGCGAGCCCGCGCTTGCGGCAACCATCACGATTCCGGCTGGAGGCGCGGGCCCGCTCACCATCGTCTCGCACCTCGCCCCCTCCGGATATCAGCTCACCGTACACGGGCAGGCCAGCGTGCAGCGAGCCAAAGAACTGGCCCGCCTGGCTGGAATGGCCAGCGCCGCAGGGCTTGACTCGCTCGCTGGCGACCCCGTCGCCATAGCCCTCAAAGCGGATGGCCCGTGGATGCCGGCTGAGAAGCTCTCGTTCGCTGTGGAGCCGCCTGCACTTGGCGCGGCGATGGGGATGGCGTCGGGACCGAACCTGCCGTCGAACGAGATCGTCGGGGCTGACAGCTTTACTGGCGCCGTGACCCTGCACAACGCTAACTGGAAGGCCGACTATCTTGCCAACCACGTGATGATCTCGCAGGCCACGCTGCATTTGAGCGACAGTGAGCTGCGTTGGGACCCGGTGGAGTTCTCCTATGGTCCCTTGAAGGCAACGGCCACCATCACGCTCGCCGCGCATTGCGAGCCTGCCTCGGCCTGTCCTGCAAAAGTTGAAATTGTATTTGGCGATCTCGATTCGGGCGAGCTGCAGGCGGCCATCCTTGGCGCTCACGAGCGGGGCACGCTGCTCTCCGAGCTTCTCAACCGCCTTCATTCCTCCGCGCCGCCGTCCTTGCCGGCGATTGACGCCACTGTCAAAGCTGATTCGCTTGTCCTCGGCCCGGTCACGCTCAATCAGCCGGCGGCAACCTTGCGCATTGTCCCAACAGGCGCGGAGATCTCCGGCCTCGATGCCAATCTGCTGGGCGGGCAGGTTCACGCCACGGGCACGCTGCGGACCGTAACAAACGACACCGGCAAAAGCGACACCGGCAAGCCCGCGTACGCATTCGACTGCAAATTCGACAAGCTCAGCGCCTCCGCGGTCGGCCAGTTGCTCGGAATGCGCTGGACTGGCGGCGCATTCGACGCCGAAGGCAAGATCGATCTCGCCGGGTTCACCGCGGCCGATCTCAGCAACTCTGCAAAAGGTACGTTGCACTTTGAATGGCATCACGGACAAATTGGCAGCTTACGAGCGGATCGACCTTCGGCTTCGTCCAAACCAGAATTGCTTCCCGCCGCATTGGCTCGCTTCGATCGCTGGACAGCCGACGCCGAGATAGCCAACGGCATCGTCACCCTTAAGCAGAACCAGGTGGTGCAGGGCGCGCGCAGGCAAACCATCGACGGTGCGGTGGTGCTTGCCGAACCGCTCAAGGTCACCTTCACTGTGCCGAAAGAAACTGAAGCCAGGCGCTGATTTTGCGTCTCGGTAGAATGGAAGCATGTCTTCCTCTGTATCGTCTTCCCCTGTTCTCATCCATTGCAAAGGCATTCTCTTCGATATGGACGGGATTCTGGTCTCATCCATTGGTTCAGTTGACCGCGCCTGGACGAAGTGGTCGCGTATGCGTGGCCTCGACCCCAACCATGTTCTCTCCATGATTCACGGTCGCCGAGGGATCGACTCCCTGGCAGTGCTGCGCCCCGATCTCGACGCCGAAGCCGAGCTGAAGATCCTTGAAGACGCTGAGATCGAGGACAACGAAGGCCTGCAGGTGCTGCCCGGTGTTTTAGACCTGCTCTCGGCGCTGCCACGGGAACGGTGGACCGTCGTCACCAGCGCAACCGAGCGCCTGGCTCGTCTGCGCCTGGCAGCCGGCGGCATTCCGGTCCCTGAGCGCCTGGTGACGGCAGATCAAGTGACCAGAGGCAAACCGCACCCGGAGCCTTTTCTTGCCGGCGCGGCGTTGCTCGGATTCAAGCCCAATGATTGTGTGGTTTTTGAAGACTCATCCTCGGGCACGGTGGCGGGGCGCGCCGCTGGATGCACGGTGATAGCGACGACGTTTTCGCACACTGCCGACTCGCTCGCCGCCGCGCACTATCTGGTGGCCGATGTCTCCGGGATCGGCGTGGAGACCCTCCCCAACAACGAGGGCCTGATCCTGAGCTTCGTTCCACTGGCAAACTAGCGCTCAGTCCCTCAGTCCCTGCATTTCAGTCCCTGCTTCTATTCATTCGCTTCAATCCGGCGGTGATTCAAGTCCTGCGTCGGCCTGGTGTTCAGCTTGTAGAGGGCGGCGAAGGTACGCAACTGTTCTCGGCTGACGCTGACTTGCTGCTCGAAGACGAACCACCGGACGCCCTCGGTGCAGGGCGGCGTGTCGAGCGAGCCCATATAGGTCCAGTAGCCGCGGTCGGCGGGGAGGATGCCGGCCGGGCTCACCATGTCTGTCACCTTTTCGCTCTTACCCAGGAATTTGGGCAAATGCTCCCAAAGCGTGGCCAGAACGGCGTTGGGGTTGCCTGCGTTTTCAATCAGGCGCACGGCGAGGATCACCTGCTTGCCGTCGGCGCTCTGGTGCATCAGGTGAACTTCCATGTCGGAGAACTTGCCCCTGAACTCGTGTTCGGCCGGGTGGTGAAAGTCAAAGCCTGTGAGCTCGTAGCGGAGGCCATTGATCACGATGTAGCTGCCCGGATCCACCTGGGCAACGATGGTCTTCCCCGTGTTCTTGAGCGTGATCGGCCCCGCAATATAGTGGACCTCAATCGGCGGCAGGTCCTTGTTCAGATGCGCATCCTTGATGTCGATGGGCGACTGTTCGCGGCCCTTGGCGCAGGCACGCCAGGAGGGATCCATCCGGCCCCAGAGCTGCGGGCCGGTCTTGCCCGAGTACTCCCATTGGGTGTTGTCCTGCGCGGCGGCCATGGTGGCCATTCCCAAAACAAGCGCGGCAATTGCAATAAGACGCATGACGATCTCCACAAGAAAAAGACGATTCCGTGTCCGGAAGCATTCTAAGTCATCGACGCGGGAAGAGCGAAAACGGCCAGAGAACCTTGTTCCGGCCTCGGAATTTCAGCCGGATTATTTTCGCCAGCCCACCAATTGGCCAGCCTACGGGCGACATCCAAATCCTCACGCTCTGGAAAAAATCGTGGACCAGTCCGCCTCCGAACCTTATCAGAGTCTCAAGCCTCAAGAGGAGCAAAATAAAAGCTGCGATAGCCAGGCAAACGGCCACGATGCCGAACGGGTCCGCACTTCCACTACTCGAAGCGACATGCAGCGAGGCCAGGACATGGTTGACCCAAAAATGTAAGGACTGGACGCGGCCCTGTTCGGCGTGGACGTCTGACTCCATGGCCTGTATGACAAGGTGGCTGAGGTAATAGGGAAAGAGCACAGCAATGAAGAACATCTCGGCGGTCACCTGGAGCGCCTCGATTTCAGAAGCGTGCAACTCCGATTTGAGGCGCATCCATTCCTTGCGCAGCTCGGCTTCCTGGCTACGCAGCCGCAAATAGCGATCGGCCGCGTATTGAATATTGGTGTAGGCGCGGATCAAACGGTGCTGAACAAAGGTCTCATAGGTTTGCATCCCGGCGATTGCTCCGCTCTGCAAAGCCGGCGCGAGAACTCCGAATCTGTCGAGGTAATACTTTGAACGCGCCGCGCGGAACGGCAAGTACCCGATCGTCCAGCGAGGCTGCACACCGCTTGCGACACCATCGAGTTCTCCAAGGTCTTCATGCACATTCGAAATCTCTTTACCGATCGACTTGATGTCTTTTAAGGTCTCATTCTTCGAGCGCCGGCCCTTTCTCTTGATTTCATACACATCCTTAAAAAGCGAGCTGATCCTGATCTGCAGCTCCTTCATCTTCCAATCGATGTCGCTCAAGTCATGCTTGTATTTATGGTTGAACGAACGGAATTCCTGAAGCGCAGCCAGACGGAGAGTCCCGCAGGTGTTCATTCGCATGATGTGGCGGCCGATCTCCCAATGATCGTCGAATGAGAACAGCAGCAGGTAGGTCAACGGACTGCCGTTCGATCCCCCCCCTCCTCCTGAGGACCCCAGCCCGAACCGTAAATACATCGTTCGTTACAGAACTTGGTGAAGATATATTCGACCGGATCCGCTGCTACTGGACGCTTATCGAGAGTGTTGACCTCGTCCCGTTCAATTGAGAGTAGGATCGGATGAATTGCGTCCACCCAGCGAAGAGCCCGCAAATCGTCCGTGAACGCCGTGCTCAGCTCCCTGTCGAAAACCCGTCTAAGATTCGGCCGCACCAATTCCGGCGCAGCCTCCGCTTGTCCCGATGCATTGATCATGGAGCTGCCAGTAAAGTCGCACTGTAGAGCAAGGCCTCGAAAATCGGCAAAGCGGGTTCCGAGTTTGTCAGTCTGATACCCAGGGTCGGCCGGTCGGAAGATATCCGCCTCAAGCTTCTCCCATACTCCGAAGTAAAGGAACTTCGATCCGTTTTCCACTTCAATTATCGAAGGAGCCATCGGGAAATCGCGTCCCTGGCACTTTACCCTTTCATCGGTCGCGCGAATTATCTTGGACAGGAAGTCAAGAGCTTCAGTCTTGATTTCAGAATTGAAATTCGGCTGGCCCTTACCCTCAATGCTGCGCCCCTCTTGGGTCCACGCCGATGGAACTGCCAGTTGACGGAGACTGATCGTCGTCGTCACTGTAAAGTACTCGCCTGTCACCTCAAACCGAATATCGATTGGCATGCCATTCCATCGAGCGTGGATATGGACTGTTTCATAACGCGCGAGCAATGGGTCATCGAGCTGCGGCCGGGGATCAAGCCTGCCGTGAGGTTCATGCTTGCCGTGAGGGTCGGCTTTCCTGTCATAAACATTTCGCAGCAGCCGAAGGCGGTCGGACCTCGGCTGAGCAATTGGTTGATAGTTGAAGACGGACGGATCGTCCCACATCCCAAGGACATTTTTCTTGTGGTCCTTCAGGCTGTCGTAAACGTGAAGGATCAACTCCTCGATGCATCCGATCCAGATATCGCGTCGAGCAAAACTGCGCGATTTTTCGTTATACTTTTCATGCTCCGGCTCCGGCTTCCAAAACCCGAGGTGCCATGTTACTGAAGGTGGTTCGATCTTATAAGCGGGTTTTCGGTGTGCCCCGCTCATTTCAAATCGATAGTCATCCTGATAGCCGGGAAGCATCGTGCCAGAAGCGGGCGCAGTGGTAACTGGCACGAATTTCTGAGGGGTCGCCATCTTGCCTCCAATTTCTAGCGGGAAAGTGGGATATGGAGAGAGGAGCGCAGCCTAACACATGCCGCATCTCGGGAGCAAGATGAAAGCATCTAGAAAATGGATTTAGCTATGACTGTCAGACGGAGAAGAAGATGGGAGCAGGCACCAAATAATAAATGGGACCCGGCAGTAACCGGGCCCCATTTGCGTTCTTAACCTCGAACCGACTTACTTTGCCGCGGCTTTGAGCCCGGCCTGCTCAGCCAGGGCCGCTGCCTTATCGGTAGCTTCCCAGGTGAACTCCGGCTCGGTGCGGCCGAAGTGGCCGTAAGCAGCAGTCTGCCGGTAAATTGGCCGGCGCAGGTTCAGGCTCTCGATGATGCTCTTGGGAGTGAGCTTGAAGTTTTTGCGAACCAGTTCGGTGAGCTTGGCCTCGCTGACCTTGCCGGTGCCAAAGGTCTCAACGCGCACGCTCACCGGCTCGGCCACGCCGATGGCGTAGGCAAGCTGGACTTCAGCCCGCTCGGCGAGCCCTGCAGCCACAATGTTCTTGGCGATGTAACGCGCCATGTAGGCAGCCGAGCGGTCGACCTTAGTCGGGTCTTTGCCGCTGAATGCCCCACCGCCGTGACGGCCCGCGCCGCCATAGCTGTCCACGATGATTTTGCGGCCGGTCAGCCCGGTGTCGCCCATGGGCCCGCCAATGACAAAGCGGCCGGTTGGGTTGATATGGTACTTGGTGTTTTCGTCCAGCCACTCGGGCGGCAAAACTGCCTGGATCACGTACTTGTGGATGTCGGCCTTAAGCTCGTCGTTTGAGACGGTGTCAGCGTGCTGCGTGGAGATGACCACGGCGTCAATGCGGGTGGGCTTGCCGTTCTCGTCGTATTCCACCGTGACCTGGCTCTTGCCGTCTGGGCGCAGATAAGGCAGCTTGCCGCTCTTGCGGACCGCCGTCAACTGCCGGCAGAGCTTGTGGGCCAGCGAAATCGGCGCGGGCATCAGTTCCGGGGTCTCGTTTGAGGCGTAGCCGAACATCATGCCCTGGTCGCCTGCGCCGCCGGTGTCAACGCCCTGCGCAATGTCGCCGGACTGCTTGTTGATGGTGGAGATCACGGCGCAGGTGTTGGAGTCGAAGCCGTAAAGGGCGTTGTCATACCCGATGGATGCGACCACCCCACGCACCAGGCTTTGGAAGTCGACATAGGCCTTGGTGGTGATTTCGCCGGCGATAACCACGAGCCCGGTGGCGGTGAGAGTCTCGGCGGCAACGCGGCTGTAAGGATCCTGCTCCAGGCACGCATCCAGTATGGCGTCGGATACCTGGTCTGCAATCTTGTCAGGATGGCCCTCGGTAACTGATTCGGAAGTAAACAAAGAACGGTCGCTCAAATGCTGTCTCCTGCCCCGTTGTAGGGCCTCTTGAATTGGTTGACACTGGCCGACTGTTGCAGCACCGGCAAGACCTGGCCAGCTGGTACATCCTTTTAATGGTAATTGCGAAAGCTGGCCGGGAGCAAAGACTTGCAGTGAATGGAGCGGAAAGAGGAGTCAAAGGGATGGAGGGCGGGGTGAAACGCAAGGGACTGAGGGACTAAGGGACTGAGAGACTGAGGGGCGAAGCAGCTTGCCGGATAAACTTACATGCCGAGCTTCGACATCATGCGGGCGAAGAAGCCCTGGATGGAGTGGATTGCGGAATGAAGCGCGTCGGAAGCGCCTTTTGTGGGCAGCAAGGTAGACCACCAGGCGGCGCGAACGCCGTAATAGCGGTAGGTAAGCCAGCCCGCCGCGCCCACCAGCAGCAAAAGCAGGAATGCGCCAACCCAGCGAAGGCGCATCTCTGTAGCGTCGTGGCGCAGAATGCGAGCCTTGCCGACGTTCGAGGCAAAGGCCATCCAACTGCGGTCGTCGTCCAGCATCTGGCCGGACTCGGTATAGGCTTTGAGAAACCGCTCCGTCCAATCCCGCTCGTCCAGGCCCAGCGCGCCCACGTAGCCGCGCACAATGCCTTTGCTGAGGATTCCCCCGGGAAGCAGACGAAAACGGTCCTGCTCCAGCGCGATGAGGTGACGCTGGCTGATTTTGGTGATCTCGGTGATCTGCTCCAGCGCAACGCCGCGGGACAACCGCTCCATGCGCAGGTCTTCTCCAAAGCTTCCCATGGACATTTGGAAACGGATACAAATCCACGATGTGGATTTCACATTCACAATAAACCGGGCCATTGGCCGAGTCAAAGCGATTCATGTTCCCGGCCGCTGTTTTTCCCTTGATGCGGCGTGGCGAGTCCAATCCAGCGGCTGCGTATCGCGGGCTTCTTGCGGGCGGGACTGTTAACCTTGAAGATTGAGGCCGCGCAAGCCGACTGCGGCCTTCGGAGCGGCCCTGCCGATGAACAAGCTCATCTTTGCCAATCTCATTCACCGCCCCATGCGCTCGGTCATCAGCATCCTGGCGGTGGCCATTGAAGTGATTATGATTTTGTCGATTGTGGGCGTATTCATGGGCATGCTGAACGATCAGAAGGCGCGCACCAACGGCATTGGGGCCGATCTGATGATGCGCCCCTCGAATGCCAGCGCTTTCAACGGCGTAGGCGGCGCGCCCATGCTGATCAAGAACATTGAGGCGGTTCGTCGCCTTCCGCACGTGGCTGTCGCTTCTCCGGTCATTACCAACCTGTCCACAGCCGGCGCCATCGAGGTGCTCTATGGCATCGACTATGACAGCTTCAATGCCCTGAAACCGTTCGTCTTTCTCTCCGGCGGGCCGTTCAGCTCGCCCGATGCCGAGGAAGTGATCATCGACGACGTCTCCGCGCGCACCGACGGCGGGCATAAAGTGGGAGACACTATCAACATGATGAAGCGCCCCTTCCGCATCTGCGGCATCGTGGAGCACGGCAAAGGCGGCCGCAAACTGCTCCCCATTGAAACCATGGGCGACCTGATGGGCGAACCCGGCAAGGCCACGGTCTTCTATATCAAGACCGACGATCCGGCAAACCAGCAGGCCGTGATCGACGAGATCCACGCAACCCGCGGGCTCGAGGACTATCCTGTGCAGACCATGGATGACTGGCTCTCGATGATGACGCCGGAGAAGCTGCCGGGCTTCAACGTTGCGCTTGACGTAGTGACGGGCATCGCAGTCATCGTCGGCTTCCTCGTCATCTTCCAGTCCATGTACACGGCGGTGCTGGAGCGGACGCGGGAGATCGGGATTCTGAAGTCGATGGGAGCTTCGAAGCTCACCATTGTTGGCGTCGTGTTGCGCGAGTGCGCGGTGCTGGCCGTGGCCGGCGTGTTTCTGGGAATTGCAGGCACCTTTGGCGTGCGCCTTCTGATCGGCCATCTCTATCCCACCCAGCACTTCGAGATTACCGCGCAATGGATGGCGCGGGGAGCGCTGATTGCGTTCGTGGGCGCGTTATGCGGGGCGCTTTATCCGGCATGGATGGCCGCCCGCAAAGATCCCATCGACGCGCTGGCATACGAGTAGCCTGCCACTGTACGAGAAGGTTCCGGAAGAGTATCTGCCATGAGCACACAAACGATTCCACTGGTCGATCTTGAGACAATTCGGGCTGCTGCCCATCGAATTGCGGCCATCGCAATAAAGACGCCCTTGGTCCAGGCTGCATTTCCCGGTATCTCCGGATATGGAACGCCAAGAGAAATCTGGCTCAAGGCCGAGAGCCTGCAGCCGATCGGTGCATTCAAGCTGCGCGGCGCGTCGAACAAGATTCTGCAACTCACGCCAGCAGAGATTGGCCGCGGCGTCATTACCTATTCGAGCGGCAATCATGCGCAGGGCGTCGCTTATGCGGCGCGAGCCGTTGGCGCCAAGGCAGTGATCGTGATGCCCTCCAACGCGCCGGCCATCAAACGCGCGGCGACGCTGGCGCTGGGCGCCGAAGTGGTCGACGTGGGGCTGGCGTCGAGCGAGCGCTTTGCCAAGGCCGAAGAACTTGTGCGCGAACACGGCTACGTGATGATTCCGCCCTACGACGACGAGCAGATCATCGCCGGCCAGGCAACCTGCGGCCTGGAGATTGGTTTGGAGTTGCCGGACGTGGATCTGGTCCTTGCGCCGGTTTCGGGCGGAGGGTTGTTGAGCGGCGTCGCTTCGGCTGTAAAGTTGCTGAAGCCCACTGCAAAAGTATTTGGCGTTGAGCCGGAGCTGGCCGGCGACACGGCGGGGAGTTTCCGCACCGGAAAGATCGTGGAATGGCCGGCAGAGATGACCAGCCGAACAATCGCCGACGGGCTGCGGACCCAGAGCGTGGGTGTGCGGAATTTCGCGCATATCCGCGCCTTTGTCGATGGGATCATCACTGTCACAGAGGCGGAGATTCGCGCTGCAATGCGGGCCATTGTGGCTGCCACGCGTCTGGTTCCCGAGCCCAGCGGCGCGGTAGCGACGGCTGCTTTGCTCTTCCATGCCGATCGGTTGCCGGAGTATCGCAAAGCCGTGGCCGTCGTCAGCGGGGGCAACGTGGACCCCTTGATGCTGGCCGAGGTGCTTACGGAACGCGCGGATTAACGTCGTTCGACTATGATTTTCTCCGTGACGAAAATTCGCATCCCCGCAGCCCTTCAGGTCGCATTCGGCCTCGCCTTGCTTTGCTCCGCACTATCCGCGGGCGCAGAAAAAAAGCCGCAGCAACTAGTTAAGCCCATGGCCGGACCGCGCGCCACGGCCTTGCGCATCACCATGCTCTACGTCGATCCCGATACCGGCTCGCAAAAGATGGACCGCGTGCAGATCGGCCGCGAGATGGTGGTTGCTGAAAAAAATGGCCCCTGGATCAAGGTCTTCGTCAACACCGACATCGAGGAGATGCAAAACCAGAGAGACGAGCCCATGGTGGGCAGCGATGAAACTCCGCCGCCCGTCTCGGGCTGGATGCAGGCCAAGGGCATCGTCGAGGAGACCACGCCGGGCGGCGATCAACTGCTGATGGGCGAGGCGGCCAATCAGGAGTCGCTGGCCTCCGATCCGCGCGGCCCGGCCAATGCCGCTCAGAGCGCGCGGCTGCTCTACCTGCGTCTGGTGGAGATGTTCCCCAACTCGCCCCTCGTGCCGGAGGCCGCGTGGCGTGTCGCCGATATTCAATGGCAGCTCGAGAAGAGAGATGCATCGCAACTGCGCTCCGCCAAAGAGAAAGAGCCATGGATGCGTGATCGGATGGATGAGGACCCGCTGAAGAAAATCATCAAGCTCTATCCGCATTCACGGCAGGCCGATCTTGCCGCCTGGGATTTGATTGACAACCAGCTTTGCGGCGATTGGCAGGGGTCGCCCGACTGTCCTCAAAAAGAATCCGAGCAGTACGAGAAATACGCCGCCGAACATCCCGACGGGCCCCGCACCGCGCAGGCGCTCTATCAGGCCGTCTACCGGCAAGCCGTGCTCAACGACATGTTCCTCGCCGATGGCAACGGCAAGAAGGCCGATGCCGCTCACGCTCACGCGCGCGAACTCGCCGCCAGATTGAAAGATAAGTTTCCTCAGTCCGATTTCAATTACAGAGCCGGGGCGCTGGTGTACAAATTGGATGAAGGCGTTCCTGTTTACGGTATAGACCGGGAGTGAGCTAGATCCCCCCAGAGAGAGCTCTCTTTTGAGGTGCGTCTTTTCACGCACTCTGGAGGATTCGTGGGCCCGTATATTCAATCTGTCATTTTGGGAATCGTAGAAGGCCTGACCGAGTTTCTGCCGGTCAGCTCGACAGCGCACCTGCGCCTCACTGAAGCGCTGATGAAGATTCCCATGGACGACGCGTACTGGAAGATGTACACCATCGTCATCCAGGTGGGCGCAATCCTAGCCCTGTGCCTGTTGTTTCTTGGCCGAATTGCCGGGTTCCTTCGCACCTTTCCCAAGGGCGAAAGCGGCGACCGGAGCTGGTTTAACCATCCCCTCACGCTGACCTTCATCGCCTTTGCCGTCACGTCTGTTCCGTCTCTGCTGTTGCATAAATGGAGCGAGAAGAACCTGGGAAGCGTGAGCACCATGGCCTGGGCGTTGCTGCTGGGCGGCGTGATCATGTGGGTCGTCGATATCTGGGCGAGCCGCCGCGAGTCCGCCACCACGCATGTGGAAGAGATGAATTTTGCGCAGGCGATATGGATCGGATTCTGCCAGACGTTTTCGGCGGTCTTTCCCGGAACTTCGCGTTCCATGTCGACCATTGCTTCGGGCCAGATGGTGGGCCTCTCGCGGCCGGCGGCGCTCGAGTTCAGCTTCCTGCTCTCCATTCCCACCATGATCGCGGCCACCTGCTGGGACCTGTTCAAGGAGATTCATCCCAGCAAATCGGCTTTGGCCGCGGGCGCTGCCGTTGCGCACGTGCAAATGAATTCAGACCGCTGGATCGTGCTCTCGATCGGCACCGTGGTCTCGTTCATCGTGGCCTGGGGCGTGGTGGAGTGGTTCCTCTTCTGGGTGCGCAAGCACGGTTTCACCATCTTCGCCATCTACCGCATTCTGCTGGGCGGCGCGCTGTTGCTTTGGGGCGCGCAATACATAGGAAACTGAGCTCTGAATGCGAGCCAGCTTGACGACGAAAGCTTGTTTTTGCTCTGCCGGAGGGAGCGGGAGGCTTCAGCCTCCCGAAGAAGCCCCTCCAGATCGGTTGGGCTTCAGCCCCGGGCATTCTCTCAAAATGGGGATCACTTTTTCAGCAGCCTCTGCTGAAAGCGGATTTGAGATTCTCGCCTATCTTGGCTAAGATTAGTTAGCAGGATAGCGAGGCGTTCATGATCTCCGCAACCATCTTCGAGGCAAAAACCAACCTCTCCGCGCTGGTGAAGAAGGCGCAAAAGGGCGAAGTTGTTGTGATCACCTCGGGCCGGGACAAGACTCCGGTAGCGCGGCTTGAGGCGATCCACTCTCAGCCCAAGAAGCGTTTGGGACTCCTGGAAACACCCGGTTTCAAGCTTCCCGATTCCTTTTTCGAGCCGTTGCCGGAGGATGAGCTCGACCTGTGGGATGGAGGCGGCGAGTGAATCTGCTGCTGGATACCTGCACGCTGATTTGGGCGATCTATTCATCGGCCCGGCTCAGCAAGGTTTCGCGGCAAAGGATAGCAGACACTTCCAACACGATCTTTGTATCTCCTGCGTCGGCTTGGGAGATTGCCACCAAAGTGCGACGAGGCAGATTGCCACAAGCAGAGGAGTTGGAGAGAAACTTCCTCAACGCCATGGATAATGCCGGCTTTTCCCTGCTTTCTATCGATGCGGCAGTGGCGCTGCGCGCCGGACGGCTGGTCCCCGAACACCGCGACCCATTCGACCGTATGATCGCGGCACAGGCTCTCAGCCTGGATATTCCGGTTCTAAGCCCCGATACCCAACTCGACCAGTTTGGCGTCAGGCGCATCTGGTAGTTCACGCGCCCACTTGGTCAGACACTGACGCCCTTCTCAATGCCCGGTCTTCCCGGCAAGTTGCAGGAATTGCTGCACGAGGGCATCGATTCCCGCGGCAAATTTGCGGTCGCGGGTCTTTTGAAACGCGCCGCTGATACCCCCTTGTTGCAGACTCCACAAAACAAAGCGTGTTTTCCGGTCGTAGATTATGAGCCGGACCGTCTGTACGTCGGTGAAATGCGTCTCCAGGACCAGATCGGCCTGCGATGGATCCGCGACCATCACAAATTGGTTCGTGTTCTTCAGGCTGTCGTAGAACGCGTTGTAGAGGTTGTCCGCGCCGCCGCTGAAGGCGCCGGAGGCATCCCCGTTATTGGAAACAAAGATGGTTTTTGCATTCAAAATCAATGACGGCACGGGCGCTGCCGGTTGCTGGGCAACCACGGCTGTGGTCATGAGCAGCGCGGCGCAGACGACGAGATAATAGCTGAGCTTTTTCAATTGAATACCTCCGAACACTATCGTTACCGACGAGAATACTCTAATGAGCCGCATGTCGCGATGAACTCCGGTACTTCCGCAACTCTGAGGTAGTCAGCATCTTAGAGCTGAATCCCAATTTCTACACATGCCAATGTGTGGCATACTACACATAACGGGAGGTGCCGGAATGGCGACAAATCTGGCAATCGACGACAAGCTGATCGACGAGGCACGGCAAATCGGGAACCACAAAACCAAGAAGGAAGCTGTCACCGCGGCGCTCGACGAATACATCGGCAGACGGAAGCAGCTCAAGATCCTGGAACTGGCTGGGACCATCGACTACGATCCCACTTACGATTACAAGAAGATGCGTCTGCTCGACCGGATTGAGCTCGAGCCGTGAAGGTGCTAGCCGATGCCTGCGTCTGGTCGCTCTTGTTGAGGCGCAAGAAAAGCGCTGCGCTGAGCGCCGAGCAGCAATCCGCTATCACGGCACTTACGGAGGCAATCCAAGATGGCCGCGCAGTCATCATTGGCCCCATCCGGCAAGAGGTTCTCTCCGGCATTCGGGAACTGGCACAATTCGAGAGACTGCGGGCCGCGCTTGAGGCATTCCACGATGAACCGCTCACCACGCTCCACTACGAAGAAGCCGCGCGTCTGTTTAATCTCTGCCGCAGCCGCGGCGTCGAGTGCGGATCGACCGACATCCTGATCTGCGCGGTCGCAGCCCAGATGCAATGGGACATTCTGACCTACGATCAGGGCCTGTTGCGCTGCGTTGAAGTTTCGCGTGCCGAGGGGCTTATCCGGTAAGGCAGCCGTCCTAAAAACAGGGGTCCACAGCAAGGTTCCCCCTACTCTGTTTGGCCCGGAATCCACGTCGCGGACAGAGATAATAGAGACTGCTCTGGGATTCGTTCGTCCGCTCGAGCAGCCTGCCGCTGGAACGTACTGCGGCAGACAGGAAAAGCGGAAACGCCCCGCCATGAAGCCCATTCGCCTTGTCCTTTCGCCCACGCGAAACCGCCCCGTGAACGTGTTCCTGGGGCTGATGCTGCTGCTGGTCTCGACGCTTCTTCTTCTCTCGCTGGCCACCTGGCGTGCATCCGACCCCTCGCTGAATACAGCCACGGCTTCCGCATTGCCGCACAATTGGACGGGGCTTTTTGGCGCTTATCTGGGCGATCTGCTGCTGCAATCGCTGGGCATGACAGCCTTCCTGCTTCCCATCTGGCTTGGCGGTCTCGGCTGGACCTGGATGCGTTCGCGTCCCGGCGGATCGGGACTTCTGCGCTCCGTCGGCGCGGTGTTGGCGCTGGTGTTTGTGCCGGTTGTCGTCGCTTTGTTGCCCTGGCATTGGCAGTGGCAAAATGCTCTTCCTATCGAGGGCGTCATGGGCCGGCTCATGGGCTCGCTGCTGGTGCACTATCTCAACCTTCCCGGCACATGGATTGCTTCCATCGTTTTGGCCGCGGCAGGGCTCTACTTTGCCACTGCCATCAGCTTCCGCGCGTTCGTCGGGTCAATCCAGGATCGCTGGCGCCGGTTCAGCACTTGGCGCAACCGCCGGGCTGGCTCGCGCCTGCAACGAGCCCACCAACGAGCCCGGGACCGAGCCCAGGACCGGGCAGCGCCCCTCGCCCTCCACGATGACGAGCAGGACGCAACGGAAGAGGCCGCCAGTCCCGAGCAATTTTCCTCCGCCTCCTATTCAGATCCGCTCTCGCAAGACTTCGAAGAGCGGCGCGCCCGGTTTATGGGATTCTTCAGCAGACGGAACCGGCCGCTCGCCCCGGATCCCCTCGACGAGATTCCTGCTTTTCAGCGTGCCGGCAGGGCGGAGAGCGAGATTCCAATATCCGAGCCGGCGCGGCGAACCAGCATCTGGGAGCGGGACGAAATCGTTCCTGCAACCTCGGCCGTGCCTCCGGATATTCATCCCATGCAGTACGAGTCACCGCGCCAGCAGCCGGCAGCGGCCCCGCCCCCGACGGCCCAAGCCTGGTCCGCGGCCCCACGTCCCGCTCAGCCACCCATTGCCCCGCCCATTGCAGCGCGGCCCACGCAGCCCGAACCTATCGCCGCGCCAAGATCGCCCGCGCCGCCGGCATCCGCTCGGCAAAGACCTGACCCGCCTGCGCGCCCTGAAGACATTGCCATCCACGAACGAGCCGATGCAGAAGTGCGTTCGGCCACCGTCGCGCCCAAGCATGTGAGCG
>Ga0181516_10000663_pt1 | contig 29655 bp, 19 predicted proteins | sample PEATcosm2014_Bin_25_FD_121104 | JGI IMG/M metagenome (GOLD analysis project Ga0181516, IMG submission 121104) | Peatland microbial communities from MTU Mesocosm Facility, Houghton, MI, USA - PEATcosm2014_Bin01_10_metaG | ecosystem: Environmental > Terrestrial > Soil > Wetlands > Peat | place... | reverse complement strand
TGAAATCGAAGATGGCATCGACGGTCTCGTCCACGTCTCCAACCTGAGCTGGACCAAGCGCGTGAAGCACCCGTCTGAAGTAGTGAAGAAGGGCGAAAAGGTCAAGGCTGTTGTGCTCGGCGTGGAGCCGCAAAACCGCCGCCTCTCGCTCGGCATCAAGCAGCTCAAGCCCGATGTTTGGGAGAGCTTCTTTGCTACGCATCGCGTGGGTGATACGGTTCACGGCAAGGTGCTGCGCACTGCGCAGTTCGGCGCTTTTGTTGAAATCGCCGAGGGCGTTGAGGGCCTCTGCCATGTTTCAGAGGCGGTCGGCCCCGATGGTTCGCCGCTCACGCTGGAGCAGGGACAGGAGCACGAGTTCAAGATCATCAAGATCAACGTGGAAGAAAAGAAAGTGGGCCTCAGCCTGCGCGCCATTGGCCAGGAAGCCAGCCGCGCCCAGGTCGAGCACTACAAAGAGAGCAGTGGTGGCGGGCACAAACAGCCTGTCTCCAGCTCAACCACGACTCTTGGCGATCTGCTCAGCTGGCGCAAGGCCGAGCAGGAACAGAACGATCAGCGCTAGATCGCATCAAGCTGCAACGACGACGGCCACCTCAAGGGGTGGCCGTTGTTGCTTTGGCAGCAGATTTTTCGCGGACAGCTTTATAGTTGATCGAGCGGAGGAAATCAGTGAAACGAACGAGCGCCCTCTCCACCCGAATTTTTTATAAGTTATGCTGCCTGGTTCTCTTCTTTGTCGCTGCCGCAGCCTCGTTCAACGGCTTCTATGATAAGTGGCGCTTCCGCGAACCAGGATCGCCGTCGGGGAGTGCGGAGGCCTATTTCGACGGAATGATCGACGGTACGGCCCAACGTCCCTTTGTCTATCGTCAAATGCTGCCGGATATAGCTAACTGGATCGCTCCTCGATTGCCAAACCGTATCAAGAAGAAAATTGATAGTCTCTCCCTGCCGGACCAGGCAAGACACACCCAGTATCTGATTGTCTATCTGGCAGTATTTGCTTTCGCCCTGCTTGCCGAGTATGGAGTCTGTAATCTGTGCCGGAGCCTTGGCTTCTCACCGGCAGCTTCAGTCGTCACGGCGGTTTCCTTCATTTTGCTGGTACCCTATCTCGAAAGCAACGGCGGCTATTATTACGACTATCCCGAGATTGCCTTTCTGTGCATTGCCGCCTGTCTGGCAGCCACGCGCGCCTGGTGGTGGCTTATTCCGCTTACTGCCGTGGCCACCTGGAACAAGGAATCCTTCCTGCTGATGGTGCCCACGCTCTATCCATTTTTGCGGCGCCGCTCTGGTCGTGCTGCCACTCTTGCGCAGCTCGGCACGCTCTGTGCGGTTTCGGCTGCTGTGTATTTGTGGCTCCGTCGGAGATTCGCTTCGAACTCCGGCGGTACGGTGCTCCCAAGCTTGCATCATCAGATCCAATTCATACTTGAACCCTCAAACTGGCTGGTGAGAACGGAGAAGACTTACGGAATTGTAATGCTCGCGACATTCAATCTCTTTTTCGGTGCATTGTTGTTTTGGGCCGTTCTAAGAATACGGAAGGAGATTCCGCCGGTTGTAAAAACAAATGTGGCGATTGCGGCGATTCTGAATCTGCCGCTCTACGTGCTTTTTTGCGCGCCGGGGGAGATTCGTGACCTGAGTATGCTGTATATAGGCTTAATTGCGGTGCTCGCAGCCAACGCGGAGAGCTGGATAACCGGGAACTCCATCGGTACGCGCCAATACTCGTCAACAAGCGAAACTCGCGATGCGGTGATGTCAGAACAAGCAACGTGAGGCACGATTGACTGAATGTCTGTACCAGATATTTCATTCGATCAAGTGCGGACGCGATTGGTAACGGCATTTATGCCGTGTGCCGGGTAAGCTCGATTCGATTTGAGCGCCAATCGGGCGCCCGCAGTTACTCGGCTAGGTGGGCATCTTGTCTTTGCGCAGATAGAGCGCAAAGGTGATTCCCAGGGACGCGAGCACGCAGATCAGTGCGAAGAGGAACACGCTGGCGTAGCCGAAGCCTCCGATCACTGCGCCGGCGATGGGGCCGACCAGGAAGAACGACACATCCGCGAAGACGGTGAAGACGCCGAGCGCGGTGCCGCGGCTGCGTTCGGGAACGCGCTTGACTGCCTCCACGCCCAACGCGGGAAAGACCAGCGAGAATCCAAACCCGGTCAGGGCCGCGCCGGCAAATGCCATCCACGGCGAACCGGCGCGCCACAGCATCAGCACTCCCAGGGACTCGACGATGAGGCAGGTGATGGCGACCGGAAAACCCCCATAGTGATTGATGGTGCGGATAAAGAGGAGGCGCGCCACGATGAACGCAACGCCGAATGCAGTGAGGCACAACGCCGCGCCGTTCCAATGGCGGCTGAGGTAGAAGAGAGTGACAAACGTGGCGAGCACGCTGTAGCCGACGCCGCCCAGCGCGAGGCCCATGCCATGCGGGGTCACGCGGCCGAGCACATCGCGGAAGGGCAGGTGTTCGCCATGCACCACGGGCACTGGCCGCTTGGTAAAAGCGAACAGGAGGCTCGCGCCGCAGATGGCCACGGTAAGGTAGCCGATCGAAGCCAGTCCCCACCGCTGCTCCATCACCACACCGAGTGGCGCGCCGAGGGCCATCGCGCCATAGGTTGCGACGCCATTGAACGAAATAACCTTTGCGGTGTGTTGGTGGCCGGCGCTGGTGATGCCCCACAGCGTTGCGCCGGTTGAACCGAGGCTCTCGCCCACGCCCAGCACCAGGCGGCTGGAAAACAGAATGGTCAGGCTAAGCCACGCTGGATTGCGGTGAAGCGATGCCGCGGCCAGCAACAGGATGCCGCTCAAGGTGCATGCGGCCATTCCCCACAACACCGAAATCTTGGCGCCCGCGTGATCGCTGATGCGTCCCGCCCATGGACGGCTCAGAAACGTCGCAATGTATTGAATGCTGATGACCAGCCGGGCGAGCGACGCGTGATAACCCATGCGCAGGTGCACGTATTCGGGCAGAATCGCGAGCGGCAGGCCAATGGAAAGATAGACAACAAAGGTGAAGTAAACGAACCCTGCTATGTTGCGCACGCTGCCGCGCGACGCGGCAATGAGAGGATAGGGTGCGCTTTCTGTGTCGGCAATTTCCATGCGGCGAGGGGAACAGTGACTTGAAAAATACTGACTCAAGTATAGCGAAAGCTCACTCGCACCCTGGGCAGCGCATCGGTTACCTACTGACCGCGCGATTGGCGGCTACTTTGGCGAATCAGCCTTGGGCGCCTCCACTCCAAATGCCTTGTTGAGAAATTCAACGATGTGCTGACGAGCGTCGTAGCCGTGCCACGGCTCAGGCGATGGATATCCAAAGATGCCGCGCGCCAACGGCCCATGATTTTCGCGAGGATACGTCACCAGTTCAACCGGCACACCCTCCTGCCGCAGGGCGCGATACATCTCCTCTGACTGGCCAAGCGGATCGGTGGTGTCGCTCTGGCCCTGCAGCAAAAGAAAGGGCGTCCTGGCCTTCGCGGCTCCGGCCAGAGGGCTCTGCCGCCAGGCATCCTCGAGATGCTCCCATGGTTTGCCGAAGTACCACCGGTCGTACCACGAACCGCCTTCTGTTCCATATTCGCTGAACTGATCGATCACCGGAGCTTCGCTGATGATCGCCTTGAAGCGGTCGGTCTTGCCCTCGACGAATGCAGCCATTTCGCCGCCGTAGCTGTAGCCCATGAGCGCCATGCGCGCGGGATCGAGCGGATACTTGGCCAGCACCGCATCGACGCCGGCCATCACATCCTGATAGTCGCCTCCGCCGAGATCGTTTTTGTTGGCGGCCTCAAACTTGAGTCCGTAGTTGGAGGAGCCGCGCGGATTGGGCCGCAGCACTGCCCATCCGTGCCCGATCAGGAATGCGGCGAAGGGATCGAAGCGATCTTCCCAGGCGCCCGATGGGCCGCCGTGCACATCGACCAGCAGAGGAACCTTGGCCGTGCCCGTATCCGGAGGCATATATAACAAGCCCTCGATGGTGTAGTCGCCGCTCTTCCACGTCACCAACTGCGGTGAGATGGAGCGCAACCCCGCCGGCGCAAGGTCGGGGGTTGGCAACATCCTGCAGCCATCGCCGAGGTGCTGCGCGTAGCAGAGCCTTGCCGCATCGCCTCCACTCTGCGACATCCACAACCAACCGGTGTGGTTGAGATTGCTGGCAAGGCCCGACACGACCGCCGCATCGAGATCCACTGGCTTGGGCGCAGCCTTTCCGTCGACTCCAAGGCGCACCACTTCAAAGCGCGTTCCGATGCCGGCCGTCGTCACCACCGAACCATCCGCATCGAATTGCAGATCGCCCGCGTTGAGTTGTCCCAGGAATCCTGCCGAAAGCCGGACCGGCCTGGCTGCGTCGCCTTGAGCGAGCGCGAACAGTTCGTCGTAGCCCGGCGGAGCGTCTTCCGGAGTTTGCGCTGCAAAGACAATCACGTGCCCATCCGTGCTGAACGCAGCGCCACTCACAGTCGAGGGAATGGCTTCCACCTTCGCCGCTTTATCCGGCGCAGCGGCATCGGCGATCCACACCGCGCCGGTAGGACCGAGATCGGACAAGCCGTTGGGCGCCTCAGTGAGAACCAGCAAGCGATCTGCAACCGGCGACCACGCCGCCGCATGCACATCGGGCGCAATGGCAACCGGCTTCAGCGCGCCGTCGAGCGCACCGTCTGGCTTGAGCGCAGCCAGATAGAGGCGCATGCCGTGCTTGTCATGATCGACCCAGTCGGCATCGGCTTTCGCGTCCTTCTGCTTCTTCTCGCCGGGCGTCTCAGGATCGTGGGCCCAGATCGCTAACCATTTTCCATCGGCCGACGGGGCGAAACCGGCGACATCGATCGCCACAGTATCCGGCGAGCCGTCCGCCTTGGTGTCTTTGTCCGCCGACTTTTCGTCCGTTTTTTTATCCGCGGACTTGTCTGCGCCCGGTGGCGGAATCGCGTTTTTCTCCTTTGAGTCGTCGACGGGCGGAACGATCTTCAAATCGTACGGAACCGCATCACCGCCGCGCATGTCGAGCCGGAAAAGCTGCGAGTGCTCATCGCGCTTGGCGATGAAATAGATCGCCGAACCATCCGGCGCCCACTGCGGATTGTGTTCTCCGCTTTTGTCGGTTGTCGGGGAGTAAGTGAGTTGCCGCGCTTTTTCAGCGCCGCTCACAGGCACGATCCACAGATGAGACTTGGCGCCATCCGCAGTCGCGTCTGCCACGGTGAACAGGGCCTGCTTTCCGTCTGGCGACAGCAGCGGGCCGGCCATCGACTTCAAGTGGCGCAGATCTTCGCTGGTGGGGAAATGCGGCGCCGGAGCCTGTTGTCCGATTGCGGCAGAGGAAGCCATGCCCGTGCAACAAGCCAAGGAAAATAGAGTGCGAGACAAAGAAAAATCCATGGCCAAAGAATACACGGGGCCATCCGCGCTAAGACGAAATGCGAAGGCCGCTCGTGGGGAGCGGCCTCTGCGGTCATGATGATTCTTTTCGTCGGCACTATTGTGCCGGGGGAGCCGGCGGCGCGGCCTGTTGTGGCGGTTGCGGCGGCTTCGGCTTGGGGCTGTCTTTTTTTGACGGCGCGAGAATGGCGTGAAGGATCGTGCCTTCCATGCGCGGCATGAACTCGACCAAGCCCGCTTCGCCTATGTCCTGAATCAGGCGGTTGATGATGTTGTAACCGAGTTCGCGGTGGGCCATCTGGCGTCCGCGGAAACGGAGGCTCGCCTTGACCTTGTCGCCCTCGCGCAAGAAACGGACAGCCTGATTCTTCTTGGTCTGGTAGTCGTGCTCGTCCACCGTCACAGAGAATTTGACCTCTTTGATGGTGATGACTTTTTGCTTCTTGCGGGCGGCGCGCTCGCTCTTTTCCTTCTCGTAGAGGAACCTGCCGTAATCCTGAATGCGGCAGACCGGCGGAATGGCATTGGGTGAGACTTCAACCAGATCGAGCCCGCGCTCGCGGGCGATCTTCAGTGCCTCAAAGGGCGCCAGGATTCCGAGTTGCTCGCCGTTTTCGTCGATGACGCGAATCTCTCTCGCGCGGATCCGATCGTTGATACGAATAAAAGACTTCGCCGAACGTTTATCGAGTGCGATGGTTCTCCTCCACTTGGGGTTCGAAGCCCTGGTTCCGGGGCCTGCCGGAAGCGCGAAAAGGCTCGCGAACGCACCCTGAGTATAACATTGGTCGAGTTGTGCTGGCTGCGGGTTGAGCCTGTTTAGACGGCCATCCGTTCAGATGGAATGTTCGATGCGCACGAGCTTTGCACTGCGATTCCCGCGAGCGCGCTTTCCGGGGTCAGTCCGGTGACTCGAACGCGTATCAATCGATTGGCAGGGATGTTGCCCGCAATCTCGACGGGCAGGAAATTCTCCGTCATAGCCGACGTGCGGCCCGATTGCGCCAGAGACTCGGGCGTGTTCAAAGTGAGAGCGTCGAGATCTCTGCCGACGAAGCGCCGGCGATGCTGAATGGTCTTTTCGGCGGCCAATGCGCGCAAAGCCGCCATGCGCTGGTCGACGATGCGCGCGGGCACGGGATTCTCTTTGTGCAGAGCCCAGGCGCGCGTGCCGGGCCGCGGTGAAAACGGAAAGAGATGGAGATAGCCGAAGGGAAGGGTGCGAATGAAGTCCAAAGTCTCTTGAAACTCGCTGTCGGTTTCGCCGGGGAAGCCCACCATAACGTCTGCGCCAAGGGTGAGTGCACGGCCAGCGGCATGAAGCAGTGCGGCAACCTTTTCCGCGTAGTGCCAGGGACGATAACGGCGGTGCATGCGACGCAGCACGCCGTCCGATCCCGATTGCAGAGGCAGGTGCGCGTGGCGCGCCAAACGATTGCCTCCGATCTCGGCCATCAGCGCAATCATCTCCGCATCCCAGTCCATCGGCTCGATGGAACTGAGCCGCAGGCGCGGCAGGGCAGTTTCCGAAAAGATGCGCCGCACTAATTGAGCGAGGGTTTTCGGTTCTTTGGCCGGCGTCGAGTCGAGGTCTCGGCCCCAGCGGCCGAGATTGATTCCTGAGAACACCAGCTCTTTGCCGTCGGCTGCGACGAATCCTTTGACTTGTCGCAGGATGATGTCTGCGCGCAGACTCCTCGACGAGCCGCGGGTTTGGGGAATGACACAAAACGAGCAGCGATTACCGCAACCCTCTTGAATTTTCAGGTTTGGCCGGGTCTGGGCGCCCGGCGTCACCTGCGTCTCCTCAAGGAAGGAGTGCGCGAAGCTGTCGTCGGCAAGTACGACGGCGGAGTTGATGTTCGCAAGCAGGCTTTTCACGCTGATCAGAGAGGAGAGGCCGTCTGTATTCCGCCCGGCCGCCAGGCTCAGCACGATCGCGGGCACAAATGCCTTGTGGCTATTGCCCACCACTGCGGCCACGCCGGTTAAACCGGCGAGTTCCTCTGGCGCTCGCTGCGCATAGCAGCCGGTGGCCACAATGCGCGCCTCGGGATTGAGCCGGTGGGCTCGCCGGATGAAGGCTCGCGCGGCGCGATCGGCCTCCGCCGTGACGCTGCAGGTGTTGACGACGAGCAGATCGGCATGGGAGGTCTGCGCCTCGCGGAGCCCGGCGGCCCGGAGGCGATCGGCCACGGCCTCGCCATCGGCGCGAGCCGCCCGGCAGCCAAAATTCTCAATATAAAAAGAAGGCCCCACAGAGTCAGTGTAGGGCCTCGGAGGAGAACGAAAATACAGGAGCCAAACGAAAAAATCGAGGTGCGAGCCGATCGCGTCAATTGAGCCAGCGAACCCTGTCCCTTGTCTTGGGGAGCTGTGGCATCACAATGAACCCCTCGCGCCACTGGCCGTCTTCGCGGCGTGGCGCCGTGCCCAGAATGCGGGCGCTCGACGAATCCTTTTCTTCGAGTGCCAGGCCGGGAAGTCCGCCGACGATGGCCTGCAACTGGTCGTGGTTGGGCGGCCGGTTAACGGTGAGCGGAACTGCCGCGCGAAGAGCTCCAAAGGCCTCGGCCAGATCGCTCACCAAAGATTTGCGCTTTGATGGCAAAGGCTTGATTCCAAGCGACTTCCACGCGCCATGAGGGTAAGTTTCGACGAGCACGCGGCCTTTGATGCCACCGGCCTGCTCGCGGGTGTCGAGCCGTCGCCAGCCACGCCGGCACATCGCATCGTAAACGTCGACGCAAAATTCGGCGAAGCCGCGGCTGGTAGCCGGTTTCACCATCCCTGGAAGGCCGGTTTTGGCCACGGTATTCACCTGCTGTTCGCTTACGCGGGCATGTTCGAGGCCGTTCGTGCGCGACTTCCAGGCCTGCGGCCCATCCATCAGCAGGACATTGATGCCCCGTATGCCACATAGGTGGTTGAGCCGCCCGGCCAGCACCTCGGGATCCACCTGCCCCGGCTCATTCCACATGACGATCTCGCATGCGACGGGCGCATCGGGATTGCCTCCCCGGTCGAGCAATACGATGCCCAGATCGGTCCAACGACTGAATGCCAGATTTACGCTCAAGACGGCCATGGGCTCAACGTAGCCCCGGACGGCACGGTGGGCAAGACGATGGCGGCAAAATCGCTGCTGGGTTATACTGAAATGGTCCGCATTCCTATGCAGGGAATTCCTTGCGCATGCGGTTCCAGGGCTAACGCCCTCATCCAAGAAGAGAAGACAAATGCCCAAGTTGAAGACACATACGGGCGCGAAAAAGCGCTTCAAGAAGACTGGCTCCGGCAAGATCACACGGCACCAGACGAAGACGCGCCACATCCTTTCGTCGAAGTCCCCCAAAGTGAAACGCAAGCTAGGTAAGAAGGTGCTCGTTTCCGATGGCGACTACGCGAAGGTCGCGCGCATGATTCCATACGCCTGAGCACTGCGTGCGGCAGCCCCTCGCATGAGGGATGTGCCGCAAAAGCAGATGGGCCCCAGCGAAACGGGCCCCCGGTCGAGCGGATCGATTCCGATCAGCCGAGAGATTCAGGATTGAACGAGCGAGTGAAGAGGCTTACCGCGGACCCTAAGGGTTGCGCCTCCTGCCTCCAGCCGCGCAGACCGTTTGAGCAGTTACAGTAAGTCGAATCCGCCCGGCTCAAGTGTCGCGAAGAAAAAGGACGCCTTGACATAGGGCCAAAATCGGCAAGCTCACTGCGAGAACGGGCCAAATCGCACCAACAAACGGAGAAGACCCATGCCTCGCGTAAAACGCAGTACCAAACGCAATGACCGCCGCAAAAAGATTCTCGATCGAGCGAGCGGATACTTTCTTACGAAATCAAAGCTCTACCAGGCAGCGCAGGAAGCCGTCGAGCGCGGACTCAAGTTCGCCTATACCGGCCGCCGCCAGAAGAAGCGCCAGTTCCGCTCGTTGTGGATTGTGCGCATCGCCGCCGCCGCCAAGCTCAACGGCACCAGCTATTCGCAGTTCATCAATGGCTTGAAGAAGGCCGGCATCGAACTCGATCGTAAAATCCTGGCCGACATCGCCGTGCATGATGCGGCAGGCTTTACCAAGTTGGTGGACCAGGCAAAATCCGCGCTGGCCGCCAAGGCAGCCTAACCCTCTTTACCCGCGACAACACCGGACTGGTGACGTCACGCGAACGGCCTGGAGCGCAAGCTTCGGGCCGTTTGCTTTTGCGCACAAGTCTGCGGCCACACCGCAGCCTGCATTGCTCTATTGCAGCAGCGTGCCCTGGTCGTCTTCCTTGCCGTTCAGTTCTTCGGGCGGAATGATGACCGCGGCGGCGACCTTGTCGTCGTCCTCGAGGTTGAGCAGGCGAACGCCCTGCGTGGCGCGGCCGGCGGCACGAATCGTCTTGGTATCGATGCGGATGATCTTGCCGAACTGACTGATGACCATCAGCTCTGAAGTTTCGTTGACCAGCAGAATCGATGCAGTCTTGCCGACCTTGGGGGTCGCCTTGAGATTGTTGACACCCTGCGCGCCGCGCGCAGTCAGGCGATATTCGTCCACGTCGGTACGTTTGCCGAAGCCATTTTCAGTAACGGTGAGGATGAGCGACTGGGTGACGCAGAGCTTCTCATCGAGCTGCTTCAGCGCCTTCTCCGCATCTTCGACGGCTTTCTCAGCGGCCTTCTCTTTGGATTTGAGTTTCTCGTCGTCGGGGGAACCGTTGCGGCGATCTTCGCGCGCCCTTTGCAGAGATTCCTTGGCATCGACATAATCCTTGCGCAGTGCGGCAAGTTTGTCGGTGAGCTTGCGCTCGGCAGCGCATTTATCGCGTTCCTTGTCGCGGGTTTCATCTGAATCGGTGACAGCGGCGCCGATGACGTAGTCACCCTTTTTGAGCGAAATCCCCTTGTTGCCGGCGGCGTTGCGTCCCATGGGGCGCAGTCCGATGCCGCTGCGCTCGGGGTCGTACTCCTCCTGGAAGCGAATAGCCATTCCTTCGCGCGTGGCGAGAAAGATGGTCTCATTGCCATTGGTGATGTCGGCGGTGACCAGGTCGTCATCCTCGTCAATGGCGATGGCGATGATGCCGCGAGACATGACATTGGAGAAGTCCTTGAGCGGCGTCTTCTTGACCGTTCCCTTGCGGGTGGCAAAGAAGATGAACTTGCCTTCTTCTTCAAGGTCGCGAATGGCGAGGATGGTGCGGACGTTTTCGCCGGGCTGCAGGTTGAGCAGACTCTGCATGCTCTTGCCCTTGCCGGCGGCGCCCACGTCGGGAATCTCGTAAACCTTGAGCCAGTAGACGCGCCCGGTGTTAGTGAAGCAGAGCAGGAAGGCGTGGGTGGAGTCGATGATGAGTTGCGAGACAAAATCCTCTTCGCGCGTCTTCATGCCCATGCGGCCTGTGCCGCCGCGGCGCTGCTGGCGATAGATCGAGATCGGCGTACGTTTGAGGTAGCCCTGGTGGCTGACGGTGACGGCCACCTGCTCGTCGGCGATGAGGTCTTCAAGCTGCAATTCGGCGGACTCGTCGATGATCTGCGTGCGGCGCGCATCGCCGTAGCGGTCGCGCACGTCTTCAAGCTCCTTGACGATCACCGCGCGCAATTTTTTGTCGCTGGCGAGAATCTCTTCATACTCCGCGATCTTCACGCGAATCTCGGCGAGCTCTTTGAGGATTTCGTCGACTGACAGCTGGGTGAGGCGATAGAGCTGCAACTCGAGAATGGCGTCGACCTGCTTGAGCGACAAGCCGCGCTCTTCGCTGGGCAGGCGCTCGCGATCGAGATTGATGACAATGTCAGTTCCCTTGCCCCAGGCGTACAGATTTTCGCGGGCCTCGGCGCGCGAACCCGAGGCTCGGATGATGCGGATGACCGTGTCGAGATTGTCGAGCGCGATCTTGTAGCCTTCGAGCACATGCTCGCGCTCACGGGCTTTGCGCAGCAGGTAGACGGTGCGGCGCTGCACCACGTCGACGCGATGGTCGATGAAGGCGCGGATGGCCTGGTCGAGAGGCAGCTCCTTGGGCTGGCCGTTGAGCACGGCCAGGAAGATCATGGAGAAGCTCTCCTGCATCTGCGTGTGCTTGTAGAGCTGGTTGAGCACGATCTCGGGCTGCGCGCCGCGCTTGAGCTCGATGACGATACGCATGCCGTCGCGATCGCTCTCGTCGCGCACATCGCTGATGTCGTCGACGATCTTCTCCGTCACCAGCTCGGCGATGCGCTCGATAAGTTTGGATTTGTTGACCTGATAAGGAATCTCAGTGACGATGATCGCCTGTTTTTCCTTGGTCATGTTTTCGGTGGCGACTTTGGCGCGCATCATAAAGCGGCCGCGGCCTGTCTTGTAGGCGTTGACGATGCCGGCCTTGCCGTAGAGGAAGCCGCCGGTGGGAAAGTCGGGCCCCTGCACGTGCTTGAGAACTTCGATCAAACCGGCCTTGGGATTCTTGACGAGGTCGATGGTCGCGTTCACCACTTCGGTGAGGTTGTGCGGCGGAATGTTGGTGGCCATGCCGACCGCAATTCCATTGGACCCGTTGACAATGAGGTTGGGAATACGTGTGGGCAGCACGACCGGCTCGACAGTGGACTCGTCGTAGTTCGGCACGAAGTCCACGGTCTCCATGTCGATGTCGGCCAGCAGCTCGCCGGCGATGCGATCCATGCGGCACTCGGTGTAACGCATGGCCGCCGGCGGATCGCCATCCACCGAACCGAAGTTGCCCTGGCCGTCGATCAGCGGATAGCGCAGCGAGAACGGCTGCGCCATGCGCACCAGCGTGTCGTAAATCGCGGAGTCGCCGTGGGGATGATAGACACCCATGGCCTGACCCACCACCTTGGCGCACTTGGTGTACTTCTTGTTGTACTGCAGGCCCATCTCGTTCATCGCGTAGAGCACGCGGCGATGCACGGGCTTCAATCCGTCGCGCGCGTCGGGGAGTGCGCGGCCAATAATCACCGACATCGAATAGTCGAGATAAGACCGGCGCATCTCGTCTTCGATGTTGATGGGGATGTGACTCGGATTGTTAGGCGGAGTGCCGCCGTCGAGAGGGAGCTGGGGGTTCTGATCGTCTGCCATAAGTGTCGTTTAGCCCGCGAAGGTGGGTCTCAAAAGGAGGCTGGCCGAGAGCCGCGGGCTGAAGCTTTATTTTACCGCGCCGAGGGGCTCAAATACAAGGCGTTAGGATGTGAATAAGTCTTTATATTGCTTGAATTTATCTTCATGGCAGATGAGGTGGAGGCGGCCACCGGAGGAGTACGATTAAAGAGCGCATTTTGGGGCGATTTTTGTGGCGAAAATGCGCGCGCAAGAACGGCAGTTTTGGCGCTGGGAACGGAAAACTCTGAATCAGATCATTCCGGGCAGGCTGAGAATGCAAAACACCGCCTGCAGGATCACCAGGGCCCCTGCAGCGGCGAGCGCCAGACGGCCGCGCGGACCTTCATAGGCGTCGGCAAAGACGCCGCCGGCAAACGTGAGTAGGAAGGGCACTCCCCAGAGCAGGGGCGAGCCTGGCGCGCCGGTCATCACAAGCAGAAAGAGCACCAGAACGCAAAGCAGCGGCGCCGTGTTGCCAAAATAGCGCGCGCGCCGCAAGCCGAGGTAGAGCAGCACCGATGCCGCAGCGGCCACCGTGATGCCCGCGTTGCTGAGCGTCGAGAAAAATCGCCGCGCAGGATCGAAAGAGAGGCCCAGGAATCCCGCAGCGGAGCGGAAAATGTAGCTGAATGCGTCGGGAGAAAAGCCGTAGCAGGCGAAGACAAGAATCAGCGCGCCAGCGGAGGCAATCATGACCACGGGCAGCACCTGGCTGCGACGGCCCTCGGCGACCCAGAGCATCAACACGAGGCCCAGCAGAGCGGCGATGGGCAGGGCCACGATGTGAGCACCGGCAGCAAGTCCCAGCAGGATGGTCAACAGCACGATGCGCGGTCTCCACTTACGGCGCGGGCCTTGCATGGCGTGGGCGACGCCGATGCAGGTGTAAACCGCGCCATAGACGCCGAGCGCGGCCAGGATCTCCGGTGAAGGGGCCACGCAGGCTCTCAAAATCGGAGGCGAAAAGCAATAAAGCGCGAGCGCTGTGTAACCGCCCCAGTTGCCGTAGAGGCGGCGCGTGACCCACCAGAGTCCGGCGCCGAGCAGACATCCGGCAAAAAGAAACGGCAGGCGCAGCAGCAGCAGGATGTGGGTAAGCTGGTGGCGCAGTTCCCAGGTGCTGACAATCCCCGCGGACGAAGACCTGTCGGTGGGGGCTCCGGTCTGAAAGACGCGGTCTTCTGGCTTGCGAAAGAGATCGAGGCCGCGCTCGAGCAGCAGATTGAGCGTGAGCGGCAGGCCTGCAGCGCGATAGGCGAGCACGCCATCGTGCACATTGCCGCAGGAGGTGTAGTAGCCGGCCAGCGGCGATGGCTTCTCCCACATCTCGCGCCCGCAACGGGCGTATTGGTAGTCGCGGTCAGAGAGCGTCTGGCGGCTGGTAACCCAGAGCCCCTGCGCCAGGAACATGAGCAGCAGACCGGCTGCGATGCGCTGCGGCAGATTGAAACGGAAGCGGCGGAGGCGGGCGAACCGATGGGTCATCACGAACGGAGGGCTGACTCTTTCAGTCTAAACGGCGGTGCTCGGCAGCCGGCTGAAAAGCGCATTGGCCGCAGACGCGAGAAAGCCGCCCCGAAGAGCGGCTCTCCCGTGTTAGCTGTGGAGCTGCGTCAGTTGAAGATGCCGCCGACCGTATCGTTGGTCGACAACGTGACCACGCAATAGTTCGGCCCGCCCGCGGTCCAGAAGACGGGACCTGGCAGCGCTGCACCGGTTTCATCGCTGGGCACGCAGTTGTAAGACCAGCCGCCAAATGCTCCCGCTCCGGCCGGCGCAGTAATCAGCACCGTGCTGCCCTCAGGATAGGTCGCTGTGCAAACCGAGCCTCCCGGTCCACCGTTCAGGGTCCAGCCGGGTCCGCAATGGAGGACGTCGGGAGTGCCCGTGGCGGAAGGAGCGGTCACTTGCCAGTCGGTCGTGTTGAGGCCCTCGTTATAGAACGTGAGGGTCTCAAGGAGTGTCGGCAACACCGGCTCGCCCGGATAGCAGGTGCTGGGTTGCGGCGGAGAAGCGAGGTTGTAGGGGCAGGCGAAGGTTGCCGTAGCTGTCTGGATCGTGCCGTCACTGCTCGATGATTCGGCAATAATGGTGGCGCTTCCGCTGCCGTCGGAAGTGACGAGTCCGGCGCTGGCTCCCGGACTTCCCCCGGTGTTGGTGCCGACGGGGAAGATCTCGGGTTCGCTGGAGAGCCACGTCGTAGTTGGCGCGTTCGTGACATCGCGGACATAAGGCGCGGTCGAGTAGGTCGCGATGGCCAGGAACTGACCGGTGAGTTGGAAGTCGGTGACCGTGATCGAGGCCGGAATCACCTGGAGCGACAGGATCGGCTCGACCGGCGGAGTGAGCGAGACCGTGACCGTTGCATTGGCTGAGACCACGGTGGTATCGGGGTTGGACAATTCCGCCGTAACGGTGCTGGTGCCGGCGCTGACGCCTGCGGCCAGACCCGTCGTACTGACGGTAGCGATGGACGGAGCGCTGGACTTCCACACGATGTTCGGCGAAGAAGTTACATCCACCACCTGACCGTTTCCTGTGGTGGCGAGAGCAATGAACTGTCCGGTTTGACCCGATGCCGACAGAGCCTGCTGGGTTGGAGTGATAGTGAGTCCGGTGTATTGCTCAACGGTGCCGCCGGTGACGGAAAGCGTTCCGGTTCCCGAGACGGTGGTACCGCCGCTCGAATAGAGCGCCGTGATCGTCACGCTTCCCTGTCCGACCGCAGTGGCCAGGCCGGAGTTCGCGACAATGGTTGCAATCTGCGCGCTGCTTGAGTTCCAAACAACCTGACCGGTCAGGTCTTCGGTGGAGCCGGAGGATGTGCTTCCGATGGCGATGAACTGCGCCGTCTGACCCGGCAAGAGCAGAGTTTGGTTGGCGGGAATGACCGCGAGGCTGGTAAACGGCTCAGTATTGGCGGGCACTGTGACCGTGAAGGTCGCGCTGCCGGTTACTACGCTGCCGTCGTTATTGGCAATCTCGGCCGTGATCGCGGTGGTGCCGTTGCTGACCGCGGTGGCGAGGCCAGTGTTCTTGCCGATGGTGCCGATGCCCGTGTTGCTCGAGATCCAGGTCGCCGTGTTGGTCACGTCCACCGTGGTGCCGGTGCCCGTGGTGGCGATGGCGATGTACTGAGAGGTTTGCCCGACAGCGAGCGCGGTCTGTGCGGTCGGAAGGATGGCCAGCGAGGTGTACTGTTCGGTGCCCGAGGTCGCCGGAATCTGGACTGTCAGGGTTCCCGAGCCAGAGACCACCGTGCCGTCCGGATTGGTGGCAATCGCGGTCATGGCGGCGGTGCCCGAAGAGAGCGACGTGGCCAGGCCATTGGCGTTGATCGTGGCAATCGAAGGCGAACTGGACGTCCATGTCGCGGTGTTGGTCAGATTGACCGTCGTGCCCGTTCCGGTTGTGCCGATGGCGATGAACTGCGCTGTCTGGTTGGCAGCCAAAACGGTCTGCGAGGTGGGAATAACGGCCAGCGATACCAGAGGCTCAGTAGAGCCGGTGCCGCTCGGCGGCGCTACCGTAAATGTCGCCGTGCCGTCGGCAACGGTTCCATCTGGATTGGTGTAGATGGCAGAAATCGTGGTTGTGCCGGGGGCCAGCGCCGTGGCAAGACCGCCCGCTGTGATCGAAGCGATGGATCTGTCGCTGGAGTTCCAGACGGCGAGAGTGGTGAGGTTAACCGACGCCGAGCCGGAGATGCTGCCGATGGCGACGAACTGCGTAGTCTGATTGAGCGACGCGACAGTCTGGGTGGTGGGGATAATGGCGATCGAGGTGACGTCGCCGTTCGGATTGCCGCCGGTGGGCTGCGTCACGTTCACGGTCATGCTGCCGGTGATATCGCCGTTGAAGCCAGGGGCGCTGGCGGTGACGAGAATATTGGAGCAGACGTTGCCCCCGGTGGTGATGAGACCGGTATTGTTCACGGTCACGCACTGGCTCGCGGAACTCAGCCATGAGACCTGGTCGGTGATGTCCTTGGTCTCCGGCGCATGGCCTGGATGGGTGTAGGACCCGATCGCCGTCAGCTGCCCGGTCAGACCCGCTCCGCCGAAGTTCATTACGCTGGGGCTGACAGTGATGGATGTCAGCGAGGGGGAGTTGATGCAGCTTGTGATGGGCACCAAAAATACGCTAACCAACAAGGCACCCAACAACGAACGATCCCGCATAATGATCTCCTGGCGTTTCCGCCTGCTGGGTTGATTTGGATCAAAGCCCAGCCAAAATACGCTGTAAGTCAGGACAGGTATATCGATGTTACCTGTATCCGGCCTTTTCCTTATAACAATCAGTTAATTCGGCGAATCACACACACACTCAAAAATAGCCGCGCAACACCGTGGCAAAATTAAGGTTTTATCCGGCCAGCGATTTAATTTCGCAGCTTTTTTGGCCGAACGAACCTACTGGTTCCTCTTGTGAGGTGGCGCAATCATACGGCAATTCAATTGGCTGAATCAATATCTATTTTGGGTCCGGGAGCCCTCGTTGTTACGCGCGTAATGAGGCAGAAGAACCATTAGTTTCAGCATGATTAGCCCTCGCGGCGCCTAAATCCTCGGTAACCGCGCGACCGACCCGCACAGGCGGCAGCGCATCAGGCGCGCAGGGCGCTGGTTTTGCCGCGGCCATCTCCAACAGCTACACTTCTGGTCAGCATGGCGCACCCACGAGATGACGCTCCGGATCGGCTGGTCAGCGCCTCGCGCTCCGACGAGGAGCAGGGCTTCGAACTAAAGTTACGTCCTCGCTGGCTGGGCGAATTTATCGGACAGTCCAAAGCCAAGGAGCAGTTGGCGATCGCACTGGAAGCGGCGAAGTCGCGCGGCGAAGCGCTGGACCACGTGCTGCTCTTTGGCCCCCCCGGACTGGGCAAGACCACCCTGGCGACCATCATCGCCAATGAGCTCGACGTGGGCTTCCAGCAGACCTCGGGCCCGGCATTGCAGATCCAGGGCGATCTGACCGCAATTTTGACCAATCTGCGCGAGCGCCAGGTCCTGTTTCTCGATGAAATTCATCGCATGCAGCCGGTGCTCGAGGAAAAGCTCTACACCGCGCTCGAGGACTACAAGCTGGACATCATCATCGGCCAGGGGCCGGGGGCGCGTACCCATGTGATGGAGATCAAGCCATTCACCTTTGTGGGCGCGACCACGCGGCCGGGGCTGCTGAGTTCGCCGCTGCGCTCGCGGTTTGGAATTCTGCTGCGCCTCGAGTTCTACACCGAAGAAGAGCTGCGGGTAATCGTGCAGCGCTCCGCTGAAGTGATGCAGGTGCCCATCGATGCGGACGGCGCTGCCGAGATCGCGCTGCGCTCGCGAGGCACGCCGCGCATCGCCAACCGCCTGCTTCGCCGTGTGCGCGACTATGCCCAGGTGCGCGGAACCGGGTCGATCGACAGGCCCACCGCCAACGCCGCCCTGACCATGCTCGAAGTTGACGCCCACGGATTCGATGAAATTGATCGACGTTTATTGCTGACGATCATCCAAAAATATGACGGTGGGCCCGTCGGCCTGGGCACGCTGGCCGCAACCCTCGCCGAAGAAGAAGACGCGCTCGAAGAAGTCTACGAGCCGTTTCTGATTCAGATCGGCTTTCTCGATCGCACGCCGCGGGGACGTGTGGCGACACGCCTCGCGTATGAGCACTTTGGCCTCGCTCTGCCCGGCCGGCAGGCGGGACTGTTCTGAGAAGACATCGGAGTTAGCGGTCAGTCGCCGCTTTCGCATAATGACCGGTCACGAGCGCCGCTAACTCACAAAATAAAACTGACACCGCTTAGGAGCTATCAACATGGCACTGACAGAATCGACGATGGAATTGGAACTGGGCACGACGGCGCCGGATTTTGCGCTGACCGATGTGGTGACCGGCAAGACCGTGAAGCGCGACGACTTTCGCGGACAAAAGGCGCTGCTGGTGATGTTCATCTGCACCCATTGCCCTTATGTGAAGCACATCGAAAAGGGCCTGGCATCGCTGGGCGTGGACTACGATGGCAAGCCGGTGAGCATCGTGGCCATCAGCAGCAACGATGCCGAGAATTTTCCCGACGACAACCCGGCGGGATTGAAGCGGCAGGCGCAGACGCTGGGCTTCCGCTTCCCTTATCTCTACGACGAGTCGCAAGCCGTGGCCAAGGCATACCACGCCGCCTGCACGCCGGACTTCTTTCTCTTCGACGGCGACTTCAAACTGATCTATCGCGGAGAATTTGACGGCAGCCGGCCGGGGAAGAATATTCCTGTCACCGGCGAGGCGATGCGCGCCGCGATTGACGCCGCGCTCGACGGAAAGCCGCAGGTCAAAGAGCAGCATCCCTCCATCGGCTGCAACATCAAGTGGAAGCGATAACGGCGGGAATGACCGAAAATACGCAACGGTTCACCGGCAGGGTTTTAGAGTACGCGCAATATCGCGAGCGCTACGAACCTGAGATTGTTCTTCCGATTCTCCGCGATCTATGTGGACTCGATGCGGGCTGGATCGTTGCCGACATTGGCGCCGGCACCGGCATGGTCGGCGATCTCTTTCGCGCCAACGGCAATCGCATTTTCGCGATTGAACCGAACGAAGAAATGCGAGCGGCCTGCATCCGTCTGCACCTCGCGGACTCGCAGTTCTCGGTACTCGATGGCTCTGCAGAGAACACCGGTCTCGCCGACGCATCGGTGGACATGATCGCGATAGGGCGCGCCCTGCACTGGTTCAACATCGATGCGGCGCTCCCGGAATTTCACCGCATCCTCAAGCCGGGCGGATGGGTCGCCATCCTCGCCTGCGGCCGCCGCGAAGATGGCCGCGCGGAGAACGTCGCATTCAAGGCGCTACTCAACGACATCACGGGGAGAGACAACAGGCCGGAGAAACTGCGCAAAGTCTACGAGCGCATGGCCGGCTTCTTTCCAGGAGGCGAATTTCATCATGCGGAAGCCGACGGCGAGATGTGCCTGAACTGGGACCAGCTTCGCGGCCTCACCCTCTCCATCTCGCACGCACCCCTGCCGGGCGCGCCAAATTTCGATGCGTTTGAATCCGCATTGCGCAGCTTTTTCGATCAGCATGCGAAGCAGGACCGCATTACATTCGCCGCTCGCACATGGGTCAGTGTCGGCCGCTTTTCTAGAGTTGCAGCCCCTTGAGATATTCGCGGAACTGCGGGCCGAGGTCTGGACGCTTCAATGCAAACTCGACCGTCGCCTGCAGCATGCCGAATTTGTCGCCCGCATCGAATCGCTTGCCTTCAAAGGTGTACCCGAAGACCGGCTCTTCCTTGAGCAACGCCTTGATTCCATCGGTGAGCTGAATCTCGCCGCCGGCGCCCGGCGTGGTCTCCTCGAGCAATTCAAAGACGCGGGGCGTAAGCACGTAACGGCCGATGATGGCCTGCTTCGATGGCGCATCCTCGAGTCTTGGTTTCTCCACCATGCCCGTGCAGTTGTAGATGCGCGGATTCTCGGGGTCTTGCGAGCCGGCCAGCACTCCATAGGCTGAGATCGCAGGGCCCTCGACGGTCTGCGTTGCCAGCACTGAGCCGCCCTTCTCATCGAAAACGTCGATCATCTGGCGCAGGCACGGCACCTCCGCGTCGATCACATCGTCGGGCAGGATGACCGCAAACGGCTCATCGCCCACCAGCTCTTTGGCGCAAAGCACGGCGTGGCCCAGGCCCAGCGGCTCCTTTTGACGCACGTAGCTGATGCGGGCCAGCGTGGCCACACTGCGCGAGACGGCGAGCAACTCCTTCTTGCCGCGGCGCTCGAGGGTCGCGTCCAGTTCAAAGCTGTGATCGAAGTGGTCCTCCATCGCGCCCTTGCCGCGGCCGGTGATGATGATGATGTGCTCGATGCCCGAGGCGATGGCCTCTTCCACTCCGTACTGGATGATGGGCTTGTCAACCAGCGCCAGCATCTCCTTGGGGATAACCTTGGTCGCGGGCAGAAAACGCGTGCCCAGGCCGCCGGCGGGAAAGACCGCTTTACGAACTTCCTGACTCATTTCTTTTCCTCAATCTGAGCTTATTGTCATCGCAAATCGCACCCGCCAAACACCAGGGGCAACGAATTGCGGTCACTAAAGTGTTGGTGAATCGTCGCCCAGCAGCGCTTCGCGCACAATTTTAATCGGCGGAAAACCCTGGCGAAGAAAGCTGTTGTGAAACTCTTCGAGCGAGAAGGCTGGCCCCTGTTTTTTCCTCAGATCTTCACGCAGCTTCATGATTTCGAGCTTGCCCAGCGTGTAGTAGAGGTAGGTCGGATCTGCGGTGCCGCGCCTGGCCTCAACCAAAGCCGACTCTTTCGATTGATAGCCCTCTTTCTCAAAGAAATCGACCGCCTGGTCAAATGTCATCGTTCCTGTATGCATTTCGATGCCAACAATGAAGCGCGCGTTGCGCAGCAGTGCATCCTGCAACTGACCCAGTCGCAGCAGCTTCGATTCACGGTCGTCCTTTGCGCCCTGGCCCGGCTGCCCATACCCTTCGTCCAGCATCATCTGCTCGCAATAGTGGGCCCATCCTTCTACGTTGGTGGTCGCGCCCAGCAGCTTGCGCACACGGCTCGGCGCACGCGGCGTCCAGAGGAATTGCACGTAGTGGCCGGGGTAAGCCTCGTGCACCGCCGTTGAAATGACGGTGCCCACGTTGAACGCATGCATGTAGCTCTCCACTTGCGCCGGCGTCATCGAGGCATCGGGCAGCGTGACGTTGAAATAGGCCTCCGTTGCATGCGTTTCATAAGGGCCGGGTGTATCCATCGAGGCAAATGTTGTCGCGCGCATGAAGGCGGGCGTCTCTTCCACGATGGGCCGCACATCCGATGGAATCGTAACGATGCGATGGGTGCGGATGAATCCGATGAGGCTGTCAAACGTAGCGGTAAAAGTGGCCAGCAGCTGGCTCGGCGCGGGATGATTCGCGCCCAGTTCTTCGAGGACTGCGCGAGAGTCCTTGTCCGGTTCGAATTCTTTGGCGACCTGGTTGAAGTGAGCCTGATTTTTGCGCAGGTCGGCCCAGCCAATCTCGAGCAACTTATCGAGCGGCAGATCGACCATTTCGTCGTACTCAAGCTTTTTTGAGAATGTGTCTGCGCCGATGCGATAGTCGCCGTTGGACCTGGCAAGCAAATCTGTCTTGAGCCAATCGAGATAGCTCTTATACGAATCAATCACACGGGCATTAGTCTGCGCGAACTCGGCCTTGAGAGCGGCGTCTTGGGCGCCAGCAAAGGCCAGGGGCACATCGTGTTCAAAGAAATGAATGATGCCGGGAAGCTGTTCGATTGCGATCTCGGTATAAACCCGCGGCGGATTTTGGAGATTGACGCGCGCCTCAGCCAGCAGGCCGGGCAAGCGCCGCTCCCGAGCGACGAGCGAGCGCAGACGTTCATCGGGCGGAGCGAAAGTGCGCTCCATCAGCGTAAAAGCCGCATTTGCTGCAATCGACGAATAGAGATCGGGATCCTTTTGCCACAGACGAATCGTCTGCTGCGTAAGCAACGTGGATCGTATGTTTCCGAGCACCATGTCGCAGTCGCCGCGCGTCTGCTGATCAAACGTTGCCGCGGCGCGCATCTCCTCAAAGCGCTTCTCAAACTTTTTGAGTGCCGCAATCTGCGCGTCGATCGACGATTGGCTCAGGTCTTCGAGCTGCGTGTCGTATTGGTGATACCCGTCCGCCGTTCCCGCTGTCGGCTGATAGGGGAAAAAGACCTGATCGAAATACTCATCGGCAGCATGATCAAAGGTCGTCTTCCATTCGGCTTCGGTGAGTTTCTTCTCTTCGGCGTGGACCGTGGGCAGTTGAGACATGCAGGCTCCAATCGCGAGCAGCGCGGCAATAATTTTCACGTTACCTCATATTGAGAAGTTAAGTTGTCATGCATTCACAGTGGTCGGCGCGAGGTTGTCGAGCAGTTCGCGAATCTCCAAGAGCACCTCATCCGGCTTCGCCGATGACAAAGGATACTTGAGCACACCCTGGGGCGTGAATTGCGCGCCGCGCTTGGAGTTGCGCGCCACTAGCCGCATCAGGTTTTGCGGATCGACCTGCGCATTCTCAGTGAATCGAATCTGCAATTCGGCGCGCCGGCGGTCGATCTGGGCAACGCCCATGCGCTCGCACTCCAGGCGCAGCGCAGCCGCTTCGAGCAGGTACACCGTGGCATCGGGCAGCGCTCCATAACGGTCCTCCATCTCGGCGCGCAGATCGGCGATAGCCTTTTCGCTGGCGGCGCCGGCAATCTTTTTGTAGAGCCGCAGACGCTGATTTTCCTCTGCCACGTAGCTCTCGTCGATGCGCAGCGCGATGCCGAGATTGAGCTGCGTGGTGGGCCGTTCTTCGCCGCCTTCGCCCTTTAATTCCTTCACCGCCGCCTCAAGCATCGAGGTATAAAGTTCAAAGCCCACCGCCTCGATGTGCCCGCTCTGCTCGCCGCCCAGCATGTTGCCGGCTCCGCGCAACTCGAGATCGAGCGCAGCGATTTTGAATCCCGCGCCCAGGTCTGAGAACTCCTTGAGCGCCGCCAGCCGTCTGCGCGCAACATCACTCAACTGCTGCTCGGGCGGAATCAACAGATACGCATAGGCGCGGCGATTGGAGCGGCCCACGCGCCCGCGCAACTGATACAGTTCGCTCAATCCGTGACGATCGGCGCGATTGATCAGAATCGTATTGGCGAGCGGAATGTCGAGCCCATTTTCGATGATGGTAGTCGCGACCAGCACATCGAACTCGTGGCGCATAAACGCCAGCATCACTTTCTCTAGCTCGTTTTCACCCATCTGTCCGTGGCCCACGGCGACCCGCGCCGCCGGAACCAGTTCCTGAATCCGCGACGCGATTTCATAGATCGATTCGACGCGATTGTGGACGAAGTAGACCTGCCCGCCGCGCTCCAGCTCCACCTCGACCGCCGAGCGCACCAGCTTCTCGTCGAACTTTGCGACCACCGTCTGAATCGCCATGCGATCTTTGGGCGGCGTCTCGATCACGCTCATGTCGCGCAGGCCGACAAGCGACATGTGCAGAGTGCGCGGAATCGGCGTCGCGCTCATCGCCAGAACATCGATCTCTTTGCGCAACTGCTTCAGCCGCTCCTTGTGCCGCACACCAAAGCGCTGCTCTTCATCGACAATCAGCAGGCCGAGGTCTTGAAACTTGATGTCCTTGGAAAGAATGCGATGGGTGCCAATCAGAATGTCGACCTTGCCCGCCTCGACTCGCTCCACAATCGCCTTTTGTTCCTTGGCAGTGCGGAAGCGTGAAATCATCTCGACGTGGATGGGAAACTGCGCGAAGCGGCGCTTGAATGTTTCGAAGTGCTGAAAGCACAGCACGGTCGTTGGCGTCAGCACAGCCACTTGTTTGCCGTCCTGCACGGCCTTGAACGCGGCGCGCATGGCCACCTCAGTTTTGCCGTAGCCCACATCGCCGCAGAGCAGCCGGTCCATCGGTGTGGTCGCTTCCATATCCTGCTTGATGGCGGCGATGGCGGTGAGTTGGTCGTCGGTCTCGTTATAGTCGAATGAATCTTCAAACTCGCGCTGAAATTCATTGTCGGGCGAGAACGCATTGCCCTCGGCGGTGTGGCGCTCGGCATAAAGCTTGAGCAGCTCGGCGGCCATGTCCTGCATGGCCCTGCGCACGCGCGCTTTGGTCTTGGTCCACTGCTGCGAACCGAGTTTGTTCAGCACTGGGGCGGGTCCGGAGTCCGTCGATCGATACTTCTGAATCAGGTCGAGACGCGTCAGCGGCACGTAAAGTTTGGCTTGCTCTGCGAATTCAAGGATCATGAACTCGACTGCGAGCCCGTCCTGCACAATCTCTTTCAGTCCCTGATACTGCGCGATGCCGTGCTCGACGTGCACCACGTAATCGCCGATGACGAGGTCGCGGAAGTCAGAAACGAAAGCGGCGGTTTTGGATTTCTTCGGCTCAGGCCGCGCCATGATGTCAGCTTCGTCAGACAGATCGTTGGCGCCGAAGACGACAATGTTGGCATTGGGAAAGCTGACGCCCGAGGCAATCTGCGTGCGCACAATGACCGGCACGCGCAGATCGCCGGCCAGATAGCTGGCCTCGTCAAACATGGTTTCGCCGCCCGGATGCGTCGGACGGCTGCCGAGCCGATAGGGAATCTGATACTCGCGCAGCACAGTCGCCATCCGTTCCACATCGCCCTGCGTCGGCGAGGCCAGCACGATATGCTGCTCGGCGGCGATCAAGTTGCGTAACTGCTCAGTGAGCGCAGGAATCGATCCGTGAAATCGCAGCGTGGGCCGCGAGCTGAATTCGATTTCACCCAGCGTGTTGTCTTCGTCGAGCACATCGACGGCGCCCAGCTGATCGAGGTCGAGCCCCGGATGCGACTCCAGCATCGCCTGCAACACCTCGGGCCGCCAATAAATATCCTCAGGCCGGATCAGCGAGCCGATACCGCTGCGCTCATGACGCTGCTCAACCTTGTTCCACCAGCGATCGATCTGGTTGCGCACCATGGCCGGCTCTTCCACGAAGACGGCGCATTTGGGCAGCAGCTTGAGCAGGCTGCTCTCAGCGCCGGCAACGCTGCTGAAAAACTCCCACCCCGGAAACACGCTGACGCCGCCGGCAGCCGCTGCTTCCTCCGCAAGCTCCTCGTCTTCAGTGTCAATGCGTTGATGGCTCAGGCGTGCGTTGACGGCGGCCAGCAGATGCTCGGTCAGCGGCGTTTCAGTCAGCGGCGAGAGTTGCGTCTCGTCCATTCCAGCCTGCGAACGCTGCGTCTCCGGATCAAATTTGCGAATCGTATCGATCTCGTCGCCGAAAAATTCAATGCGCACGGGCCGATCGGCCTCCGGCGAATACACATCGAGAATGCCGCCGCGGCGCGTGAACTGTCCCGGCATCTCGACCAGGTCCAACTGCGTGTAGCCGACGCTGGCCAGGTGCGCCGTCAGCACTTCGACATCGATCTCTTCGCCACGACGCAGCGTGACAGCGAGGCTCGCATAGTAGTCGCGATCAAAGAGCCGCATCGCTGCCGATTCGGCGGGCGCAATCAGAATCGAAACCGCTCCCGTCGCAAGCTTCCATAGCGCAGCCGCGCGCTGCTCCTGCACATCGGGATGCGGAGAAAGGTTTTCAAAGGGAAGCACATCGTGAGCGGGAAAGCGTATCACCCGCGCGGGATCGATCGCTCCGGTCAGCTCACAGCCCGCGCGCAAGGCGGGCTCCAGCGCCTCGGCGGCCTTGTTGTCGGCAACGATCACGATCACCGGCTGCCGCGCAGCCCGCGCCAGCAGAGGAATATAGAGAGTTCGCGCCGTCGAGGTCAGTCCGGAGACACGCCGACGCCCCGTACCGAGGCTGAGGTGCCTCTGTACGCGTTCAAATGCGGAGGAGTGCTCCAGGTCCGCAAAGATTTCGCGGACGAAAGGGAGGATCATGCACTCTCAGTTTACCAGTGTGGCTGCGCGCTAAGCGAATGCCGCCTGAACGCGAGATCTAGCCTGCAGGCTGCAAAGTCTTTCCGGCCGCCGCGCCGCTCGACACGACTATCGCCCCCAACGCGAGGCATCCCGCAATGCCAAACAGGCCTGCGGAGTAGCTTCGCGTCGCATCGTGCAACCACCCCATCGCCGCAGGGCCCGTGAATGCGCCCACCGCGCCCACTGAATTGATGATGGCAATCGCCGCACCCGCCGCCTTGCCGCTCATCGGGCCCGTGGCTGTGCTCCAGAAGAGCGGCATCGCGCCAAACAACCCGATTGCGGCCGTCGCGAATCCCAGCAATGCGAGAGGCAGGCCTCGACTCAATCCGACCGCGATAAACCCAGCCGCAGTGAGCAGCAGCATCGCCCTCAACCACAGCCCTCCGCGCCAGCGGCTCACCAACAGCATCGCCGCCACGCCGAATCCATAGGGCGACGCCGCCCACCAGCCTGTCGCCGTCGCGGTCGTCCCCATCGCGACGAGAATCTTTGGCAGCCAGAACCCCAGCCCATATAGTCCCACGCTGAACATGAAATAAACGACGGAGCTTCGCGCCACGTGCAGCCACGCATTTGCAGAACCCGGTCGCTGCGTTTCTTCTCCGCCGCTTAGCTCAAGAGCAAGCTGGTTTCTTTCAGCTTCAGTGAGCCAATGCGCCGTCTGCGGGCCATCTTCCAGCACAAACCACGCCATGCTGCCTAGCAGGATGGCCGGCGCGCCCTCAATCACAAACAGCCACTGCCAACCCTTCAGGCCGGAGACGTGATCCATCAGCAGAATGTGCGAAGAGATGGGAGACCCGATGCAACTCGACACCGGCACCGCCAGAAAAAACAGCGCCATGACTCGCGCGCGCATCGACGGCGGCAGCCACAGGGTGAGATAAAAAACCACGCCGGGGAAGAATCCCGACTCGGCCACGCCCAGCAGAAACCTGGCGCCAACGTACTCTGGCTTGCTGCGCACAAACGCAGTGCCGACGGAGATGACACCCCACAGCACCATCAGAATTGCGATCCAGCGGCGCGCGCCGATCCGCGCCAGCATCAGGTTGGCAGGCACCTCAAAAAGGCAATAGCCGAGAAAGAAAATGCCTGCTGCGAATCCGTAAAGGCTCTCCGAGATGCCCAGGTCGCGATTCATTGTGAGCGCCGCGAAGCTGATGTTGACGCGATCGAGAAACGCGACCATGTAGAGCAGCATCAAAAACGGCACCAGCCGTCGCGCGATCTTTCGATAGAGCGGGCTCATCGCCGGAGCCGTCATTCCCCGCCCAGCGCCTTGGCAAACGCATAGAAAAAGTCCAGCGACTTCCAGTACGAATCAATCGGCAGCCGCTCATCCTGACCATGCGCGCGATCGTCGTCACGCTCCAGTGCGATGGCCGAGTAGCCATAACTCGGAATGCCGGCCTGCGCAAAGTAGATCGAATCGCTGGCGCCGTTCTCCATCACCGGCGTCACCGGCGTGCCCGGCCAGATCTGCTGCGTGATCCGGGTAAGCGGGCCAAAGACTTCCGGGATCGGCGCGGGCGGCGCGATGGCCTTTCGTTCTGGCGCGACGGGCAACACTTCGCCGCCGTCGGAAACATAGTTCACCGTCAGCTTCGAATCGGAAAAGAGCGCGATCAGTTGTTGACGAATCTCCTCGGGCGAGTGACCGGGAAAGATGCGGCAGTTCACATTGGCTTCCGCTGTTTGCGGCAGCGCGTTGTTGGCGTGGCCGGCAGTCAAGCGCGTGGCCACGCAGGTGGTGCGGAAATTCGAGTTGAAACTTGGCTCGGCACTCAAACGCGCAGCCGCTGCCATGTCTGGTGGAGTGGTGAGAATCGCGCGCATGTCCGCTGCCGTCTGCCCGGTTTCGCGCTTCGACAGATTGTCAAAGTACGTGCGCGTCACCTCATTCAGCTCAAATGGAAACGAATAGGCAGCCAGTTTGTTGAGTGCCGTCGTCAATTCGTAAATGGCATTGTCAGGCCGCGGCAGCGAGCTGTGCCCTCCACGATTGGTCGCAATCACTTGAAAATCCGAATAGACCTTCTCCGTCGCCTCCACGTCCGCCACCACCGGGCGCCCATGATCGAGGTCCACTCCGCCCGCATCGGGATTGATGACGAAGGCCGCATCGACAAGGTCGCGATGATTGCGCACCAGCCAATCGGCGCCGTTCGATTTGCCGCCTTCCTCATCGGCGGTGAGCGCGAGAGTCAGGTCTCGCCTGGGCTTGTAGCCCTCGCGATGCAAGCGCAGGAACGTGAACACCAGCGCGGCATCGGACTCCTTCATGTCCTGCGTGCCGCGGCCATAGTAGTAGCCGTCCTTCTCCACAAATTCAAAGGGATCGGTGTGCCAATCGGAGCGCAGCGCCTCGACCACATCCATGTGGCAGAGAAAGAGCACCGGCTTTTCTGTGGGCTGGCCGGCCGCGTGGATCCGCACCACCAGATTTTGCTTGCGATCGTTGGGGCCGAGCAGGCGCATGTCGTCCGGCGAAAAGCCTGCGTCGAGAAAACGCTTTTGCATCGCGGCAGTCGCGGTAGTCACGTTGCCCCTGGGCGTATCGGTCGTGTTGATTTCGATGAGCTGCTTGAAAATGTCGTGGGCCTCGGCGCGATCTGCCGGCGAAGTGGCCGGCAGCGTCTGGGCCGCGACTGCGACACCGGCGGCAAATGTAACCACAGCACAGCTGAAGCGAAGCAAGGGAAGGCGCATGAGCGCATTGTACGGTGCGGCCGCCGGTGCCACGCGACGAAGTTAGAGTGCGCACACGGATTGCGCGCCGGGCTAAAGCGTCTTACTCTTGGTGCGTCCCAATTTCGAGGTGCACATGCGTTCCAGATTTGCCGCTGCCGTTTTTGTCGTCGCCTTCACTCTCACCGCCGCCTTGTCTGCGCAGGACCGGCCCAGGATTACCGGCATCTCACACCTGGCCGTCTACACCTCTGACCCCGCGGCCGCCGAGCACTTCTACACCGTGGTCCTGGGCGCGGCCAAACTGCCCGATCCTGAGAATCCCGCGGGCGTAAAGTATGCGCTAAGCGCGTCGCAGTATATTGAGGTGCTGCCGCTGCCGCCCGGCCAGGGCGTTAATCGCATGGACCATGCCGCCTTCAACACCTCTGACGCGGAAGGCATGCGCAAATACCTTGCCGCAAAGGGATGGACCACTCCCGCCAAGGTCATGCGTGGCACCGACGGCAGCCGCTGGTTTGCGGTCCACGATCCCGAGGGCAACAAGATTGAATTTGTGCAGCAGCCCGCCAACGCCGCGGCGCCCAACGACCCCAACGTCATTGGCCACCACATCATTCATGTCGGTTTCCTGGTCCATGATCGCGCCAAAGAAGACACGTTTTATCGCGGCCTGCTCGGCTTCAAACCTTATTGGTTTGGCGGTATGCAGGATGACAAGATCGACTGGGTCAGCCAGCAGGTTCCCGACGGCCACGACTGGGTCGAATACATGATGAAGCCCGGCGTCGGCATTCCCGCTGACATGTCGCAGCATGAACTGGGCGTACTTGACCACGTATCCATTGGCGAAAATTCCGTTGACACCGCGTTCGCAACCCTCAAGTCCGGCAGCCGCCTGGTCAATGTCGTCAACGACGGCAGCACCAAGATCGGCAAAGACGGC
>Ga0181516_10000662_pt1 | contig 29722 bp, 10 predicted proteins | sample PEATcosm2014_Bin_25_FD_121104 | JGI IMG/M metagenome (GOLD analysis project Ga0181516, IMG submission 121104) | Peatland microbial communities from MTU Mesocosm Facility, Houghton, MI, USA - PEATcosm2014_Bin01_10_metaG | ecosystem: Environmental > Terrestrial > Soil > Wetlands > Peat | place... | reverse complement strand
GATCGAGAGCGAGGCGGAGCCGGAACTCAAGGTGACCGGAGTGCCCAGGGCCGTGCTGCCGTCATAGAAGGTCACCGTGCCGGTGGCGCTGGCGGGCGCCACGGTGGCGGTGAAGGTGACGGAACCCCCGTAGGTGGACGCGGTGAGGGCGCCGAGGCTGGTGGTGGTGGCGGCCTGGTTCACGGTCTGGGTGCGGGCCGTGGAAGTGGAACCGAGGTTGTTGGTGTCGCCGCTGTAGCTGGCGGTGATGCTGTGGCTGCCGGCGGTCAGGGTGCTGATCGAGAGCGAGGCGGAGCCGGAACTCAAGGTGACCGGAGTGCCCAGCGCCGTGCTGCCGTCATAGAAGGTCACCGTGCCGGTGGCGCTGGCGGGCGCCACGGTGGCGGTGAAGGTGACGGAGCTCCCGTAGGTGGACGCGGTGAGGGCGCCGAGGGTGGTGGTCGTGGTGGCCTGGCTCACGGTCTGGGTGCCGGCCGTGGAAGTGGAGCCCAGGTTGTTGGCATCACCGCTGTAGCTCGCGGTGATGCTGTGGCTGCCGGCGGTCAGGGTGCTGATCGAGAGGGAGGCGGAGCCGGAAGCCAAGGTGACGGGGGAGCCCAGAGCCGTGGTGCCGTCATAGAAAGTGACCGTGCCGGTGGCGCTGGCCGGGGACACGGTGGCCGTGAAGGCCACGGAGCTCCCGTAGGTGGACGCGGTGAGGGCGCCGAGGCTGGTGGTGGTGGCGGCCTGGTTCACGGTCTGGGTACGGGCCGTGGAGGTCGAGCCGAGGTCGTTGGCATCACCGCTGTAGCTGGCGGTGATGCTGTGGCTGCCGGCGGTCAGGGTGGCGATGGAGATCGAGGCGGAGCCGGAAGCCAAGGTGACGGGGGTGCCCAGCGCCGTGGTGCCGTCATAGAAGGTGACCGTGCCGGTGGCGCTGCCGGGCGCCACGGTGGCGGTGAAGGTCGCGGAACTCCCGTAGGTGGACGCGATGAGGGCTCCGAGGCTGGTGGTGGTGGCGGCCTGGTTCACGGTCTGGGTGCGGGCCGTGGAGGTGGAACCGAGGTCGTTGGTGTCGCCGCTGTAGCTGGCGGTGATGCTGTGGCCGCCGGCGGTCAGGGTGCTGATCGAAAGGGAGGCGGAGCCGGAGGCCAAGGTGACCGGGGTGCCCAGCGCCGTGCTGCCGTCATAGAAGGTCACCGTGCCGGTGGCGCTGCCCGGGGACACGGTGGCGGTGAAGGTGACGGAGGTTCCATAGGTGGACGCGGTGAGGGGGCTGAGCACGGTGGTGCTGGCCACCTGGTTCACGGTCTGGGTGAGTGCCGCCGAGGTGGAACCGTTGTCGTTGGTATCGCCGCCGTAGGCCGCGCTGATGCTGTGGCTGCCGACACCCAGGCTGGAGATCTGGAAGGTTGCGGTGCCGGCATTCAAGCTGCCGGTCCCCAGCACGGCGGTACCATCATAGAAGGTGACCGTGCCGGTGGCGCTGGCGGGGCTCACGGTGGCGGTGAAGGTGACGGATGCCCCATAGGTGGATGCACTGAGAGGGCTGAGGGTGGTGGTGCTGCCGCTGACCGCCTGGTTCACGGTCTGGGTCAGTGCCGCCGAGGTGGAGCCGGCGTCGTTGCTGTCGCCGCCATACACCGCGGTGATGCTGTGGCCGGCCACCGCCAGCGTGGACGTGCTGAAGGTCGTGGTGCCGTTGCTCAGGATGCCGCTGCCCAGCGGTGTGGTGCCGTCATAGAAGATGACCGTGCCGGTGGCGCTGGAGGGGTTCACGGTGGCGGTGAAGGTGACCGGCTGCCCGAAGGTGGACGGGTCCGCACTGCTGGTCAGGGTGGTGGTGGTGGTGCCAGCCGGGGCCACCAGCTGGGTGCTCCCCTGGCCCAGGGCCGGGATGCCGAAGGGGCTGACCACCAGGACCTCCGCGGTCACGGCAGGCGCGGCGGTCGCGCCGCCGGCGGGCGGATACCTGTAGGTCAGGCTGGACAGCCCCAGGGGGCTGGCCGGAGCGGCGTCCAGCACGCTCCAGACGATGGTGGAGCCGACGGCCGGAGCCTGGTCGAGGTTGATGGTGAAACGGGCGGGCACGTTCTGCGCTGTGGTGGCCGGGACGTTGTCCAGGGTGGTGACCGGCAGCGGGGGCGGGACGAAGCCGGGGGCATACTCGGGATTGAACAGCTCGGTCGCCGTCCCGGCGGCGGGATCGGCGGATCCGCCGGGGTACGGGATCCCGCCGGCGATGTACACCATGCCGTCCGGGCGCAGGGTGGCGGTGTGGCCGGCCCGGGCATAGGCCGGCGAGGAAGCCAGGGTGGCGAAGGCGGGACCGCCGGCGCTGAGGTCGTAGACCTCGCCGGACAGGGCGGGGGCGATGGGCTGGCCGCCGGCCAGGGCGTCCGTGCCGCCGGTCACCAGGATCCGGTTGTCGAACAGCCATTCGGCCGTGGGCCGGAAGCGGGGCGTGACCAGGCTGGCGAACGGGGTGAAGGTGCCGCCGCTGTAGCTTTCCACCATGGGCACCAGGCCGCTGGCATCGCCGCCGCCCAGCACCAGCACCTGCCAGGCCGCCGGGTCGGACAGGGACGGCACCACCACGGCGGCCGCGCCGGTGCGGGCGTAGCTCAGGTTCCCCTGGGTGGGGTTGAAGGCGCCGGGGAGACCGGAATTGAGGTTTCCCGGCAGCCCGATGCCCGATCCCGGCGGGAAGGCGATGGCGTAGGGCACAAACACTTCCGCCGTGGCCTGGGCCACGCCCGGGCTGGCCAGGCCTCCGGCCAGGAGCACGGTGCCGTCCGGCTGCAGCGCCGCCACGTGGCCGCTGCGGGGGGCGTTCATGGGACTCGCCAGGAGGGTGGAGGTGACCCGGACCGGGTCCACGATCTCGGCGGAGGACAGGATGCTGCCGCCGAAACCGCTGGCATTGATGCCGCCGGCGATCAGCACGGTCCCGTCCCACAGGAGGGTGGCGCTATGCCCGGTGCGGGCCGACTGCAGGTCCAGGGGCGTGGTGCCGCCGGTGGCCGGGGCCACCAGCTCCGCGCTCCCCAGCACCGTCCCCGTGCCATCGGTGCCGCCCGCCAGCAGCACGTCGCCGCTGGGCAGGAGGGTGGCGGTGTGGCCGGTGCGGGCGGCGGCAAGCTGGATGATCGTGGGGTTGCCCGGGTTGGCGGGAGAATGGAGCTCGGCGGTGGCGAGCGCGTTGCCGTTGGGGTCGGTGCCCCCGGCCACGAGGATCGTGCCGTCGCCCAGCAGGGTCGCGGTGTGCCCGGTGCGGCCGATGCTGAGGAGGTCCGGGCTCAGGCTGAAGGTCCCCGGCACCAGGGCGACGGTGAGGGTCTGGGTGGCCGGGGGATCGTTGAGGGCGTCGGTGACGGTGAGGGTGTAGGTGGTGGTGGCCGCCAGCGGCCCCACCTGGACCGTGCCGGAAGCGGCCAGGGGATAGCTGGACTTGTCGCTGCCGGTGATCACCCCGGTGCCCCCGGTGAAGGTGGCGGTCAAGGTGGTGGTGCTGGTGCGGGACACGTTCGCCGGGCTGGCGCTGAAGGCGGAGATGGCCACCGCGGTCACGGTCACCGAGGTGGTCCCGGTGGAGCCGGCCAGGTGGATGTCGCCGGCATACTGGGCGGTGATGGTGTGGCTGCCCGGGGACGTCAGGGTGGCCTGGAGGCTGGCCGACCCGGCCGCCAGGGTGGCGGTGCCCAGGGTCACCGTGCCGTCCGCCAGGAAGGTGACGGTCCCGTACGCGTGGGCAGGGACCGCGCTGTTCGGGGCCGGGGCCACGGTGGCGGTGAGGGTGACCGGCTGGCCCGGGAGGACCGAAGCGGCGCCGGCGGTGACGGTGGTGCTGGAGGTCCCCTGGTTCACCTGCTGGGGGACGGCCGCGGAAGTGGCTCCGGCGAAGACCACGTCGCCGCTGTAGACGGCCGTGAGGCTGTGGGTGGGGTTGGCCGGGGCGGCCGGAGGCGTGAGGTCGAGGGTGCTGATGCTGAAGGTGGCCACCCCGGCGTTCAGGGCGCCCGAGCCCAGCAGGTCGGCGCCGTCCATGAACAGCACCGTTCCGGTGGGCATGGTGCCGGAAGCGCTGGGGGTCACGGTGGCGGTCAGGGTGACCGCCTGGCCGTAGTTGCTGGGGCTGCCGCTGGAGACCAGCTGGACCGTGCCGGGCAGGGAGTTGGTCACCGTCTGGAAGCAGGGACTGGAGGTGCCGGCGGCGTAGTTGCCGTAGGCGAGGTACTGGGCGGTGATGGGGCGCTTGGCGCCGATGGCCAGCTCGGCGGTGGTGAAGGTGGCGTTGCCGGTGCCGTCCACGGTGCCGGTGCCCAGGGTGTGCGGGCTGTTGGGTTTGGTGCCGTCGTAGAACACCACGCTGCCCCCGGCGGGCGGCGGCGGCGTGAAGGTCGAGCCGTCGGCGAGGGTCACGGGGGTGGGGGTCACGGTGGCGGTGAAGGTGACCGCCTGGCCGTTCACCGAGGGGTTGGGCACGGAGCCCAGGGCGACCGTGGGGGTGACCGCGTTGACCTTCTGGGACACGGCCTTGGCGGTGGACGTGCCGTAGTTGCTGTCCCCGCTGTAGACCGCGGTGACGGAGTTGGGGCCGACCGCCAGGGTGGTGGTGGGGAACGCGGCGGTGCCGCCGATCACCGGCGCCTGGCCCAGGGTGGCGCTCCCGTCCATGAAGGTGACCGTGCCGCCGGGGGCGGTGCCCAGGGGCGCGGTGCCGGTGACCGTCGCGGTGAAGGTCACCGGCTGGCCGAAAACGGCGGCCACGGTGGGGCTGCCGGTGCTGGAGACGAGGGTGGTGGTGCTGCTGTCGGCGCGGATGGTCTGGTTGAACGGGGCGGCGCTGTCGCTGGAGCCCAGGAAGTTGGTGTCGCCGCCGTAGCTCACCGTCAGCTGGTGCGGGCCGGGGGTGAGCGCGGCGGTGGCGAAGGTGGCCTGGCCGCTGCCGCCCAGGGCGGCGCTGCCCAGGATGACGGGATTCTGCGGGCTGGTGGCGTCATAGAAGGTGACCGTGCCGGTGGGCGTCCCGGTGGCGGGCGAGGCGGCGCGGACGGTGGCCGTCAGGGTGATGGAGGCATTGAAACCGGATGGATTGGCGCTGCTGGCGAGGGTGCTGGCGCTGGCCCCCTGGGTCACCGCCTGGGTGAAGGCCGGCGAGGTGGCGCTGGCGAAGCTGGTGTCGCCGCTGTAGGTGGCGGTGATGGACGGGGACGGGGAGCCGGCGCCCAGGTACGGCAGGTTGGCGGCGACGGTGGTGTAGCTGGCGGTGCCGCCGCTGGTCACGGTCACCGCGCCGCTCAGGGCGCTGGTGCCGGCATAGAAGGTGACCGTGCCGGTGGGGGTCTTGGTGCTGGGGGCGTTGGCGGTGACGGTGGCGGTGAAGGTGATGGCCTGGCCGTAGACGCCCGGGGCCGCGCTGCGGTTGCTGGTGACCGCCACCGAGGCGGTGTCCTGGTCCACCTGCTCGGTCCAGCTGCCGCTGGAGGCCAGGAAACTGGGGTTGCCGGCATAGCTGGCGGTGACCGCATGGCTGCCCAGGGCCAGGGTGGTGGTGGTGAGGGCGGCGATGCCGGAGCTGTTCAGGGTGGCGCTGCCCAGGACCGCGCTGGTGGCGGCGTCGGTGAAGGTGACCGTGCCGGCCGGGGTGCCGGCGCCGGGGGCGTTGGCGGTCACGGTGGCGGTGAACACCACCGACTGGCCGTAGACGGCGTCGGTGCTGCCGGTGCTGGCACCCAGGGCGGTGGTGGTGGCGGCGGGGCCCACCAGCAGGTCCATGGGGGCCGAGCTGGAGCCCAGGTAGAAGCCGGACCCGCCGTAGACCGCGGTGATGGAATGGTCCACCACCGCCAGGCTGGCCAGGGGCAGCGTGGCCAGGCCGTTGCTCAGGGTGGCGGTGCCGAGGCTCTTGGCGCCGTCCAGGAAGGTGACGGTGCCGGCGGTGCCGGCGGCCACCCCGGTGACCTGGGCGGCGAGGGTCACGGCCTGGCCGGCCACGGCGCTGGCGGGGTTGGCGCCGTTGGCGGTCACGGTGGTGGTGGTGATCTGGTCCACCGTCTGGGTGGCGACGGCATAGGATGTGCTGTAGCCGGTGGTGCCGGGGTAGACGGCCTTGATCGAATGGTTGCCCAGGGTCAGCACCGTGGTCTGCAGGGTGGCGGTGCCGGTGCTGTCCAGGGTCCCGGAGCCCAGGGCGGTGCTGGTGGTGATGTCGGTGAAGGTGACGCTCTGGGTCTGGCCGGGGATGTAGGGGTTGGGCACCACCACCGCGGTGAGGGTGACCGTCTGGGTCGGGCCGCTGGTGGTGGACGGGTTGGGCTGGGAGGCCAGGCTGGTCCTGGTGGGGTCTTTGACGCTCTGGCTGAGCTGGGTGGTGCTGGTGCTCGCCGTGAAATTGCTGTCGCCGCCGTACTGGGCCACCACCAGGTGGTCGGAGCCGGTGGTGATGTCCAGGCCGGAGAAGGCGAAGCTGGCGGTGCCGCTGCTCAGGGCCTTGCTGCCCAGGGTGACGGGCGCGGCCGGGTTCATGACATCCAGGAAGGTGACCGTGCCGGTGGGGGTGCCGGCCGCCCCGCCGAAGGCGGTGACGGTGGCGGTGAAGGTCACCGCCTGGCCGTAGCTGCTGCTCGCCGCACTGGAGCTCAGACCGGTGCTGGTGGGCCCCGGGTTCACCAGCACCGGCAGCGCCGTGGCGGAGGACCCGGCGAAGCCGGTGGCGCCGCCGTAGATCGCGGTGACGGTGTGCGTCCCGGGGACCGTGAAGGCCTGGGCCAGGGTGGCATTGCCGTTGCCATCCAGGGTCACCGCGGAGCCCAGGGTGGCGGCCCCGTCCATGAAGGTGACCTTGCCCCCGGGCGTCCCGGCCCCGGGGGCCAGCGCGGCCACCGAGACGCTGAAGGTGACCGGCTGGCCGAAGTAGGGCGGCGGCAGGGTGGCGCCGGGCGGCGTGGTCAGGGGGGGCGTGGTCAGGGTGACGCCGGTGGCGGCCTGGCCGACCACCTGGGACAGGACCGCCGAGGTGTCGGGACCCCAGGTGGTGTCGCCACTATAGGCTGCCTTGATGTTGTGGGTGCCGACGGTGAGGGCGGCGGTCGCCAGGGTGGCCACCCCTGCGTTCAGGGCCACGGGGGCGCCCAGCGGGGTGCTGCCGTCATAGAAGGTGACCGTCCCGGTGGCGCCCGTCTGGTTCACGGTGGCGGTGAAGGTGACCTGCTGGCCGTAGACCGAGGGGGCGGCGCTGCTGGTGAGGGTGGTGGCGCTGGCGTCCAGATTCACCTTCACGGTGACGCTGGCGGAGGTGGACGGGGCGTTCACCGCGTCCCCGCTGTAGCTGGCCTGGATGATGTAGGTGCCGGCGGCCAGGCCGCTGAGGGCGAAGGCACTGGGGGAGCCCAGGGTCCACTGGCCCAGGACGGTGCCGGTGGTGGTGTCGGTGAAGGTGACCGTGCCGGTGGGGGCGGGGGCGCCGGTGGTGAGGGCGCTCACGGTGGGGGCGAGGGCCACCGGCTGCCCCACCCCGGCGCTGGCCGGAGTGGCGGTGAAGCTGACCTTGGTGGCCACCAGGTTCACGGTCTGGGCCAGGGCCGGGGCGGAGGTGGACCCGGCGAAGTTGGCGTTGCCGTTGTAGACCGCCGTGACGGCGTGGGCGCCCAGGGCGAGGGCGGTGGTCTTGAGGGCGGCGACGCCGCTGCCGTTCAGGGCCACGGCCGGGCCCAGCGGGGTGCTCCCGTCCATGAACGTGACCGTCCCGGCCGGGGTGCCGGTGCCGCCGGCGGCGGTGCCGGTGACGGTGGCGGTGAGGGTCACCGACTGGGCGATGGCGGAAGGGTTCAGGCTGGAGGCCAGGGCGGTGCTGGTGCCGGCCGGGGTCACGGTCTGGGTCACCGGGCTGGCGGTGGCGGAGGAGGAATCGATGTCGCTGGAGTAGGCGGCGCTGATGCTGGCGGCGCCGGCGGCCAGGCTGGAGGTGGCATAGCTGGCCGAGCCGGAAGCCAGCACCACGGTGCCCAGCTTGGTGGTGCCGTTCAGGAAGGTGATGGTCCCGGTGGCCATGGCCGGCGTCATGGTGACCGTGAAGGTGACCGTCTGGCCGTACACCGAGGGGTTGGCGCTGGAGACCAGGCTGGCGCTGGTGCTGTCCTTGGTCACCCTCACCTGCACCGCCGGGGCGGTGGCGCCCTGGTAGTTGAGGTCCCCGCCGTAGGCGGCGGTGATGGTGTGGCCGGTGCCGATGGTCAGGCCACTGAAGCTGAAGGGGGTGGCGGAACCCACGGCCCAGCTGCCGATGAGGTTGCCGTTGTCGAAGAAGTCGATGCTCCCGGTGGCGGCCGGCGGGAGCCCGGAAACGGCGAAGGTGATCGGCTGGTTGTAGCCGGCGGGGTTGGGGGTCGGCGGCGACAGGGTGAAGCTGGTGGGCGCCTGGGTCACCGTCTGGTCATAGCTGCCGGCGGATCCCGGGTAGTTGGGGTCGTTGCCGTAGACCGCCCTGAAGTAGTGGATGCCCACGGCCACCGGCGCGGCCACGGGGAGGATGGCGTTGCCGTTGCCGTCCACCGCCGCGCTGCCCAGCCGGGCGCTGTTTTCAAAAAAGGTGACGGTCCCGGAGAGCGGAGGGCCTCCCGCCGGGGCGGCGCTCACCACGGCCGTGAGGGTGAAGGCGGTGCCGGACGCGGCGTAGACCGCGGGGCTGGGGCTGGCGCCGAGCACGGTCTGGGTGCTGGATGGCGTCGGCGTCTGGGTTACGGCCTGGGCCGCGAGGGGCTGCACCAGGAACAGGGCGGCCAGGCACCCGGTGCGGAATGCCGTGGTCCATTGCAGGAACCTCAGGTTCGTGGTCATCCTGTCCACCCCAAAAGAGAAAGCCCAAGCTAGGCAAACGCATTGGTGGACTAGATAAATAATTAATTTATGATAACGAACCAGGGCTTGACTTATTTCTAAAGCGCCCGTGGCAGGATGAATTCATCGTTTTCGGCAGGATTTTTATTAGGATTCATTATCATTATTGATTTTTAGTGGTGTTTTAAATGGGTCTGGCAAAATTGAGTTTTGCATTATTCATTCATACAGATTCATCTGGATGCCGCGCCCTGCGGCCCATCTGGAATGGCGGCGGAAGGCCCGGGCCCCGGTGGGGAGCGGTATCATCTGCAGGGCAACGGAGGCGCCAATGATTCAGGTCATCGTCACCATGCGGATCAAGACAGGGCATATGCCGGAATTCCTCGCCGCGTGCAGGGAACTCCGGCCGCTGGTGCTCGGCGAGCCAGGCTGCCTGGGCTACGACTACACGCGCGATGCCGCCCCGCCGCAGGGCATGCTCCCGTCGCTGGACCCGGACCGGATCACCCTGCTCGAGCGCTGGGCGTCCGCGGACGCGCTGCAGGCACATCTGGGCACGCCGCACATGAAGGCCGCGGGCGCCAGGATGAAGGATCTGCGCGAGAGCGTCGAACTGCGGGTCGTAGAATCCATCTTCTAGGCCGGTGACGGCCCATCCGGATTGACGGGCACCCCCGGCTGGGGGTCCGGAAGCCGTTGCAATTCCAGCTCCGTGGCTGCGCCTGGCCACCGGGCCTGAGCGCGGCGTCCGCCGGGGAACCCTTGGACTTTTTATTGCATATTAATGAAATGGCCCAGACGCTCCCTTGGCATCGGGACCAGGTTGTTCCGCTCAAGATGGAGACGCCCCATGTCATGCCCCCTGCCCCGCCTCGCTTCCTGGTGCCGGCCCGCCGTCCTGGCCGTGGCGGCCCTGGTCCTGGCCCTCCCGGCCCGGGCCGGATGGGAACAGGGCGCGACCACCTTCCTGGCCACGGAGCACCCCGGGCCGGTCACCCTGACCCTGGTGCTGATGACGGCCGCCACGGGGGGGCGCGTAGGGCTGGAGCGGGAGGCCGAGGACGGCACCCGCTCGGTGGAGGAGCTGGTGCCCGCCGCGGCGGCCGGAAAGCCGGTCGCCGCCACCGTGTCCCTGGCGCCCGGCCAGCAAGCCAGGCTCCTCCTCCAGGGGTCCCAGGCAGGAACCTGGGCGGAGGCCCTGTTCGAGCGGGCCGACACCGCCGAACCTCTGGGCTGGCTCTGCCTGCGCGGCCATGGGGATTCGGCCAGCCCCTGGATGCTGCAGTCCAGGTTCCTGGCCCGGGGGTTCGAAGTGCGGGTGCCGGCCGCGGACACCCTGGTGCTGGGTCAGCGCCCGTCGGCGTCCGCCCTGGCGGGGGGGACACCCGCCGTCCAGGAGGCCGGGTTCAGCCCCAAGGACCTGGACGGTGAAGCCATGCTTGAACTCGTCAAGTGGGTGCGGGAACGGCACGAATCGATGATCAACACCCTCCGCGAGCAGTCGGAAGTGGTCCTGGACCTCCTGACCCTCTGCCAGGAGGGCCGGACCCGGACGCCCGAGCCCAGGACCATCGCCCAGGCCAAGGAAGCCCCGGTGGCGCTGGATATCCTGGAATTCGCCCTGGACCTCGACTACGGCGCGGCCATGGGCAGGCTGGAGGCGGCCGGGAACGCCGCCGACGAGCAGCTCCGGCACCACTCCCGGGAGGCGGAGAAGACCAAGGTTGCCGCCCAGCAGGCGTTGGCTGATATGCGATCGGGGGCCCGCACCGAAGCCAAGGGGAATCCGGACGGCAAGGCGGCACCCCGGCCGCCCTGCCCGGCCAGCGTGCTCCAGGACCTGGACGCCAATCTCCTCAGGCTCCAGTCCTGGCACGATTACCGGAAGCAGCTGCAGAGGCTGATGGACCTGACCCAAGCCATAAGGTTCCCGGCCGATCAGGCCCGGGACTTCAGGACCCACTGCGCGAGCCTCCTGTACGACTACCTCAGGGTGCATGTGGACGCTCCGGCCCTGGCCGGGTACCTGGCCCAGGAGGAGAAGCAGGCCCAGGCCCGGAAAGCCAAGGCCGGACGCGAGGACGCAAAGGCCGCGAAGCCCGCGGGGCCGGCTCCGTCCCGGCCGGCGCTCACCGCCCTGGACCCCAATGCGGAAGCAGCACGGCTGCTGGAGGCCAGGCTCCGGCAGGAGGCCCTGGACCGTGACTTGCAGGCCACGGCCGAGGCGGAAGCGAGGCAACGCCAGGACCGCCGGAAAGCGCTGGCGGGGATCCGGTCGGCCGGGAAGCCTGCCGCCGGCGCCGCAGCGGTGCTGGCACCCGGCCAGGCGGAAAATCCCGCCGGGCCGGCCTTCACCATCCAATGGCACGACCAGGCGCTGGCGGATCAGGACAGCCACGAAACGGCCCAGGTCGACGCCATCCACGCCTGCCTGGAGCTGGTCGCCAGCTGTGGCCTGAAAACGGCCAATCGCGCGCGCTACCTGGACTCCATCGACGGCTTCCCGAAACTGCTGGAGCTCCGTCCGCGCGGGGCGGCGGCCCGGCTCCGGCCGCTGCTGTACCGGGACGGCCAGGCCCTGAGGGTCCTCAGGATCGCCTGCCACGGCGCCGAATATCCGAAAGAGTTCCGGAACACATGCAAGGCCGCGGAGCTGCTCCGGCAGGCGTGGCCGGCCCCGGCACCCGGGGGCGGGGCCGCTGCGCCCAGGGCGCAAGCGGACGGCGCGGCCAGTTCCAGCCGGCCTGCCGGCAACGAAAACCGGCGACCGAAGTTCGGCCACCCGCTCCCGTGACCTGGCCAAAAAAGTCAGATAACGCCTTCTGTCAGAAGGTAAAAAAACTTCGCCCCACCCCTTCCCCGGAGCCCCCGGGGAACCTATTCTCTTGTGGTTTATAAGTAATGCCGAACACAAGATCCTCTCCTGCCCGCCGCGGGCCACCCGCGGCGGTGCGCAGCCTGGGGTTATCAACGCCCTTGTACAAGGAGCCCGGCATGAGCGTGCAGGCCATCAGCCCATCCACCCCATTTCCCACCACCCTGAAGGACACCAGCCTGAGGAAGATCATCTTCGCCTCCTCCCTGGGCACCCTGTTCGAGTGGTACGACTTCTACCTGTACGGGACCCTGGCGGTGTTCTTCGGCAGCCGGTTCTTCCCGGCCCAGAACCCCACCGCCCAGCTCCTGGCCAGCCTGGCCACGTTCGGCGCGGGCTTCGCGGTGCGGCCCCTGGGGGCGCTGGTGTTCGGCCACATCGGCGACATGATCGGGCGCAAGTACACCTTCCTGGTCACCATGGCCACCATGGGCATATCCACGGCGCTGGTGGGGGTGCTTCCCACCTACGCCAGCATCGGCATCTGGGCCACGGTGATCCTGGTGCTGCTGCGGCTCATGCAGGGGCTGGCCCTGGGCGGGGAGTACGGCGGCGCCGCCACCTACGTGGCCGAGAACGTGCCTGACGCCCGGCGGGGCTACTACACCAGCTTCATCCAGACCACCGCCACCCTCGGCTTCTTCATCAGCATGGCGATCATCGGCCTCACCCGCTGGCTCATGGGCGAGGACGGCTTCACCGGCGGCTCCGGGCAGTGGCTCGCCGGGTGGCGCATCCCCTTCCTGTTCTCCTTCATCCTGCTGGGGGTCAGCCTCTACATCCGGCTGAAGCTGAAGGAAAGCCCGCTGTTCACCAAGCTCAAGCGCGACGGGCAGGTGTCCGTGAACCCGCTGAAGGAGAGCTTCACCAACCCGGTCAACCTGCGCTACGTGGTGCTGGCGCTGTTCGGCGCCACCGCCGGACAGGGGGTGGTGTGGTACACCGGCCAGTTCTACGCCCTGACCTTCCTCATCGCCGTGCTCAAGCTGCACTGGCTTCCCGCCTACCTGATCATGTCGGTGGCGCTGCTGCTGGGCACCCCCTTCTTCCTGGTGTTCGGCCACCTCTCGGACCGCATCGGCCGGAAGGCGGTGATGCTCACGGGCTGCCTGCTGGCCGCGCTGACCTACATCCCCATCTACATGGGCATGAAGGCCGCCACCCCGGCCCTGGCCGCCGGGGCCAGGACGCTCATGCTGGGGGCGATCCCGTTCCCCAACCTGGTCGCCCTGATCGGCCTGGTGTTCATCCAGATCCTCTACGTGACCATGGTCTACGGGCCCATCGCCGCCTACCTGGTGGAGCTGTTCCCCACCAACATCCGCTACACCTCCATGTCCCTGCCCTACCACCTGGGCAACGGCTGGTTCGGCGGCTTCCTGCCCCTCATCGCCACCGCCCTGACCGCCTCGGTGGCGGCCAAGACCGCCTTCGGGGCCAACGCCATCTATGCCGGGCTGCTCTACCCCATCGCCATCGCCCTGGTGACCCTGGTAGTGGGCGCCATCTTCATCAAGGAGACCATGGGGCACCAGATCGACACGGCCATCCGCCAGGACACCGGGGTGCGCGAGCTGTTCGACTGGGGGGCGGTGCTGGCGGCCCTGGGCATCGGCTTCGTGCTGCTGCTGCAGTGGAACAGCGGCTTCCTGGCCGACCTGACCGCCGGCAAGGGCCTGGCCAGCGCCCTGTGGAACAACCTCTGGTATCCCCTGGTGGGAGCCTTGGCCCTGTGGGCCCTGCCGGTGCTGTTCTTCCGCCTGGAATTCGACCGCCTGCGGGCGCTGGGCATGGTGCTGGCCTGCCAGGCCCTGACCGGCCTGTTCTCGTTCAAGCTCTACCAGGCCCTGGTGGCCATGGGCGGGATGTGGCAGTTCTTCGCCTTCGTCTTCGTCCTGGGCATCTACACCCTGGTGCTGGCCGGCGGCTACGTCTTCGGCCGCAGCCGGATGCAGACGGAAAGCGCCTGACCCTGCCCGCGGCCCGGGGCGAAGGGGTCCGCGCGATCACGTGCCGGGAAGGTAGTCCTCCCGTACCGGCGAGAAGACCTCGATGGCCAGGGATTCCTCCAGGATCTCGGCGCCATGCTCCACATTGCCGGCGAAGCTCCAGCTGTCGCCCGGCCCGGCCTCGAACGTGGTCCCAGCGGTGCTGAAGCGGATCCGCCCGGAAACCAGGTAGCCCGTCTGCTCATGGGGATGCGCATGGACCGGCAGGATGCTGCCGGCGGCCATGCGGAACTCGGTGAGCAGGGTCCGGTCGCCGTAGGCCAGGGTCTTGCGCTGGATGCCCGGAAGGGCCGGGCGGTATCCGTCCGGGTCCGCACGCTGGAACATGGCTGCACCTCGCTGGAACCATGGTAGCTGTAGCCGGCGGCTCGGGGCGGAACCTGCCCCCCGGGAAACAGGTTCGCCTGGCTGAATTTTGCCGGGAACCAAACCAATGATTGAATCATTTATCAATAGCCCTTCCGCGGAGCGCACGGCGGAAGCACCGGCCCGGAGCCCGCTCCGGACCCCAACCCCGACCCACCCCCAAAGGCCCCCCATGCTCACCTTGTTCCAGCACCCCCGATCCACCGGGACGCGCATCCTGGGCGCCGTCCTGGCCGCCTCGGCCGTCGCGGCCCATGGCCATGTCGTCATGGAATCCATCCAAGGCAAGGCCGAAGCCGCGGGACAGGCGCCCGTGCAGCCCTGGGGGCTGGCTCATGTGCCCGCCCACTCCCGCGCCGACAAGCGGTCGGGCTGGCTGATGACCGACGTCAAGACCCACAGCCTCTATTTCCAGGACCCGGAGGGCCGGGTGGAACGCTACCTGGGCAAGGGCCCGGCCGACCGGAACGAGCCGGCCTATGCCGGCGGCTTCCAGGATCGCGACCCGGAATTCCGCGCGCCCCAGTCCATGGCCGTCCAGCCCTGGACGGACATGACCTTCATCGCCCCCTGCACCGGGGCCGTGGCCGACACCGGCAACCACGCCATCCGGATGTTCCGGGCCTACGGCAAGGTCGACGGCGAGGTCCTGCAGCTGGTCCACACCCTGGGCGGAGGCGCCATGACCCCCGGCGAGGCCGGCCAGGCCGGCTACCGGGACGGCAAGACTTCGGAGGCGCTGTTCAAGGAACCCCGGGGCCTCGCCTGGTGCGGCGGCGATCTGTACGTGGCCGACAGCGGCAACGGCGCCATCCGCAGGGTCCATTTCACCGATTCCGTGGCGGGCGAGGTCAGCACGCTGGCCGGGAATCCCGAGGACTGCAGGCACTGGGCCAGCGAATCGGACGACCCCAAGTCCGGGCGGCTGCACACCCCCGTCGGCCTCGCGGCGGACCCGGACACGGGCACGCTGTACACCACCGACGGCCACTGCGTGGTGGAGATCACCCGGGAGGGCCGAGTGATCGGCCTCCTGGGCAACTTCTTCCGCCCCGGGTTCGAAGCCTGGAAGCACCAGCCGTCGCCCCTGGCTCCCAAAGGCCATCCCGCCTGGATGCTGGGGAAAGCCTGCCTGAACAGCCCCACCGGGCTGGCGTTCTACCAGGGCCACCTCTTCATCGCCGACACCGGCAACAACGCCATCCGGGTGTTCAACCTCAAGACCGGCATCCTCACCACCCTGGCCGGCCGGCCCGGGGAGAAGATCCTGCGCTGCGGCCAGGCCCACCAGGGCGGGGACTACCTCGAAGGCAAGAGCGCCGCCATCCCCGCCCCGGTGAACCTGGCCATCGCGCCGGACGGGGAGATGCGGGTGGCCACCGCCGGCGGCGACCTGGTCCGGTTCACCGGGCTGGCCGAGGCGTACGGGCCGAAGGCCACGGCAGCCACCGGGGCGGCCGGGGCCGCCTCCCGCGCCTCCGCCCGGAAACCCGCGGGCAGCGTCAAGGGCCCGGAGACGTCTCCCGCCAGCGATGGCAGGGACACGTGGCTGGAGGTGGAAGTGATTGTGCGCGACATCCGGGGCCCCGGCGCTCCGGAAGTGGCCCGGACCACGCTGCGCCTGCAGGAGCGGAAACAAGTCCAACCATGAACATGATTCATGGCACCCACTAACCGAGAACCGCCGGTTCTGGTCCAAAGGAGCACCATGTCCCGAATCAGCACCCTCCTCCGGGGCGCGGGGCGGGTCAGCGCAGTCCTCGCCGGCTGCGCCGCCCACGCCCACTACCCGGTCCACATCATCAACCCCACGGACCAGCCCTGGCGCCTGGTGTGCACCAAGCCCTTCCTGCCGTTGCGGGTGACCACCCTGGATGCCGCGGGCGGACTGGTCGTCAAGGAGCACAAGGCCTTCCCCAATGCCCTGCTGGCCCCGCTGACCCCGGAATTCAACGCCTTCCGGTTCGAGTTCGTCATCCCCGCCAACGCCACCGCCAAGCTCGAGACCACGGCTCCGGTGCAGCTCGGGCGCGCGGAGTTCCTGCTGGTGGACCACCAGGGGCGGGAACTGGACGACAGCCACGTCCTGCGGGAAACCGTATGCTACTGGGTGGCGCCGGACGAGCAGAGCCGCAGGCGCGACGCCCTGGGCAGGCCGCTGACGGTGGGGCGCATCGGCTACGACCACCGGGCTCCCGCCGGCATCATGGCCGCGAACCACCGGACCCCCGCCACCCTCGTCTTCGCCGGGGATTCCTGGGGCCGGACCGGCACCCGGGCCTTCCCGGGCCTGGAGGCGACCCCGGCCCGGGACCGGGAGCCGGAAGAAGGCAAGCAGCCCACGGCCGGAACCGCCAAGGAACCGCGCCACCCGGCCCCGGCCGGGGCCGGCCTGGTGGAGAGCAAGCTGAACACGCTCCCCGCCATCCAGCCGGCCAAGGCGCAACCCCCTGCGCCCAAGGCGGCGCAACCCAGGATCCCCAGGAAGAACCAGGAGAACGTCGCCCCATAGTCCGGGCCTGTCACGCATACGCCCCGACAGCTCATTTACTTTGCACGGTGATGGTCACGTTCCCCGTGGCCAGGGCGTCGAAGCTCGCGTCGTAGGCCGTCACCGAGCAGGTGGTGGCGGTGGCGGGCGCGGTGGGAGTCCCGCTGATCGTCCCGCTGGCGGGATCGAAGCTCAGCCCCGCCGGCAAGGTTCCCGCAAGGCCGTAGGAGGCCACCACCGCGCCCTTGGGGGGATTGAAGGCATTGATGGTGTCCGGGGTGATGGCCGTGTTGAGGGCATAGACCGGCGCCGGGACCGCGTAGGTCATGGGGGTCTGGGTCACCGGGATCAGCAGGAAAGCGGTGCGGGTTGCGGCGCTGTTCTGCCCGAAGAGCAGGTTGCGGGTGGCCTGGCAAGTCAAAGTGACCGCGTTCAGGGCGATGCCGTCGCCGGGCAGGAAGCTCACCGACGCCCCGGTGGTGGAGCCGGTGAAGGTGCCGCCGGTGATGGTCCAGGTGAAGCTGAAGCCGGAGGCCGGGTAGCTGCCGCCGAAGTCGGGGGTGGCGGTGGCCACGCAGGTAGCGTCCTGGGTGTTGGCGAGGACGGAACCCGGGCCGCTGAGCACCGGGCTGGTGCCCAGCAGGGGGTCGAAGAACGCCAGCGCACCGTCGGCGAACAGCACCCGCCCGTCCGGCACGACGGCGGCGGCGCCCGTGGCGTTGTCCAGGCCCAGGGGCAGTGCGGTGTCGGCGTAGGCCCAGCCCATGGTGTCGTACAGCCCCGTGGTGGCGGCATAGAGCTCCGTGTCCGTCTGGTCGCTGCCGTTGGCCAGCCCGCCCGCGACCAGCGCGTTGAGGGTGGGCAGAAGCACGCCGACGGGGTTCGCCGTGGCCTGGGGCAGGTATCCGGTCTGGGTGAAGCTGCCGGTGCCGCGGCCGGCGCTCTGGAACACTTCGGTCTGGTCGAAGGCGGCGCCGGTGAGGGTGCCGGCCAGCAGCACCTGGCCGTCGGGCAGTGGGACGGCGGCATGCCCGGCCCGGGGGGAGTTCAGGGGAATCACGGGGTAGAAGGTGTCCGTCACCGGGTCGTAGATCTCGGCGGTGGTCTGGGCGGTGCCCTGGGGATGGGTATGGGGGCTGGGGACACCGTTCCCGCCGGCGATGAGGACGGTGCCGTCCTGGAGCAGGGTCGCGGTGTGTCCGGAGCGGAGGAAGCTCATGGTCCCGCCGCTCACGGCGAAGGTGGCCGCCAGGCCCAAGCCGCCCGGATCATACACTTCCGCAGGCTGGAAGGCGCCGTTGAGGTCGGTGCCCCCGACAAACAGCACCAGCCCGCGCGGGTGGCTGGGGTTGGGCGGTACGGTAGGCGGTATCCAGGTGGCCGTGTGGCCGTAGCGCCCATAGGTCATGATCGCGCTGGTAACGGCATTGACCGTGGCGGTGGCTGGATCGAACAGGTAGGCGCCAGGGAAAGCTGTCAGGTCATTCCCGACGTTGGTGATGCCTCCGGCCAGGAGCACCGTCCCGTCCGGGAAGGGGGTCGCGGTGTGCCCCACCACCGGGTAGCCCGCGGTGGTGGTCACGAACCTCTGCTGGAGCGGATCGTAGATATACACGAGGGAGGACAGGTCGGCAGGAGACAGGACCTGGGACAGGGTGGCAGCAGGAATGCTGGCAAGGGGTCCGAGGTTCTTGCTGTTTCCGCCCGCGAACAGGACGCTCCCCTGGTTGGGCCCCTGGGTCAGCACCGTGGCGGTCGCATAGAAGGACGGCAAGGGCGGCACCGAAGCTGGATTGTTGCTGTCGGCGTATGCGTTGAGGGGGATCTGCGGCAGTTGCGGGAACGCGGCGATGGTCTGCGCGGGCGTGCTGCTGGTGGTGCCGGTGAGGTCAAGCAGCGCGGTTCCCGGGAAGGGGCCGAAGTCCTGGGGGGTGTTGCTCCACAGGGTGATCGCCTGCGGAGTTCCACCCGGGACCGACAGGCTGCCGTTGCCGGGGAGGCCGTTGCCGTCATAGATGGTGGCGCTGACCGTGAAACTGCCAGGGTAGGCGGAGTAGTAGTCGTAGGCGGCGGTGAATTTCGTGATGCCGGGCTGGCCCAGGGTCGTCACCGGGACGATGGTCACCGTCTGCGAAACCGGACCGGGGTAGGCGGTCAAGGTATAGGTGGTCGTGGAAGTGATGCCCAGCGGCACGGGGTAGGAGGTCCCGGTCACCGGAAGATCGTTGATGCTGCCGTCGCTGGCGGACAAGGTGAGCTGGGTGGCGTTCGCCGTGACCCAGGACAGGTTGAACGGGGCACCCGCGAGGGTGAAGCCATTGTCGGCGCCCGTGAAGGAAGAGATGCCCACCACGGTCCTCAGGACGATCCCGGACCAGACGGTGGTGCTGGAATTCCCGGATGGGTCGACGGCCTGGCAGGTCAGGGTAAAGGTGACGGGGGCGGAGTTGTAGTTGGCGGGCGTGAAGGAGAAGCTGAACGGCGGCGCGGTGGAGAAGCCCACGATGTTCGGGGCCGAGCCCGTGGAGGTGAGGGTCCAGGTGTAGGTCAGGTTCGCTCCGTTCGGGAGCGTCTGGGGCGCGCAGACCGTGGCCGTGTAGAGGGTGCCCCCGGGGAGGATGGAGCCGGCGGACCAGACCGCGTTGCTGGGGTCGGTGACCCGGAACTTGAACGGGTTGACGGGATCGGTCAAGGTGACGGCGGGCGGCACGTCCTGGCTGGGCGGCAGGGCGGGTATGCCGTAGACATTGGTCACCAGCAGGTTCACCGCGGCGGTGGTGTTCTGCTGCAGCACCGTGGGCAGGGTGTAGGCCAGGGCAGCCGCGCCCAGGGCCGAATACTGCGCGGGCACGGAACCGACGTTGTTCAGCTGCCAGAAGTAGGTCTGGTTGGGGCTGGTGGCCGTCGCGGCGAGGGTCCCGGTGATGGCCGGCGCCGCCGGCGGGAAGCCGGTGAAGGCCGCCGCCGGCAGCGGCTGGGCGGTGCCCGGGAGATCCTGGGGATCGAACAGCTCGAGCGTCAAGGGAGAGGTGGTGGGATTCGCCAGCGAGTATGGGACGCCGCCGGCGATGAACAGCTGGCCGTTCTGCAGCAGGTTGGCGGTCTGGCCAATGCGCGGCTGGTCGAGCGGTGCGCCCACATAGGTGAAGGTGAGCGCGGCGGGGTCGAAGTACTCCCCGTTGGAGCTGGCGCTGGTCGGGTTGCCCTGGGCATCGCCACCGCCGGCGATGAGCAGCTTGCCGTCATACAGCAGGTCGGCGGTGGGCAGGTCGCGGGGTGCGTTCATCGGCGCCGGCACGCTGGTGAAGGCGGCGGCCGCGACGCTGTAGACTTCGGCGCTGTTCAGGGCCGCGCTGCCGTTGCTGCCGCCCAGGATGACCACCTCCGGTCCCGCCGGGGCCGGCACCAGCACCGCCGCGGCGCCGGTCCGGGCGTTGGCCATGGAGCCCACGGCGATGGTGAAGGCGGGATTGCCGGGGTCGAAGATCTCCGCCGAGGCCTGGGCCAGGGGCGGGGCGGAATTGTCCAGGCCTCCGGCCAGGAGCACGGTTCCGTCCGGCAGGAGGGTGGCCGTGTGGCCGCAACGGGCCGTCTGCATCTGCGGCGTCTGGCTGGGGATGGGGCCCGTTCCGGCCCCCTGGGCCGTCTGGACCTGCAGGGGATTCAGGATCTCCATGGAACTCAGGTTGCTGCCGGCGCAGGTGCCGCCGGCCAGGAGCACCGTGCCGTCCCACAGGAGGGTCGCCGTGTGTCCGAACCGGGGCTGGGCCAGGTACTGGAGGGAGCTCGGGTCCGGCCGGGGAGCGGCGGTCTGGGCTTTCTGGAGGTAGGCGACCGCGTTGGCCGGATCCAGGATTTCCGAGGTGCCCACGGCATTGCCGTTCCCGTCCTGCCCGCCCGCGATGAGCACGGTCCCATCGGTGAGGAGGGTGGCGGTGTGGCCGGTGCGCGCGATGTTGAGGGTCATGATCCTGACGTTAGTCGGGCCGCTGGGATCAAAATCGATCGGATCGTGGATCTCGACGCTGGCCAGGGCGTTGGGCGGATTGCTGGGGTCCACGCCCCCGGCCACCAGGATCGCGCCGTTGGGGAAGGTGGCGGAGGGCGGAAGGGTGGTGGCGGTGTGCCCGGTGCGGGCGGTGAACAGGGCGTCCGGGGACAGCGGGCTGAAGGCCCCGGGCGCGCCGGCCGTGAGGCTGAAGCTGGCGCTGGAGCCTGCCCAGTGCAGGTCGCCGGCATAGGCGGCGCCGATGGTCTGGCCGACGCCCACCGGGCCGGACGGGGTGACGCTGGCCGTGCTGGCGCCCGTGGTGGAACCCGCCACCGGGGCCAGGTTGCCGCTGCCCAGGGCGGTGCCGGTGGTGGTGTCGGTGAAGGTGACCGTGCCGTAGGGCGCCGGGTCGGCCGGATTGGCGGGCGTCACGGTGGCGGTGATCAGCGTGGTGGGCACCCCGTTGCTGACCGCCGGGCTGGAGGCCAGGGTGATGCCGGTGGGCCCCGGGGCCACGGTCAGGTTCACGGTATCGAGCTTGGAACTGGCGCCGTTGGACCCGGCCAGGGTGCCGTCCCCGCCGTAGGTGGCGGTGAGCCTGTGGCTGCCGATGGCCAGGGGCGGGTTGGGGTTGCCCGGGCCGCCGGCGACGTAGGTGGCGGTGCCGCCCAGGGTCAGGGTTCCGGCGCCCAGGATGACGGTGTTGTCGTAGAAGATCACGACTTCGGCGCCGGTGAGGGCGGTGGGCGCGGGGGTGACGGTGGCGGTCAGGGTGACCGGCTGGCCATAGGTCGGGCTGGCGGTCTGGGCGGCCAGGGTGGTCTGGGTGACGATGAGGTTCGCCACCGTCTGGATGATGGCCGGTTGGGACGTGGAGGTCCCGGCGCCCGCTGTCGCTACGAAGGTGGCGGTGATGCTGTGGTTGCCCAGCTTCAGGCTGTTGGTGGCGAAGGTGGCGGAGGCGCTGGGGGGCGTGTTCGGAATGGGGGCATTGGGCACCAGGGTCTCGGTGTCCACCAGGGTGCTGCCGTCCAGGAACTTGACGCTGCCGGTGGGCGCCGCGGCGCCCGCGGAGGTGGTGGTGACGGTGGCGGTGAAGCTGACGTTCTCGCCGAGCCCGGAGGGGCTGGGGCCGGACGCGGTGAGGCCGGTGCTGGTGGTGGCGGCCTTCACCGTCATGGTGGAGACCGTGCTGGTGAAGCTGTTGAAGTTGGTGTCCCCGCTGTAGGCGGCGGTGAGGCTGTGGCTGCCCGGAGCGAGGACGGGGCTGAAGCTGGCCAGGCCGCCGGCCAGGGGCACTCCGGCGGCCAGCACCGTGTCGCCGTCATTGAAGGTGACCGTGCCCGTGGGCGTTCCGGTTCCGGACCCGGCGGCGGTCACGGTGGCGGTCAGGGTGAGCGGCTGGCTGTAGTAGACCGGGCTGGGGGCGCTGGGGGCGAGGGTGACGCTGCTGCTGCCCATGACCACGGTCTGGTAGACCTGGGCGGAAACCGAGCCGGCGAAGTTGGTGTCGCTGCCGTAGCTCGCCGTGATGGCGTTGTTGCTGCCCAAGGGTACGGCGGATGTGGGGAAGGTCGCCTTGCCGGCGCTGCTGAGGATGGCCGTGCCCAGCGGGTTGCCGCCGGCATAGAAGGTGACCGTGCCGGTGGGCGTGCCCGCGGCCGGCGCGACCGCGGTGACGGTGGCGCTGAAGGTGACCGGCTGGCCATAGCCGCTGGCGTTCGCGCTGGGGGCGAGGACGGTGGCCGTGGCGCCCGGGTTCACCACCTGGGTGAGGCTGGACGAGATCGAGCTGAAATCGGGGTCGCCGCTGTAGAGGGCGGTCACGGTATGGCTGCCCGCGGTGAGGGCGATGCTGGCGCTGGCCACGCCGCCGCTCACGGTGGCCTGCTTGCCGGTGGTTGCGCTGTCCACCGTGAAGGTGACCGTGCCGGTGGGGATCCGGGTGACGGGGGCCACCGGGGCCAGGGTGGCGGTGAAGGTCACCGCCTGGCCGGTCACCGGCGGGGCGGACGGGGGGTGGTTGGTGGCGAGCGCGAGGGTGGGGAGGTTCGAGTTGACGGTCTGGCCCAGGGGATTGGAACTGGCGGTGGTGTAGTTGGCGTTCCCGTTGTAGGTCGCCGTGACGCTGTCGGCGCCGCCGGCCAGGGCGGCGCTGGTGGTGCTGGCCACCCCGGCGCTCAAGTTGGCGGAGCCCAGGGTGGTGGTGGTGACGGCGCCGGTGATGGGGTTGGTGTTGGTGGCGATGAAGGTGACGCTGCCGGTGGGCACCGCCGCTCCGGTGGTGCCGGCGGGGGCGGCCACCGTGGCGGTGAAGGTGACCGTCTGGCTGTAGTCGATGGCGCCGGTGCTGCCAGAGGAGAGGGTGACCGTGGGGGTGTTCTGGTTCACCACCGGGGTGAGGGCGGCGCTGACGGAGGCCAGGAAGGGGACGCTGCCGCTGGCGCTGGCGCTGGCCCCGGCGTAGCTGGCGGTGAGCGAATGGGCGGTGGTGTTGGTGGGGGCCAGAGTGCTGGTGGTGAGGGTCGCGGTGCCGTTGACCAGGGCGGCGCTGCCCAGGGAGGCGGTGCCGTCCAGGAAGGTGACACTGCCGCCGTTGGGGGTGCTGGCGCCGGACGGGCTGTCGGCCACGGTGGCGGTGAGGGTGACCGGCTGGCCGTAGAGGAACGGCGGGGTGCCGGCGCCGCCGGACGCCGCCAGGGTGGTGGTGGTGACCTGGTCCACCACCTGGGTGAGCGCCCCGGAGGTGGAGTTGGCCAGGCCGGTGGTGCTGCTGAGGAACTGGGCGGTGATGGCATGGCTGCCGGCGGCCAGGGCGGAAGGGCCGGTGAGGCTGGTGGTGTAGCTCGCACTGCCGCCGCTCACGGAGCCGCTGCCGATCAGGTTTTTGCCGTCATAGAAGTCGATGGTGCCGGCCACGGTTCCGCTGAAGTTCGAGGGGATGCCCACCGCGGCGGTGAAAGTGACGGTGCCCTGGTTGGTGGACGGGTTCTGGCTGGAAACCACGGAGGTGCTGGTGGGAGCATCCACCGTCAGGCCCAGGGCGGAGCTGGCGCTCGCGGGCGCGGTGAAGTTGTTGTCTCCGCTGTAGGTGGCGGTGATGCTGTGGGCGCCGAGCAGCAGGTTGTTCAGGGCGAGGGTGGCGGTGCCGCTGGTGGCCAGGCTGGCGGTGCCCAGGGTGGAGACCGTGGGGGTGCTGCTGCCGGGGCCGGTGTACGCATCCGTGAAGGTGACGGTGCCGGTGGCGAGGCCGCTGGTGACGGGGGTGCTGGCGAGGGTGGCGACCAGGCTGACCGGCTTGTCGAAGCTGAAGGTGGTGACCCCGGTGCTGTCGCTCACCGTGTCCGTGACCGCGAGGCTGGTGCCGTTCTGGGTCACGGTCTGGGTGAAGGGGCTGGAGGTGACCTTGCCGGAGTCGGTGTCGCCGTTGTAGGTGGCGGTGATGAGGTGGGTGCCGGCCTTGAGGCCGGTGCTGGAGCTGGTGTAGGTGTAGGTGGCCGTGTTCTGGCTCGGGCTGCCGGTCACGCCGCTGGCCAGGGTGGAGGAGGTGGTGGTGCCGCTGGTGTTGGTGTAGGCGTCCGAGAAGGTCACCGTCCCGGTGGGGGCGAGGGTGGCGGATCCGGGGTTGTTCAGGGTCACGGTGGCGGTGAGGGTGACCGGCGTGCCGTAGCTCTGGCTGGGGGCGCTGGAGGCCAGGGCGATGCCGGTCGTATCCACCCCGACCGTCAGGGTGAGGGTCTTGGTGACGGAACCGTAGTTGGGGTCCCCCGAATAGGTGGCGGTGATGGTGTTGCTGCCCAGGGTGGCCATGGGGGCGGAGGCGGTGGCGCTGCTGGGCTGGCCCGGGCCGGGGGAGGCCAGGGTTGCGCTGCCCAGGGCGGCGGCGCCGCTGGTGAAGCTCACCGTCCCGGTGGGGGCCAGCCCGGCGCCGGAGAGAGTGACCGTGAACGCGGTGGGCTGGTTCAAGACCGGACTGGCGGGCACGGCGGTGACGGCGCTGATGGCCGGGGTGGCCGGGGCCACCACCAGGGCCACGGGCTGGGTGGCGGGGGGGGTGACATGGTCGGCATCGCCGCCGTACTGGGCGGTGAAGCTGTGGTTTCCGACCGCCAGGGCGGCGGCGCCGGCCGAGGTGGCGAAGTTCGCCTTGCCGCCGCTCACGGTGCCGGTGCCCAGGAGGTTGGCGCCATCGTAGAAGGTGACCGTGCCGGTGGCGGGATTGGCGCCGGTGGGCAGGCCGGAGGCGGTGAGGGTCACCGCCTGGCCGTAGCTGGGCGCGGTGGGGCTGGCGTTCAGCACCAGGCTGTCGGGGGCCGGGCCCACCGTCTGGTTGAAGGCGATGGAGGGGGATGCGGCGAAATCGGCGTTGCCGGCGTAGACCGCCCAGATGTAATGCAGCTGGGGACCGGCGCTGCCGCCGACGGTGGTTCCCGGCATCAGGGCGGAGGTGGTCCAGGTCGCGACGCCGTTGCTCAGGTTGACCGGGGAGCCCACCGCGGTGCCGTCGAGGAAGAAGGTGACCGTCCCGGCCGGGATGAGGGTGGAGGGGGCCGCCGCGGTCACGGTGGCGGAGAAGGTGACCGGCTGGCCGAAGTACGAAGGGTTGGGCCCCGAGGCCAGGGCCACGGCCGTGCTGCTGGAGGCCTGGCTCACCGTCAGCGCCAGGGGGGTGCTGGCCGCGGAGGGCTGGTTGTAGATGTCGCCGCCATAGGTGACCGTGATGGAATGGCTGCCCAGGGCGAGGCTGGCGCTGGTGAAGCTGGCGCTGCCGGAGGCCAGGATGCCGGTGTAGCTGGTGCTGCCGTCCTTGAAGGTGACCACCCCGCCGTCCGGCATCGGCACATTGGACGCGGAGGCGACCGTGGCGGTGAAAGTGACCGGCTGGCCATAGACGGAGGCGCTGCTGCTGGAACCCAGGCTGCTGATGGTGGTGGTGGCCTGCGTCACCTTCTGGGTGACCGCGTTGCTGGCGGGGGAACCGGCGAAGTTGGCGGAATCGCCGCTGTAGCTCGCGGTGATGGTGTGGGTGGCGATGTTCAAGGGCGCGTTGCCGGCGCCGGGGATGGTGAGGACGGCCTGGTTGGCGGACGCGGCGGTGCCGTTGCTGTTGCTGCCCAGGCGGACGGCGGCCAGGACGTTGGAGCCGTCCAGGAACACCACGCCGCCCGTGGAAATCGTGCCGGACCCTTGCCTGGGGGTGACGGTGGCGGTGAAGGTGACCGTCTGGCCGTAGGCGGAGCTGCCGCCTCCGCTCAGGCTGGTGGCGGTGGGGGCCAGGTTCACCACCAGGGGCGGGGCCATGGCGCCGGAGGACGCCGCCAGGCTGCTGTCGCCGCTGAATGCGGCGCTGTAGTAATGGGTTCCCGCCGCCAGGGAGGTGGTGACATAGCTGTACGTGGCGACGCCCCCGGGGTTCCCCCCGCTCGCCGCCACCCCGATGCCCCCGGGCAGCGCCTGGCCGTTTTCCATGAAGGTGACCGTTCCCGTGGGCGTCGTGCTGCCGTCGCCGGCGGTCACCGTGGCCGTGAAGGTGACGGCCTGGCCATAGGTGGCTGGATTCGCTTTGGCGCCCAGGGCCGTCTGGCTGGAGATCGTGCCCTGGGCCGAAGCCACCGCCACGGATGCGAACACCGCGAGCAGGCTCGCCAGGATTCTGGAGAGCAGGGAAGGAGTCGTTCGTGCAGTGCCCATGATGGCAACCTCAAGAGCTGGACCGCGACCCGGAAGCGAGTTGGCTGATGGACATGGATAGCCCATTAACCAGCCGCGGCCAGGGGTTTCTATAAATTATTTAATAAACACGCTGCATTCTAATATTGGCTTCTCGTGCAACTTTCCGCACCGTCCTGGCAATGGATAACCATTCTGCAAGAAATAATTGGCCTTAAGCCTCCATCGCTGGATTGGCAGGGGACATTCCCGAGCCGGCCAGGCCTTGCGGCCTATACTGCAAACAATCGGAGGCGGCCGGCATGTTCCTGCTTGCGATGACCTGGGATAGGCTGTGCGGTTGCAGGGGGAGGACCGGGTGCCGCCGATCCATCCGCCCGGGGAATATCCTGATCGTGACGGTGCTGGCGACGGCGTCTGCCTGGGGCAGCCCTGGGGCGACCGGGCACCTCAAGGCCCGGCTGGTCAGCGACACGGATTCCGTGCAGCCGGGAAGGCCCCTGTGGGTGGGCTTGCGCTTCGAGATGCCGAAGCATTGGCACATCTACTGGAGCAACCCAGGCGATTCCGGGGAGCCGCCGCGGATCCGGTGGCGGCTGCCCGCCGGATTCCAGGCTGGAGCCGTCCAATGGCCTGCGCCTGAGCGGCTGGGCTCGGGTTCGGTGATCGATTACGGCTACCGGGAAACGGTGCTGCTGCCGGTGGAGATCCAGACCCCCAGCACGCTCGCGGCCGGCGGCCGCATGACGCTTTCCGCCGAAGTGAGCTGGCTGGTCTGCAAGGATGTTTGCGAACCGGGCAAGGCGGACCTGACGCTTTCCCTGCCCGTGCGCACGGCGCCCGGCCCGGGGTCGGCGGCGCATGCGCTGTTCCAGGAGGCGCGATCGCGCCTGCCCCAGCCGATGCCGCCGGACTGGAGGGTCGAGGCGACCTCCGGGCAGGATGGCTTCGTGCTCACCATCCACGGTGCCGGCGAGGCAAAGGCGTCCTTCTTTCCCCTCGAGGCCGGCCAGATCGACAATGCCGCGCCCCAGGCCGCCACGGCGCTCCCGGGCGGCATGCGCCTGGCCTTGAAGAAGTCCGAACAGCTGTCCAGGATGCCCGCCCGGCTCGATGGCGTCCTGGAACTGGGTTCAGGCCGGAGTTATGCCCTTTCGGCTCCCGTTCTTTCTTTTCCGGACCCGCCAGCCGCGCCGTAGCGCGGACGTATACTGGTACCGCGCAGCGATCGGAAATTCCCGGCATCAGCCGCAAGGAGGTTGGCCCCATGAGGAAGCTGGTTTTTGCGGTGGCGATTCTGGTGGCGTCGGCCCTGGCCGCACCTGCCCGGGCCGCGCGGGTGGGGGAGAAGGCGCCGGCGTTCACGGCGACCGACAGCCACGGGGTGCAGCATTCCCTTGCCGAGTATGCCGGGAAGGACGTCGTCCTGGAATGGCACAACAATGGCTGCCCATTCGTCCGCAAGCACTACCTGAGCGGCAACATGCAGAAGCTGCAGAAAGCGTGGACCGCCCGCGGCGTGGTCTGGCTGACCGTCATCTCTTCGGGGCCGGACAAGCAGGGCTACGTGACGGCGGACCAGGAGAACGCGTACGTGAAACAGAGGAACGCGGCGCCGACGGCCGTGCTGCTGGACCCGGCCGGCAAGCTGGGCCACCTCTACGACGCCAAGACCACTCCGCACATGTTCATCATCGATCCGTCGGGAACGCTGATCTACAACGGCGCCATCGACGACCAGCCGACCCCGGACCCGGACAGCCTGGCGGGAGCGACGAACTATGTGTCGCAGGCCCTCGCCGAGGCCATGGCCGGGAAACCGGTGAGCGTGCCGACGTCGCGGCCGTACGGCTGTTCAGTGAAGTATGCCGACTGACCAAACTGCCACCTCGTGGCGTGTCGTTTGCTCCGAAGCCGGACCCAGGTCAAAGTTTCAAGCCAGCCCCAGCAGAGCCTGGGGTTCCAGGTTCCAGGCCGCCGGCCGCTCCGGCCCGAGGATGCCGTCGCCCGCGGCCGCCGGGGCGGCCAGATCCAGATCCAGGGGCGACAAGGTCCGTCCGCGGCCGATGTCGTACACGATCCGGACCTTGGGCTGCAGGGCCCGGGCCCGGTTGTGCTCCAGCACCACGGCGAGGCGGTTGCTTTCCAGCCTGACCATGGAGCCCACGGGGTAGATGCCGATGGCCCGGATGAAGTGCTGGACCAGGTCCGGGTCGAAATCGCCCGGGCTCCTCAGGTAGAGCCGCCGCAGCGCTTCGGAGGGCTCGATGCCGGCATGGTAGACCCGGGTCGAGGTGACGGCGTCGTACACGTCCACGATGGCGGAGATCCGGCCCAGGGGGGAGATCCCCAGTCCGCTCAGACCGCCGGGATAACCCGAGCCATCGTACCGCTCGTGGTGCTCTCCCGTCACCTGCAGGACGGGAGCGGAGATGCCCGGGGTCCGGCCCAGGGTTTCCAGGCCCAGCAGCACGTGGTCCTGCATGGTCGCGTACTCGGCGGCGGTGAGTTTGCCGGGCTTGTTCAGGATGTGGTCCGGCACCCGCATCTTGCCGATGTCGTGCAGCAGGCCCCCGATCGCCACCTCCTGCAGGGTCGCCCGGTCCAGGCCCAGGTGGTGGCAGAACATCACCAGCAGCGCGCAGACGCCCAGGGAATGCTGGTAGGTGTACGCGTCCGCCTCCCGGAGCCGGCACAGGCTCACCAGGGCCCCGGGATTGCGCAGGATGGAATCGGTGATCTGGGTGACCACGGGCCGCAGCTGGTCCACCTGGACGGCCCGGCCCATGCGGACGTCGGTAAGCAGGGAGTGGATGGCCTGGCTCGCTTCCCGCTTGATCTCCCGGGCGAACACCACTTCCTCCCAGTAGGAGGTGGGTGCCTGGGGCGCCGCGGGGCCGTCCGGGTCCGGCCCGGCATCCAGACCCGCCGCCAGGCAGGCCGGGAACGCGTCCTCGGCGCCCAGCCCCCCGGACACGTCCAGACCCTTCAGGGTATCGATGTAGACCGTGGCGGCGCTGCTGTCCAGGATCCAGGCCAGATCCGCCTCCTTGCGCAGCATGGTCTTCTTACAAATTGATGTATCCATCATCCAATCGCATTGAATGTCGTGGATGTACATTCCGAGCCTTAGCTGATTCTTGTTGATCTTTTTGATCATGACGTTGCCCCAGGCAGGTTCATTCAAGACCATGTCGATATTAAACAATAATCTTGTATCCTGCATGCGCAAGGTCCGGCCGGATGCGGCCCGGTTTTTTTTGGGCCGGGGACCGTTTCAAGGGTCTGGGAACCTATGACATTAAAAATACCTAAAGGGTTTGGTTGGACTTGAAGCAGACGGGCTCGCCCTCGGTCAAGCGGATTGAGCGGGTCCCAGCTAGCCCCGGGGATCCGGCGCTTTGAAGCGCTCGAATTCCGAGGGCTTCAGGCCGTAGCGGGCGAAGGTGCCCTCGTTCAGATTACGCAATTCCTGCATGGCCACTGCCTGGAACCGGGTG
>Ga0181516_10000661_pt1 | contig 29807 bp, 21 predicted proteins | sample PEATcosm2014_Bin_25_FD_121104 | JGI IMG/M metagenome (GOLD analysis project Ga0181516, IMG submission 121104) | Peatland microbial communities from MTU Mesocosm Facility, Houghton, MI, USA - PEATcosm2014_Bin01_10_metaG | ecosystem: Environmental > Terrestrial > Soil > Wetlands > Peat | place... | reverse complement strand
CGCCTCCGGAAACATCGTTATTGATTCCGCGCCGCTTTTAAGGTCTGGTTTGTGCGTGAAAATCAAATTCTGGCGATGCGACCTCAAGCTCGCCCACACCTGGAAAATTTCCAGCGGCGGAAACATGGGCGGCATCAATGCGTTCCCCGTGGCGCTGCTTCAGTTGACGGAGAAGGACGGACTCACCGGCCTCGGCGAATCCGCCCCGGCGAGCCGTTACCGCGAGGACATCGCCGGCAGCCTGGATTTTTTTGCGAAATTGGACGCGAAACAGCTTTCCTTCGAGAATGTGGAGGCGTCCATGCAGTACGTGGAGAAGCTCGCGCCCGGGCAGTTCGCCGCCAAGGCCGCCGTCAATGTGGCGTTGCTGGACGGCGCGTCGCGCAAGGCGGGCAAGCCGCTGCACGATTTTCTGGGCCTCGAATTTCGCGAAAAGCATCACACCACCTCGTTCAGCATCGGCATCGACCGGCCGGATGTCATCCGGCAGAAGGTCCAGGCCGCGGAGGCGTATCCGATTTTGAAACTGAAAATCGGTTCACCGGAGGACCGGGCGAATTTTGCGGCGTTGCGGGAGGTCGCGCCGAAGAAGCTGGTGCGCGTGGACGCCAACGAGGGCTGGAAGACCAAGGAATTCGCCCTGGAAATGATCAAATGGCTGGCGGCGGACGGGAACGTGCAGTTTGTGGAACAACCGATGCCCGCCTCGACGAATCCCCGGGATTTTGGGTGGCTGAAGGAGCGCTCGTTGCTGCCCATTTTCGCCGATGAATCGTATCTCAGCGCGGCCGACGTGTCGGCTTGCGCGGAGGGGTATCATGGCGTCTGCGTGAAGCTCTCGAAGACCGGCGGCGTGACGCGGAGCCTGGCGGCGCTGCGGGCCGCGCGCAACGCCGGCTTGAAGACCATGATCGGGTGCATGATTGAAACCAGCGTCCTGGTGAGCGCGGCGGCGCATCTGGCCTCCTTGGCCGATTACCTGGACCTCGACGGCAATTTGCTCATCACCAACGACCCGTATTCAGGCGTCACCGCGGAGAAGGGCATGCTGTCGTTCGCCGGTGCTTCGGAAAAGTACGGATTGCGGGTGACCGCGAAAAGCTGAGCGCGCCGGATTTGCGAGGCGATGTGTCGCGGACGGCAATGTCCCGATTGCCGACAGATGACTTCAAATGGGGCGTTGTACGCGGCCGGGGCATTTAAGATTTCTTACCCGGTAACTTCGTTGCATGAGCCGGAATAATTGTTGCGCGAAGTGCGTCGAATTATTTGCAAAAACGCGGAACCGGCGTACTGTGTGGCATGGCAGATTCAAAGAAGAGGCCAGCCACGCCAAAGGTTGAACCGTCCCCGTCCGAAGCCAAGCCGCCGGGCGGAATGTTGTCACACGAGGAGATGGAGACATTGTCGGCGCTTCAGCTCGTCGATTTGATTGCGTCCGAGCTGCCCGCGCAGCACCCCTCGCTGATGGATTTGATTTATCTGCGCGACCGCGTGGCCGCGATGGAGGAGATGAACGACCAGGCGCGCCAGGCGCTGGAGAAGCTGGACGAAATCGTCGAGAAGCTCCGTTCGCCGGCGTTTCGCGTCGGAACCTTTTTGATGCCGGTGGACAATGACAAGGCGCATGTGTGCATCGGCGGGACGGATTACGTGTGCCGCGTGGACCCGAAGATTCCGCTGGTCAGCCTGCAAATGGGCCAGCGCGTCCTTTGCAACGAGGCCTTCGCCGTCGTGCAGGGGCTGGGTTTTGACCGGAACGGCCCGATTGTGCGCATTGACGAACTGCTGTCCGACGGCCGGTTGCGCATCGGCCAGGAGGCGGGGTTGATGTCGCTGGTGCTGCTGCGGTCCGCGCTGCTGGTGAAGGAAAAACTCAAGCCCGGCATGGAAGTGCGGCTGGACGTGAACCAGCGCGTGGCGCTGGAAGTCATCGGGATGGGCAAACGCATCGAGCGTTCGCTGGAAACCGTGACCGAACTGCCGTGGTCGTCGATCGGCGGCCAGGCGGAGGCGGTGCAGGCGATTCGCGACACCATCGAGCTGCCGTTTTTGCACCGCGACTTGTTCAAGCGTTTCGAGCACAACGTGCCCAAGGGTTTTCTGTTGCACGGCCCGCCCGGTTGCGGCAAGACGCTGCTCGGCAAAGCAACCGCCTACAACCTGCGCCAGCAAATCAAGGACCGCACCGGCGTGGATCACCCGGAATTTTTCCTGCACGTCAAAGGCCCCGAAATCCTGAACATGTGGGTCGGCGAATCCGAGCGGCAGGTGCGCGATTTGTTCATCCAATGCCGCGAACGCGCGCGGGACGGCGCGCTGGCGTTCCTCTTCATCGACGAGGCGGAATCCATCTTGGGCACGCGGCGCGCGGGGCGTTATCAAAGCATCCTCAGCACGCTGGTGCCGATGTTTTGCACCGAGATGGACGGCCTCGAACCGCTGCAAAACGTGGTGGTCATCCTGGCTTCGAACCGCGCGGACCTCATTGACCCGGCAATCTTGCGGCCGGGGCGCATCGACCGGAAGATCAAGGTCAACCGGCCCGACCAGGCCGGGGCGCAGGCGATCTACGAAATTTACCTGCGCGAAACGCTGCCGCTGGCCGAGCCGCGCGCCGATCTGGCGCGGGCCATCACCGAGGCGCATTTCGCGAAGACGCCGTCCAACCAGTTCCTGGAAATTGTGTTTCGCAGCGGCCGGAAGGATTTTCTGCACCGCGGCGACCTGGCCAGCGGGGCGATCATCGCCGCCGTGGTCGAGCGGGCCAAGAGCTTTGCCATCAAGCGTTCCATTGAGACCGGCCAGGAGACGCAATTGACGCGGGATGACCTGTTGCACGCGTTGCAGCGCGAGTACGAGGAGAACGACCTGTTCCCGCCCACGGACGTGACCGAGGACTGGCTGAAGCTGACCGATTTCGATCCGGAAAACGTCATCAAACTCGGCCCCGTGCGTCCGATCAAGAAGGATGCGCTCGGCACCGGGGTGGTGTGAGGGGGCGGGACGTTACAACGTCAAATCGTTGAATCGTCACAAGGATACCGCGCGGCTTGTTATTTGCGCTCACGCCCGAGAGCCGGATGTCTTCGCTGATGCTTGACGACGGTTATCCGAATTCGGTCGGGAGAAACTTGCCGGAAGTAAATTACGTATGGGAATCTCGGCATGAGCGCGCGCCGCACATCTTTATCAATGACCATCCACCTTCCGGGCGCAGCCGCAATTCGAAGCACGAGCCTGTCAAACTCATCAAGAAATTCCCGCCCGAGGCGCGGACTTCGAGACTCATAAGAGTCGCGAATTTCTCCCAGCTCCCGCTCGACAGCAGGATGGTGCTCGATGGTCATCGGCGAAGCCGCGCCATCATTTCCTCATGTAAAACTGCCTGGACTTCACCCTTTTCAAGCTGACGATCTCGCTCCACCGCGAGGGCAAGCGCCGCTTCATCGCTCATTTCGGCTGGGGCTTTGAAAGGGTCTTCAAGGCTTGCCCACAATGATTCGGCCAAATGCGCCCTCTCATCTGGCGTAAGACGCAAGGCTTCGGAGATGATTTGCTCAATGCTCACTCTTCCTAAACCTAACAGAAAACAGGACTCTGGGAAAGGCCAATTTGGCTGGTTGGAAAGTGCTGGGCACTGAACGAGACGATTAGTCGGTGGGGGGCTGTTTCCCGGGTGAAATTAGATTGCAGAGGTGGCCAGCTAGAAGCACCACCACTATCGGCAGGGCGAAAGAGCCCGCGACCAGAGATCCCCAGAAAGTCCAGACGAGAAGGGGCGATGCGACATAATGATCCCCACAACAATCATGCACAAAGGGCGGAATAAAATCGAGGGCTCCCGTGCTGTCCGTGCAAACGAAAAGTTTGTCCACGGCCACCGCAGCCCAAATGATTGAACTCACTCCAAGGGACACAAACACGAGGCTGGCGTAAGCCAAGCCGCCAACTGCGCGCTGGGCGGGACTGGGTAGCGCTCCAACCCATATCCGCCTGGCCGCAGACCATATCTTTCGCTCGAAGGCCATGACCAAAGCCGAACCCGGCCTATTCGCCGCGTTCGTTGTTCGCGCATTGAAATGAGCCAACCGCGAAGATTAGCCCGATTCGACAGCTAAATCACCGCACCGGCACAAACACGATGGCCACGGGACTGCCCATTTCCAACTGTTGGCCGGTGGGCGTGAGGTGGCCGGTGTCGGGGTCGATGCTGAAGACGACGACGTTGCCGGAGTCCTGGTTGGCGGCGAGCAGAAAGCGGCCGGAAGGGTCGAGGTTGAAATTGCGCGGTGTCTTGCCGCCGGTCGGCGTGTGCTCGACCAGCGTCACTTCCCCGGTCTTTTGGTCGATGCGGAACAGCGCGATGGTGTTGTGGCCGCGGTTCGAGCCGTAAAGGAATTTTCCCGAGGGATGCACGACCACCTCGGCGCAACTGTAATTGGACTTCATGGCCTGGCCGGCCGGCAGCGTGGAAACGCTCTGAATTTCGGTGAGGGTGCCGCGCTTGGGTTTGTACCGAAAGACAGTGAGCGTGCAGTCCAGTTCATCGATGACGTAAACAAACTTGCCGTCGGGAGCGAACGCGAGATGGCGCGGTCCGGCGCCGGGCTTGAGCGATGCAAAAGGCGGATCATTGGGCGTGAGCAGGGCCTTTTTCGCGTCGAGCTTGTAAATGAGCACCTTGTCCAGGCCGAGATCGCAGGCGAGGGCGAAGCGGTTGGAAGGATCGGCCAGAATGTAGTGGCCGTGCGGCCCCGTCTGGCGCTTGGGAACGATGCTGGAACCCTGATGCTGGATGAAAGCCGCCGCCGGCCCGAGGCTGCCGTCCGCCTGCACCGGCAGCGCCGCCACGCTTCCGCCGGTGTAATTCGCGACCAGCACCGTTTTGCCGGTGGCATCCACGGAAACATGGCAGGGTCCTTCGCCGCCGGAGGATTGTTCATTCAACTCCGTCAGCTTGCCGGTCGTGGCGTCCAGCGCAAAGGCGGTGACGCCGCCGGCTTTCTGGCCCTGGAAATCGTTAATCTCATTGGCCGCGTAAAGGAAATGCTGACCCGGGTCGGTGGCAAGGAAAGTCGGGTTGACCGTCGTGGCGGCGAGTTCCGGTTCGGTCAGTTTGCCCGTGGCATCCATGCGCGACACGTAGATGCCCTTGCTTTTCGCGCCGGTATAGGTGCCGAAATAAACCCAGTAATCCCGGGCAGCGGCGGCCGACGCCCGCCGCGGGGCGATGAGACCCGTCACGAGGCAGGCCAAAATCAAATAGAGCGCGCGATGCAGGAGAGTGTTCATGCTCCAATCAAACAACACCCGCATCGTTTCTGACAATCATTTATTCGAAGCTTCCGCCAGGCGTGACGTGCCCGTAAGGCCGGACCCGCAATCTACGGATGGTTTTCGGCATTCGCGCAACTTCGCCAAGCCGGACGCCGGTGCTCCGCATTTCACCCGAACCACAATTCGAAAAAAACGCCGCTGACAAAATCATTTTACCCGTTGCGTTTGGCCAAAAGGTGTTGCAGTTTGTTTGTGTATGTTGATTCGTTCAACCGCGGTGCCAGGGCCTGACCCAGCGAGTGAAATTTTCTCCCATGGCGGATCATCTTCTTCGCGTTTCAACCTTGTCCCCGCCGCGCGCCGTCCATGACTTCGCCGCCGCCCATCCAGTTTGGCATCGAGACGGAAATCGGCATCACGTGCGATCATGATCAGCCGCCGGACGTGGTGGCGGAATCGATGGCGCTGGTGCGGAGCGTGATCGAGCCGGGGGTGTTCATGCGGTGGGATTACGGGAGCGAGGATCCCCACGCGGACATGCGCGGCTTCCGGGTCCGGGAACTGCGCCAGGACACCGACGAGGCAAGTTTTTACACGGAGGACCAGGAGCGCAAGCTGAGTTACGTGGAAATCAAGAGCGACCTGGTGCTGGGCAACGGGGCGCGGTTTTACAACGACCACGCCCACCCCGAATATTGCACGCCGGAATGCAGCACGCTGGATGAAATCGCCGCGCAAGACCGCGCGGGCGAGCGCATCCTGATGGCCTGCGCGCGGCAGTTGATGGAGCAGCGCGGTTACGGCGTGCGGCTTTACAAGAACAACACGGATTTTTGCGGGCACAGCTACGGCTGCCACGAAAACTACCTGCTGCCGCGGTCGCTCCCGTGGGAACAGCTCGCGCAGGGCGTGCAGGCCTTTCTCGTGACGCGTCAGATTTACGCGGGCGCGGGCAAGTTCGCCATCGAGTCCGAGGACCGCTTTCTCTCGCCCGGTTTCCAGATCGCGCAGCGCAGCGATTTTTTCAGCGAATTGCAAAGCGTGGACACCATGCAACGGCGGCCGCTGGTGAACACGCGCGATGAACCGCACGCCAATCCCCGCCTCTACCGCCGGTTCCATGTCATCATCGGCGACGCCAACATGTCGCCGTTCGCCACACGGCTGAAGATTGGCACGACGGCGCTGGTGCTGGAGGCGCTGGCCCGCGATCCCAACCGCGTCTGGCCGCAACTGGCCGAACCGCTGGCGGCGCTGCCGGCGATTTCCCGCGACCCAAATTTTCGCTGGGAAGTGAAAATGACCGGGCGCAAGCCCTCGACGGCGCTGGCGGTGCAGCGCGAGTACCTGGCGGCGGTGAAGGCCGTTTGCGATCTGTCGTCCCCGGCGAAAGCCGCGCTGGTGGCGGACTGGGAGACAATCCTGGCGGATTTGGAAGCGGACGTGATGCGGTGCCGCAACCGGCTGGACTGGGTGGCGAAAATGGGCCTGGTGCGGGAATTTCAGGCCGCCCAAAACTTGGAACCGGGGGATCCCTGGCTGCAAAGCCTGGATTTGGAGTACCACCGGCTCGATTTGGCGGAGGGATTGTATTACGGATTGGAACAGTCGGGCGCGATGATTGGTGTCCCGGACGAAAGCGAGGTCCGCCGCGCGGTGCAGGAGCCCCCGCACACCACCCGGGCTTATATCCGGGGAAAATGCGTGCAACGATTCCCGGCGGCGGTGGAATCCGCGCAATGGGACCATATCACCTTGCAGAGCGGCGGGGAGTTGATAAAGATTTCGCTGATGGATTTGTTCGCACCTGACGATATACTGAGGTTGGGCCGCGCGATTGAAGCCGCGAAATCGCCGGAAGATTTGCGAATATCGAAATCAGTGTCATAATAGGTCAGTGATTTAACGAGAGTTATGCCAGACCAAGCACAAAAGACGCGACCCCTGGGGCCCGGTTCGGGCGGTGGCGGAGGCGACGGCCCCAGCGCACCGAAGGTGGACAAGCCGAACACGGACGAAATCCTCAAGCGCATGCGCAAGGTGGATCCCGACCAGGCCAAGCGCTACCGTCAGCGCACCGGCCAATGAGCAGCGAACTGCCGATGGCAGGTGACTTCCTGTCCCTGCTCGCCGCGCAGAAACTCGCCCCTTGGCGCGGGGAAATATCCGCCGCCGCGCCCGCTCAAACGCAGGCGACGACGGTGTTCGCCTTTCATTTCGCTGATGGCGTCCTGATGGCGGGCGACCGCCGGGCGACCGCCGGCAACGTCATTGTCACCGACCGGGTGGACAAGGTCATCGAGATTGACGCAACCTCGCTCCTGGCCATCGCCGGCGTGCCGGCCACCGCGTTCGAGATGGCGCGCGTGCTGCAGACATCCTTCGAATATTACCGGCGCAGCCAGTTGCAACCCCTCAGCCTCGCGGCGAAGGTGCGCGCGCTGGCGCGTTTGTTGCGCGAAAATCTGCCGATGACCATGCAAGGCGTCGGCGTGGTCGCGCCGTTGTTCGCGGGGCTGGAGCAATCGGTCACGCCGGCCCGGCCGCAGATTTATTTTTACGATCCGCTGGGCGCGCAATTTCAATCGGTGACGCATGTGGCGTCGGGCTCGGGTTCGGGAACGATCCGGAGCATCCTGAGTTTTCAGGAGCATTATGGCAGTCCGCGGCCCTCGGAAATGGACCTGAAGCAGGCGGTGAAGTTTGCGCTGCGGCTGCTGATGGTGGCGTCCGAGTTCGATTCGGCGACTGGCGGGGTGAACCCGGCGACGCAGACCTATGCCACGATCAGGGTGTTGCGCAGCACGGGCGTGGAGGCGGTCACGGACGAGCAGCAATCCGAATATTTAAAGGGCTAGAAGCGCGCAACGATTGACGATAATTTTGATGGCAGACCGGAGCGGCGGATCAAGATTAAGATTAAGCCGGAAATTGGCGAGGCATGAACGAAGAACCGTATCGGTGGCTGGAGGCGGTGGCAAACCGCCGCGAGTACGTCCGCGAGCAGCTCAAGGGCGGCTCGCCGGCGTTTGCGGCCAGCCTGCCGGACGGCGTGCTGCTGCTGGGCGTGGGCAGCGGGCAATCCAAGGTGTTCGAATTGTTCGACCGCCACGCGCTGGCGGGGCTGGGGCATCCGGCGGACATTGAAAAAATCCGGCAGGCGGCGATTGACGCCGCGCACACGGAGGCGTTCACGCGAGCGCCCGAGGACGTGAGCCTGCGTCGGCTGGTGGGCTTCGGACTGAGCCCGCAGTTGAAGACGAATTTCGAGCAGATTTTCAACGCGCCGTTCCTGGTGGAGCTGCTGCTGGTGGAACTCGGTTTGGAGCCGGGGAAGGACCTGCTGCTGCGGCTGCATTTTGACGGGTCGTATCAATTTCAGGCGGGCGGAGTGATGGTCGCCGCCAGCGTGCCGGAGGCGGAGACGGCCGCGCAGGCCTGGCTCACGAAGGCGCTCGAAGGAACCACCGGACGCCGCGAGACGGCGGAGCTGCTGTTGCAGGCGTGGTGGCTTTCGCACGAAAACAAGCCGTTCGACGGCGCGGCGCCCAATTCCGAGGCTTTGCAGGCGGGCTGGCGCGCGGCGACGAAAGCGCGCGTGGTGGAAATCGGCTGGCTTGCGCGCAAAAGTTCGCGGGCGGCGCACTACGAAACCTTGAGCCTGGCGCAGCTCGGTGTTGCATAAGCTTGACCTTCACCCGAGGCGCCAAATGGACGCGGCAATTCACAGCGTATGAACCGGATCGTGGGATTGGAAACCGAGTACGGCTGCCTGACCAGCACGCCGGCGGGTTCGTTCATCGCCGTGGAGCGCGTGCGCGACTGGATTTTTGGACGGGAGGAATACGGGCTGATTGATGTGCATCACCGGGACTGGGACGAACCGCCGGGCAACGGCGGATTCTTGTTCAACGGCGGGCGGGTGTACATCGACATGGGGCACCTGGAATATTGCACGCCGGAATGCACCGCCCTGCTGGACCTGCTGCTGTACGACCGGGCGGGCGATGCGCTGGCGTTGCGGGCGGTCAAGGCCCTCGGCCTGGCCGGCGAGGTGAATTTCATCCGCAACAACATTGACCATTACACGGGCGCGACCTTCGGTTGCCATGAAAATTATTTGGTGCGGCGTTCGGCGCCGCTGACGGAGACGAACGTGCTCTCGCTGTTGACGTTTCTGACGCTGCGGCTGCTGTTCACCGGCGCGGGCCGGGTGGGAACGACGCTGGCGGCGGAATGGCGCGGCGAGGCGAGCCGGCCGGGGATTGACGGCGTCTTCCAGATGAGCCAGCGCGCCGATTACATCAATAATGACCTTTACGAATGGGTGCAGTTCAACCGCTCCATCATCAACACGCGCGACGAACCGCTGGGCGACCCGCGCAAGTTCCGCCGCCTGCATCTGCTGCACGGGGACACGAGCGTGCTGCCGGCCACGCTGCTGCTCAAGGTGGGCACGACGTCGCTGATGCTCGATTTGCTGGAGATCAATCACCTGCCGAAGGTGGTGCTGGCGGACGCGGTGAAGACGTTTCGCGCGCTGTCGCACCAGCCGGAAGGGCCGTGGGAAACGCGGCTGGCGGACGGACGGCCGGCGGACGCGGTGGAACTGCTGGGCCGGTTTTTCAACGCGGCGTGGGCGGATTTCCACGGGCGCGACGCGGAGACGGACATTTTGCTGGATGTATGGGGCTCGACGTTGAAGGCGCTGGCCACGGAACCGCAGGCGTTGATCGGCAAGGTGGATTGGATCACGAAGCGGTGGCTGTTGCAGAAATTTTTGGAGCAGGAGGGGCTCGACTGGGAGGACCCGTGGCTCAAGGCGCAGGACCTGGAGTTTCATCACATCGACCCGGCGCGCAGCCTGGGGCTTTCGATGAGCCAGCCGCCGCCGGCGTGGGATCCGCCCGCCAAGACGATTGAAGCGGCGGTGATGGAGCCGCCGCTGGACACGCGGGCGCGGGCGCGTTCGCGCATCATGCGCATGTTGCGCGAGCACGCGCCGCCGTATTCGATTGACTGGGAGATTGTAGGTGTCGAGGGGTTGAACCCGTTGAACCTGCTGGATCCGTTTGATCCGGCGCCGCCGGAGATGAAGGCGTGGTTCACGGAGTTCAATGCGGCGTTGAAGGCGAACAACGGGTTTCCACGAACGTCGAGGCGGGACCCCGGGGCGAGGTGAGTTTCCGAAAGACTGGACGGGCGCGCAATTTGAAAGCGCCGCGCCAGACTCTCTTCTCCCTCTCTCCGCGAGGAACGAGCGGGGGGAGGGCCGGGGAGGGGGGATTCCGGGAAATATCGGTTTCTTTTTCTTTGTTGCCCCTCTCCCTGACCCTCTCCCCACTCCTTTGTCGCGGGGCGAGGGAATCGGAGGTCTTGTGGGATTTCACGGATGGCCAGTGTATCCCTCGCGATGGCGCGTTGCGCTGTTGCGCTTGACCGGGGTGGCGGGGACGGGAACGATGGCCCGATGCGATATTTCGCCGCCTTGGTTTTGCTCTGCCTCGTGGCAGGTTGCGCGGCGCCGCGTCCGGGCGCGCTGGCGCCGCGGCGGGGTGATGAAATCGTGGTGGCGGGGCAGTTCGTGCACACGGGAACGCCGGTGGTGCTGTGGATGGATCCGGGAGGTTACGACGCCTATCGCGTGGAAAGGCGGTTCAGCCCGTGGGACAAAGCCGATTTCGCGGATTCGCAGAAGGAAGTGAAGGAGTTGACGCGGCCGAACCGTTACACGCTGCGGCAGGAGGGGTTGACGCCGGAACAACTGGAAAAGGTGCGCGGCGGCGGCTGGGACCTGGCGATGCTGCAAAAGGTGGTGGACGAGTTTGTGATTCATTATGACGCGTGCGGCACGAGCCGGCAGTGTTTCAACATTTTGCAGGACCACCGGGATTTGAGTGTGCATTTCCTGCTGGACGTGGACGGCACGATTTACCAGACGCTGGACTTGAAGGAGCGGGCGCTGCACGCGAGCGAGGCGAACACGCGGTCCGTGGGCGTGGAAATCGCGAACCTGGGCGCGTATGCCGTCGGCGGAAAAAATCCGTTCGCCGAATGGTATCAACGGACGAACGGCGGGACGCGGCTGACGATCCCGGAGCGGTTTGGCGACGGCGGGGTGCGGACGCCGGCATTTCAAGGGCGACCGGCGCGCGCGGAGGCGGTGCGGGGCAGAATCCACGACCAGGAGCTGGTGCAATACGATTTCACGCCGCAACAATACGCGGCGCTGGCGAAATTGACGGCGGCGGTGTGCACGGTGCTGCCGCGCATTGAATGCAAATATCCGACCGACGCCTCGGGCAAATTGATTGCGGGAAAATTATCGGACGAGGAGCTGGAGAATTATCACGGCGTGCTGGGGCATTATCATCTGACGACGGCGAAGGTGGATCCGGGCCCGGCGTTTGACTGGGATTACGTGATTGGGACAGCGCGGCGGTTGATGACGAATGCGGTTCCAAGGAAGACCAGGGCGATGGGGAAAGGGAGTAAATGAGTAGGTGAGGGAGTGGTGGGAGGAAAGACATATTCACGCTTGTCTTGGAGGGCATTTTGAGCGACTTGTTGCCTGATTCGAGCCAAATCTGATTGTAAAATCACTGTTTTTTAAAATTATTTTCTATTGATTATGAATGACTTACACATATTGTGAAGACTTGAATATATAATAAGTTGCACGAATCTCAGTATTTCGTATATGATACTCCTGTGAATTTGAAGAACAAAGACAATGGTCCGAAGCCGGACGCTTCATATCCGATTTATGATTTGGCCGAAGCAATCAAGGTGGCTGAAGCAGTTCGCGATTTGGGGGGGGGGAATGTTGGGGTCGCAAAGAGTCTTCTTGCCCAACAATTAAAGTACGCCGAAACGGGCCCTAGTTTCTTCCAGCGCGTAAGCGCGGCCAAGTCCTTTGGTTTGATTGATGGCCGGGGTTCTTATTCGCTGACAGATCAAGCAAAGCAGTATTTTTATCCGACCGTCGAAAATGGACGAGAGATTGCGGCTATTGGCATCTTAACCACGCCAAGGGCGTTCAGCATTCTAGTGCAAAAATTCGACGGCGGAAAACTTCCGGATACCGCGATGCTTGGTAATATCATCCATAAAGATGCGGGAATTCCTGTGAGCAAAAAGGATGGATTGGCAAGCCGTTTTGTTCGTAGTGCCCAATTCTTGGGAGTAATTGATCCAAACGGTTTTTTGCGCTGTAACGCGTTTTTGGCGGCTGGAAACCGTGGCGACAAGGTCAGTCCCACGCCGGGCCAGGTCACTCATGAAGGTGGGAAAATCCCATTCGAGAAAATTCCTAAGGAATTCACCACGCAAGAAGAGCATTCATTGTACTTGGACAAAGAAAAAACGAAGAAATTTACGATCAACAGCCCCCTTTTCATTACCCAGGCCGAATACGACCGCATCTGCAAATGGATTAAGGTTGCGCTGATTGTCGAAGAAAATGAACAAATTTAGCAGGGGCGGCGGGGAAACCGGGACTCATCATGAGAGCCGGGCTCGCAAGGCCTACCCGCCCAACCCCTGCGACTTTGGGTTGCTACCAGCTTGGGGCTGGGGAGGCAACCTGATGCGGGAGCTGGGTATGGTAACGTGCCCTGCCCGGCTCCCGAACTGTTAGAACAATAGCAGACGGCGATCGAAAAACAAGTTCAAAAACGGGCCAAAAAGATGAAAAACCCTGTCCAATCTCGTGGGCCGAAAGAGCAAAAACTAACGATCCTGCAATTGGCCGGATGCCATTAAAGCATCATTCATGAAGCAGAAGCTGAAATCTGGATTTCCAAAGAACTAAGGGTCTCAAATGCCACCCACAAATTATCTCGTTGAGATTATCAATCCCGAAAACGTAAATGGCCCAAAAATTAAGGCCATTTTTGCCCATGATTTTTATCTTCAGCTTTACAAGCATTCTCCGGTGAAATATCAGAATTTGGAAACTGCGAGATTTGTGCTCCAAAAGCCACTTCGGATTTTTTCGGGCGTGCGGCAGTTTAATGATGGAGGATGGTGCTTTACAGGAAAGCCGAAAATGTGGTATGTTAAGGAAGACGTTCGGGTTACGTTTCCTGAACATCTGGTTTTTGCGGTTTATTTGAATGCAGCTTTTAATCTTTACGAAGCACGCGCTGAGCGTTGCGCGAATGATGACAAGTTATGTCCAGATGATTGGCAAAATCGGTACAAAGCGTTAGTATGGAAAAGCACTTCCTAAGCAATTTCGTCTCTGGAAAATCTCAGTTCGTTGCCAAACCGTGGTATAATCCACACGGAGATTGCATAATTTACCGCACAGTTGATGAAGAGGTTATTGCGGAAAGAATTGATGAAATTTTGACAATTTACCACTCTGCGATATCGGAGAAACCGATTGGATTCCAAATAAAGGGAGTTGGGGCCATCGTCAGGAGATTAGGGCTTGCCGGGGTTGAGGTGGAATGCGAGGAACGAGATAAAGAAATAATGCACGTTTCGCTAATTGCAATCCTGTTGGCGGCATACGAAAGCGGCCCAAAAACAATCGGCAGAAGGATGGCGTACACAGGAGCATTTGAGTTCTCCCCGAGGCAAACTTCCCTCCAGATTTCGCCAGTCACGTTCTAATTCTTACCTCGTTGAGGTCTCCCGGCGCATTTCCTCGGATCTGAGTTAAATACATACTCCCGAGGAATTCCTGCCTTGGACACTCCTTGTCCAAGTGGCTTTGGTAGGGTTGGAGCAATATGGAAAAAGAAGGATTGAAAATGCCGAGGGCGGGGATGGGGAAGTTGCGGTGCGATTCGACGTGGGCCGCGCTCACGCCGGAGCAACGGGAGACGTTGGAGGGCTGGTTGTTCGACGAAAACATTGGTTACGCGGAGGTGCTGGAGCGGGCGCAAAAGGAGTTTGGCATCGCCGGCACAAAAACGAGCCTGGTACGGTTTTATCAGCGCGCGGCGGCGGAACGGGCGCAGCGGGAATTTTTGGACCTGGAAACGACGATCCGGGAGATGAAGGGGCTGGAGGTTGATGTGAATGAAATGCAATCGGCCGCCATGTGCCTGATTACGAAGCGGTTGATGAAGCTGTCGCTGGAATCGCCGGAGAAGGTGCAGGAAATGGCGTGGCTGGGGAATGTGCTGGTGTCCAATGAGGCGCAGAACATCAAGCGGGGGTGGTTGAGCATCGGCCGGGAAAAGTTTGAGCTGGGTGTCGCCGCGGAGCGTTTGGCCCGGAAGACGGAGAAGGGGGCAATGCCTGCGGACGGATATGCGGCCGAGGACGAGCAGGTGTTGCAGATACGGAAGCGCTTGTTTGGGGGTAATTTGCCGGTGTGAGAGGGAAGAGAGACACGAATTGCACGAATTCTCACAAATTGGGAAATTCTATGACGAGCAAACACGTTTTTTTGTGGTCGGCGAGACGTCGGCGGCTGCAGGCGCTCCTTCCGGAGTGGCAATCGCCCGTGCCAGCGGATACGGGGAACCAGTCAGAATCTCCTCACGTCGATTCCTACCCCGGAAGGACCCGGCTGGAACGCTTAAGTCCGCTTAAGTCCGCTTAATTAGAAGGGGGAAGGGGGGGTGAATTGCGGGGTGCGGATTTCGGAATGCGGAATAGGGGAGTAAGAAGTTGACGCTCGCCCTCACTCCGGCCCTCTCCCCCAAGGAGAGGGAGGAGTGTCTTGCGCTGCATTGCTCGGAAAGGATGTGATGGGGATGGCGGGGATGAGGCGTTTTTGGTACCAGCGGACGGCGAAGAGGTCGACGATGCCGCGGCCGAGGCGGTTCCAGACGCCATATTTGGAAACGCCGGCGACGCGGGGTCGGTGGTTCACGGGAATCTCGATGACGCGCGCGCCGGCGGAATGCGCGAGCACGGGCATGAAACGATGAAATCCGTTGAACGCAAACAAGGGGTCGAGCACGGGTCGTTTGAAGGCGCGCAGGCCGCAGCCGGTGTCTTGGAAATCCACGCCGAGCATGGTGGCGCGGGCGCTGCGGGCGATTTTCGAGGAGATGCGCCGGAGCGAATTGTCCTGGCGGTTGGTTCTCATGCCGCAGGCGACGTCGTGTTTTTCGAGTTCGGCGAGGAGGCGGGGAAAATCGGCGGGATCATTCTGGAGGTCGCCGTCGAGGGTGACGATGACGGGGGCGCGGGAGTTGCGAAAGCCGGTCCAAAGGGCGGCGCTCTGGCCGGCGTTGCGGCCGTGGCGGAGGCCGCGGACGCGGGCATCGGCGCGGCTGGCGGCGATGATTTGGTCCCAGGTGGCGTCGGTGCTGGCGTCGTCGACGAGGACGAGTTCGAAGGAGCGGCGTTCGTCGCGGAGGGCGGCGAAGACCTGGGCGGCGAGCGGGGCGACGTTGTCAGCCTCGTTGAACATCGGGACGATGATGGAGATTTCAGGTTGCACGACGGCTCGACACGCTTGCGCCGAATATGGGGGCAGAGCCGGCGAAAGGCAAGGACAGGGGAAGGGACCGGGAAGGGGACGGATTGGGATTGAGATTAGAAGAAAGATTAGGATTAGGATTAAGAGACGGACGCACGCCCCCCTCCCCAACCCTCCCCCCGCTCGTTACTCGCGGGGAGAGGGAGGAAAATTCGCGCATTGGCGATGGCGGGACCGCGAGTTGTCATTCCGGTCGACGAGTCGCCAACCAGGACGGGCGGGTCGCCGGTTCCACCCGAGACAGGACTGCGCAAGAAACGAAGGAGCGGCCCCGGACAAATCATTGTCCAAGGCCGCCCGGCTGCATGACGGCGAACTTTAGCTTTCTGTCAGCATCAGATTTCGCGGCGGGCTTCGTCGGCTTCTTCGGCGAGCGAGGCGATGAAGTCGAAGAAGGCGTCGCTCTGGCCGTTGAACAGGCCCATCTTGGTCAAGCCCATGACGGCGGCCTTGGCGCCGGCCTGGTCGGTGGAGGAGGGCCGGATGATGGAACAGAACGGCAGGTGCGTGCTGATGAATTTGCACGGGGCGGGCATGATTTGATTGGTGTCGGTCGGAGCCGAGTGGTCGATGCCATCGGGCACCGGGTCGGGAGCGATGGGGAGTTGCGGAAAAATGGTGTGTCCCATGCCGTCCATGACAAGCGGGGCGTTGCCGGCTTTGTCCTGCCAGGTTTGGAAGTGCATGATCTCGGTGCCGCCGATGCTGCCGATGATGCGCAGGACCTCAAGGCTGGTGGCCTTGGTCAGGAACGACAGATAAAGGCTGGAGCCGCCCTGCTCGATGGTGGCGAAGTGGAATCCGGCGACGTTGGCGATGAACTGGCTTTGGAAACCGCCGGGGTCGGTGGGCAGCGGCAGATCGCTGTTGGGAATGCCCGGCACGTTTTTCAAGTTGACGATTTGTTCAAAGGTGTCGCCGAAATCCGGATTCCCGGTCAGGCGATAGCGCAGGAACCAGCTCGTGTCCACGGTGAGGTCCATCAGGCTGGTGAGGCGCTTGGCGGTTTTGTCCGCGCCGGTTGCCTGGCTGCTGGGGAGTTTGCGGAAGGGCTCCAGGCTGATGGCCTTGTGGCCCTTGGAAACGAGGTAGGCGTTGATGAAACTTTGGTGGCTGAACTCGTCGCGCGCGTTTTGGTTGACGTAAGTGGGCATGTCGCCGTCGAGCGAAAGCAGCCCGGCCTGAAAGGCGGCGTTGCCAAGCGCGAGTTCGGCGTATTGCTGCCAGAGATCCGTCTCGAGGATTTCGGCAGCGGCGAGGAATTTAAGGATGGCGACATCGCCGGCGGTCGGCTGGGTGTTGACGGCCTGGGCGCGGGCCTTGGTTTCGGTCGCGAGCAAAGCGCCGACGGGCAGGGCGGCCGCACCGGCGAGGCCGAGGCGTTTTACAAAGGTGCGGCGTCCCATGGCACCCTGGTCAAGGACATCAGGGGGCTGGTCGCCGGCGGGCGGGTTTGGATCGGAGGAGTTATTTTTGTACATAATTCACCTGTCAGATTCGATGGACGGTTGTTTCGTTTTGACGACTTTCTTGATCCCTCGAGGAATGACGCATCGTCGTTGAAGGTCAGAGCCACCGGACTGCGAATTGTTCCGGATTATTCCCGAAAGAAAAATAATTTTTTGGGGAACAAAATGACGATGCGAGTCCGGGCCAGGGGCACTCATGAAAAACATCAGGCAATTTCTGAACGCCCCCTCCCCGACCCTCCCCCCGCTCGTTACTTGCGGGGAGAGGGAGAAAATTTCGCGCGTTGGCGACGGCGGGACCGCGAGTTGTCATTCCGGCCGGCGAGTCGCCAACCGGGACGGGCGGGTCGCCCGTTCCACCCAGGACAGGACGGCGCGGAATTTTGGATTGTCAGCGGCGGCGGGGAGATTAGGCTGGCAAACATGAGCCACAGCGTCGTGCTTGAGAAATACTCAATTGGCGTGGGCGACCGGTTTGCGCGCCAGGCGCGGGCGCAATTGCAGGCGGTGATGCTGGCGGCGGCGAATGGCGCGGAGGTGACGCCGGTGTGGAACAAATCCAACCGCGAGCACGGCATCATCGGGTCGCGGCCCGGGAGCGTGCGGGCGGCGGCGGAGCGCGCGGTGATGGAACTGGGCTGGACGAAGCCGTGGCACGTGGACGCGGACCACATCCGGCTGGAAACGGTGGATGCGTTCATCGAGTCGTCGGATTTTTTCACGGTGGACGTGGCGGATTCGATCGGGCATCCGGCGCGGGAGGACATGATCCAGGCGTTCATGGGCCGGCACCCGGAGCTGGCGGCGCGGCGGGAGATTCCGGGAATTGCGCGGCCGCTGGAGATGAGCCGGGCGGAGGTGTTCCGGGTGGCGGGCAAGTATCTTTCCGCGGTGCAGGAGGCGGGCCGGATTTACCGGCACATTGAACGGGCGAAGGGGCCGGGGCGGTTCATCACCGAGATTTCGATGGACGAAACGGACAGCGCGCAGACGCCGCCGGAGCTGCTGCTGATCCTGGCGGGGATGGCGGAGGAAGGCATCCCGCTGCAGACCATCGCGCCGAAATTCACGGGCCGGTTCAACAAGGGCGTGGATTACGCGGGGGACACGGCGCAGTTCGAGCGCGAGTTCGCGGAGGATTTGGCGGTCATCGCGTTTGCGGTGATGGAATATGGCCTGCCGAAGAATTTGAAGTTGAGCGTGCATTCGGGCAGCGACAAGTTTTCAATTTACGGGCCGATGCGCCGCGGGTTGGCGAAGTTTGGCGCGGGGCTGCATATCAAGACCGCGGGGACGTCGTGGCTGGAGGAGTTGATCGGGCTGGCGGAAGCGGGCGGGGCCGCGCTGGAGCTGGTGAAGGAGATTTACGGCGAAGCGCTGGAACATCGCGACCAGTTGTGCGCGCCGTACGCGACGGTGATAGACATTGACCCAGCGAAATTGCCGGGCCGGGAGGAAGTGGCGGGCTGGAGCGCGGAGCAATTCACGGCGGCGTTGCGGCATGATCCCGCGTGCCGGAAGTTCAATCCGCATCTGCGGCAGTTGTTGCACGTTGGTTTCAAGATGGCGGCGAAGCAGGGCGAGTGGTATACGAAGATGCTCGACGCGTGCGAGGAATCGGTTTCGCGGAACGTGACGCGAAACCTCTATGAGCGCCACCTGAAGCCGCTGTTTGTGGACGGGGAAGTTGCGGTAAAGCGGGCGGCAGACGCAACCTGTTGAGGGCCAATTTGCCCGAAAAACAGGCCAAAACTCGACTTTCGACGGGGGATGGGATAGGTTGTGGGAGGTATGATTTCAGCCATGGAAAAAACCAGAGCCGCGGAGTTGAAGGCGCCGTCGAACCCGGTGAAGCAATACACCGGGGAGGTGGTGTACATCCACGCGTTCGACGTGGCTTACGACATGTCGCGCAATCCCATCCACGAACTGCTGGGGCAGCCGCTGGCGCAGTTCGCGGTGGATGCGAGCAAGCGTCTGCCGCGCCACCTGTTTTTTTACAAGCCGCAGATGATCCGGCTGCCACCGATGGAACGCATCGGCCCGCACGGCGCGGTGCGGGTGGAACGGGTGGTGAAGATTTTGCCGGTGGGGGCGATCAGCATCACGGTGCGGGTGCCGTTCGCGGTGCGGCGGATCGAGGACCTGGTGGATTATCACGATTTGGAATTCAGCAACGGCATGTTGCAGGAGGAAGTGCGGGAGATCGCGGAGGCAGTGCGCCGGGAACTGGCGCCGTACCTGGTGCGGCCGGTGCAGCAACTCGCGCCGGAGGAGGCGTACACGGTGTTTTGCATCCAGTCGCCGCTGGCCACGGCGGAGGGCGAGGCGTTGAGCGCGGAGAACTGGCTGCGGGCGCAGCGTCGGGAGGTCGCGGCGCTGCTGACGCAGGAACCGGACATCGACCATCTTTCCACGCAGGAAGCGGATGAATCCACGGTGCGGCATTTGAGCTACTACGAGCACGACCTGGTGGTGGTGGACTGGGACGCGGCGCTGATTGTGGACCGGCCGGAGAATTTTGACGAGACGCTCTACATCATGGAGCTGGCGAACCTGCAGCTCACGGAACTGGAGGCTTACGACCGGATGCTGGACGACGCGCTGGAGCGGTCGTATCGCGATTTGGGCGAACGGCGCGCGCGGGCGCGGGGCGAGGTGCTGCGCGAATTGCGGGACATCCGCATTGATTTGGCGAGGTTCAATGATGAATTGAGCAACATCACGAAATTTTTCGGCGACTGGCATCTCGCGCGGATTTACGAAAACATCGCCGCGCGGTTTCACCTGGGGGACTGGCATCGGTCCATCGACCGGAAGCTGAAGACGCTGGACGATTTGTATCAGCTTCTCAAGCAGGACCAGAACAACCGCGTGATGCTGATTCTGGAAGTCACGATTGTGCTGCTGTTCGTCATTGACCTGGTGATGTTGTTTGTGGGGATGAGGAGGTAGGGGGGCGGATTAAAAAATCAAAATGCAGAGTTAAAAATTGGTGAAGGGGAAATCTCAGCACAAAGGCTCGGAGTCACCAAGGAAAGGAGATGGCGATTGGTCAGGCGTCTTTCTTCGTACCATGCGGAATTTCTCCAATCTTCCGTTTCAGCGATGACCGCCAGCCCCAACAAACGCCGAAAACGCACAACGGAGCGACCGCCAGCCAAAGCCACAAATACGAGAGGATACGAAATATGTGTGGTCGCGACTCCGCATTTCCGATGACCAATACCAGCGCTGCTCCAATCCATCCCAGGGCGAGAATGGCGCAACCCATCGCGAGCAATTCAGCGAGAAATTTTTTGCGCTGCAAACGGGCTAACTCTGCGGTGACCAAATTCACGATGATTTGCTCCTCATTAACGCAACGGGCTGAGCGGGTGGCCCGCGAAAGTTTATGACTAACGCACCAGCTTGCCGCTTCTTCCGCCTACGCCGTCGGCGCGGTTTTCCGGGCGAGCTTGCGCAACTGCCGGAGACGGCTGTAGCCGACCAGTTCGTTGCGCTGTTCGTCCCACAACCGAAAATTCAACGACTTGAAACTGGCGAAGAACGTGACCGGCTTCACTTTTTGGAAGATGGGGTCGGCCTCGTGGCAGCGTTCCAGGTTGTAATTGGGGATGCGCGAACTGAGATGGTGAATGTGGTGGTAGCCGATGTTTCCGGAGAACCACTGGAGAATCTTCGGCAGCTTGTAGAACGAACTGCCCTGCAGCGCCGCCGCGGTGTAATCCCAGTTGTCGCCGCGCTCCCAGTAAACGCCCTCGAACTGATGCTGGACGTAAAACAGCCACAGCCCCGCCCCGCCGGCCACGCCCATCGTGATCAACTGGATCAACAGATACGCTTTGACGCCGAAGATGGCGCACAAGCCGATGATCATGGCCAGAATCGCAATGTTCATCCAGACGACGGATTCGCGCTCCCTTTGGTTCGCGGAGGGCGCGGGAAACCGCTGGCGGACAAGAAAAATGTAAAGCGGCGCAATGAGGAAGAGAATAATGGGATTGCGCGCCAGGCGGTACGCAAACTTTTTCCCGCGCGACGCGTCGAGATATTCCTGGACCGTCAACGTCCAGATGTCGCCGACGCCGCGCTTGTCCAGGTGCCCGGCGCTGGCGTGGTGGATGGCATGTTCCCAGCGCCAATGATAATACGGGGTGAAGGTGAGCACGCCGGTGATGAAGCCCACGACGTTGTTCGCCGTCCGCGACTTGAAATACGAGCCGTGTCCGCAATCATGGAAGATGATGAAAATCCGCACCAGAAATCCCGCGGCCAGAACGGCCAGCGGCGGAAGCAGCCACCAGGAAACCGAGCGGCACCAATACATCACGACCCAAAGCAGAAGGTAGGGGCCGAAGGTGTTGACCATCTGCCACACGGCGCGGGGCGTCGAGGGTTGCTGGTATTTGATGACAATCTGCTTGCAGACAGCAGAACTGGCCTGGCCTTCGGTTTCGTTTTGTTCACTCATACAACTGGTCTCGCAAGTAACGTACCCGAACCGGAGGTGCATTGCAAACGATGAATATCTGAGAAATCGCAGTTTAGACGCGCCAACGGGAATACGTGCTCACCGGGCAAAGGCGGCATGCAAGAGGCGAGTGTCCAAAAATGTAATTGCGAAAATGAAGAAATGGTCATGGCCCGGCCGGATGACCGCGTTTTATTGGGGTTTCCTCGGGGCGGCGTTTTGGTATGGTGATGGAAATGAGAACATTGATCATCGGGATTGACAGCGGGACGCAGTCCACGAAGGCGCTGGTGATGGACGCGCAGACCGGCAAGGTGGTGGCGTCGGCGGCGCAGGCTTACGGGCTCATACCGGACCTGCCGCCGGGGGCGAAGGAGCAGCATCCGCACACCTGGCGGGACGCGGCGGCGAGTGCGATGCGCCAGGCGATGCGGCAGGCGCGAGCGGTGGCGGCGGAGGTCAAGGCCATCGGCGTGAGCGGCCAGCAGCATGGGTTTGTGCCGCTGGATGCCGCGGGCGAGGTGATCCGCCCGGCGAAATTGTGGTGCGATACTTCAACGGAAGCGGAATGCGAGGAATTGACGGCGAAACTGGGCGGGTTGAAGGCCGTGATCCGCGCGACCGGAAACGCGATGCTGCCGGGTTATACGGCGCCTAAGATCTTGTGGCTGAAGAAGCATGAGCCGAAACATTACCAGCGGCTGGCGACGGTGTTGTTGCCGCATGACTACCTGAATTTCTGGCTGACAGGCGAGAAACTGATGGAATACGGCGACGCAAGCGGCACGGCGCTGCTGGATGTGCGGAAGCGGAAATGGTCGAAGGCGGCGGTGGACGCGATTGACCCGGAACTGGCGGGCAAGCTGCCGCCGTTGATTTCGAGCGACCGCCCGGTCGGGAAATTGCGCGCGGCCACGGCGCGCACGCTGGACTTGAGCGCCGATGTGCTGGTCAGCGCAGGCGGCGGCGACAACATGATGGGGGCGATCGGGACGGGCAACGTCCGGCCGGGTGTTATCACGGCGAGTTTCGGCACGAGCGGGACGATTTATGCCTGCGCGGAAAAACCGGTGGTGGATGGAGAGGGCGAGATTGCGGCGTTTTGCGACTCGACAAACCGCTGGCTGCCGCTCTTGTGCACGATGAACGTGACGACGGCGACGGAACTGGTCCGGCTGGCGAACGGCTGGACGCATGAAAAGTTTTCGGCGGCGGTGGCGCGCGTGCCGGCGGGTTCGGACGGGCTGATGTTGCTGCCGTATCTGGAGGGAGAAAGGACGCCGAACGTGCCGGCGGGAACGGGGGTTTTGCTGGGATTGAACCAGCGGACGTATTCGCCGGAGCACATGGCGCGGGCGGCCATGGAGGGAGTGACAATGGGGATGAACTTCGGGTTGCGGCGGCTGGCGGAATTGGGCGTGAAACCGACCCAGATCCGGGCAACGGGCGGCGGGGCGAAGTCCAAGGCGTGGCGGCAGATCATGGCGGATGTATTCGACGCGGAAGTGGTGACGTTGAAAGTGGCGGAAGGCGCGGCGTACGGGGCGGCGCTGCAGGCCTTGTGGTGCTGGCGGCGTGAGCAGGGCGAGAGGGTCACGATCCAGGAACTGACGGACCAGTTCATCGAGTTGAACATCGGCGAAACGGCGCATCCGGCGGCGAAGAACGCAAAGGTATACCGGGAATGGCAGGCATTGCAGGACGAGCTGTCGGGCAGCCTGCGGGATGTTTTCGTGAAGCACCGGCGGTTTGTGGGCGCGGTCATCTAGGCGCCCAAAAAAGGGCTTTCTCCAGCCCCGTGAGGACACGCGCCGCTTTTGCAGGTGTGGTGCCTTCACCGGGCGGTTTTGTCTTACCATCTGCTTTTTGTGAAACTAATTCCCGTTGCCGGGTTTGATTTCATTGGCAATAAGTTGAGCCAGCATGACCCAAAAACAACGTAGCGTTTTCCGCTACCACGTTCCGTACAAGTAAGGATTTTACTTGAGGGCGAAGTCTGGTAGCTTGGGAGTGCAGCTTCAATCGCCGACGGGCGAACCGGTGTTTACCGCAGGACGCGTGTAAAGCCGGAGTGTTCCGTCCGCAGCCGGAAAGATTAATGATTATGAAGTCCAAATTGTCCCCGAAATCGGGCTTTACGCTCGTCGAGATCATGATTGTGGTGGCCATCATCGGCCTCCTGGCCACCATCGCCATCCCGAATTTCATGCGCGCGCGCACGACCGCGGAAAAGACGGCTTGCATCAACAACCTGCGCCAGATTGACAACGCCAAGGAACAGTGGGCAATGGAATCGAAGGCGACCCCCACGGCCACGCCGACGATCTCCAACATCCAGCCGTACATGGGCCGCGGCACGGCGGGCACGGCGCCGACTTGTCCCATGGATTCGGCCAACACCTTCGCGACCAGTTACAGCATCAATGATCTCCAGACGGCGCCGACTTGTTTGATCCTGCCCGGCGTCGCCGGCGACACCACCGGCCATCATTTGAACTGAGGTGGGCTGACCACTGCGCGGGCGAAGCGGGGAAGACGCATGCGCCCTTTGGATGATTTGCTGCGGCTCCAAGTCAGCCGCACATTTTCAAGAATTCCTTCTCGTCAATCACTTTCACCCCGAGCTTGCGCGCCTTGTCGAGCTTCGAACCGGCGTTTTCGCCGGCGACGAGAAAGTCCGTCTTGGCGCTGATGGAATTCGAAACACTGCCGCCCGCTGCCCGGATCTTCGCGAAGGCATCGTCGCGCGACATCGTGGCGAGGGTTCCGGTCACCACCACCGTTTTGCCGGCCAGCGGGCCGGCCTTGGATACTGCCGAATCTTTACCGGCGGCTTCACTGACGGGTTGAATTCCGAGCTCCTTCAGCCGTTTAAGGATTTTCCGTCCGTAGGACGACGCAAAAAAGTCCAGCACGCTTGCCGCCGCCACCGCGCCCACCTCCGGCATCCGCGCCTTGCCGCCGCCCTGCTCGAGGTGCGCTTCCAGTTCGGCGGTCCTGGTCTTTAGCTCGTCGTTTCTTTTCTCCCGCGCCAGTTTCTCTTCCGGCGATTTGGGCGGATTCTTTCTTGATTGCGGGGAATTCCGGGAACGCTCGGTTTCCAACTCGCCCAACTCGCGGATGTCTTTCAAAAGCGGTGACGCGGCCAGTTCCTCGAGCGACCCGTGCGCGAGCGCCAATTGGTAGGCAGTTTCCTCGCCGACGTTCGGAATGGCCAGCGCGTAAATCCAGCGGTTGAGCGGCAGGGTCTTCGAGCGCTCCAACGCCTCGACGGCCTTGGCGGCATTTTTTTCGCCGTAAACCCGCTCGCCGTCGTCGGTTCCAAGATTCAAGGCGCCCAGTTTCGCTACGGTCAGATCGAACAAGTCCAGCGGCTCGTTGACCAGCCTCCGTTCCACCAGTTTCTCGGCCACAATGCCGCCCAGCGATTCAATGTCCAGCGCCCGCCGCTGCGCGAAGAATTCGACGCGCCGCGATTTCTGGGCCGGACATCCGGCCACGTTCTCGCAGCGCCACGCCACTTCCTCGCGCCCGCCCGCCGAGATTTTTTCCTTCACAATCGGGCTGCCGCACGCGGGACATTTGCCGCCCACGTGCGCCACGAGATCGAACGGCTGGGCGCCCGGCGGCCGTTTCGATTTCACCACTTCAACCACTTCCGGTATCACCATGCCCGCCTTGCGGATGATCACCGTGTCGCCGATGCGGATGTCCTTGCGGTGAATTTCCTCCTCGTTGTGCAGGGTGGCGCGCGAAATGGTCGAGCCTTGCAAAAACACCGGTTCCAGTTCCGCCACCGGCGTCAACACGCCCGTCCGCCCAACCTGGACGGTGATGGCTTTCAGGAGCGTTTCCGCGGGTGTGATCCACGGAATCGGTTTGTGGACGATGGCGTACCCGGGGGCCTTGGCCTTGGGCGGGAGACGCGCCCAGTCGGCCAGCTTGTTCACCTTGAGCACGATGCCGTCGATTTCATAAGGCAGCTTGCTCCGCAAATCGTGACGTTCGTCGTAATGGGCCACGACATTTTTCAGATAGCACTCGCGCACCTCGTCGGCTCCGTGACAGATCCACCAATGCGCCTGCGTCGGCAAACCAAATTGCTTCAACGATTTCAATACTTCCGCGTGCGTTTTGAACTCGATGCCTTCGCGCGCGCCGACGGCATAAAACACCGCGCTCAACGGGCGTTCGGCGATCAGGCGCGAATCCAGTTGCTTCAGGGTGCCGGCGGTTGCGTTGCGCGCATTGGGAAACGCCTCCCCGCCCGCGGCCTCGAGTTTCGCATTCATCGCCTCAAAATCTTTTTGCGAAATATACGCCTCGCCGCGGACCTCCAGCAGCGCCGGCGGGTCCTTCAGGTTCAAGTCATGGGGAATGTCGCGGATCTGCTTCAAATTTTCCGTGATGTTGTCGCCTTCCCGGCCGTCGCCCCGCGTCATGCCCAGCGCCAGCTTGCCGTGCCGGTAATGCACGCTGATGGACACGCCGTCCACCTTCGGTTCCAGCACGTATTCAATCTTGGAAGTCCCGAGTTGCTTCTGGAGCGTGGCGTCAAAGCGCGCGAACTCCTTCAGCGTGTTCTCGTCCTGCAAGCGCTTGCGCTGGTCGTCGTCCGGTTCCTCCTCTTTTGTGGGATGATCCGCGGCCTGGATTTTGTCCAGCGACAGCATCGGTTCCAGGTGCCGAACGCGCTTGAATTTTGTCAGCGGCTCCGACCGCACGCGCCGGGTGGGCGAGTCGGGTGTCGCCAGTTCCGGGAACTTCTCTTCCAGCCCTTTCAACTCGTTTTCGAGCTGGTCGTATTCGTAATCGGTGATGAGCGGATGGCCCGATTCGTAGGCGCGATCGTGCTTGTGGATTTCCCCCACCAGTTCCGCGTGGCGTGCTTTGGCTTGCGCGTGAGTCATGGCTGCCATACTTCCGGTCCCAATCTTAATCTTATTGCCATTGTTTATCCATCCCGCCGTTTTGAATTACCCTTCCTTAAACCCGCTGGCAAGCGGACAAACAGCTTGTTCCACGTCTTAACCCAGTTTATGATTAGGATACCTGTTCCCGCCCGTGGGCTCTCCCATGGGTCGCGGAAGGGTTTGTCTGATATGCTCTTATGAATAATTCTCATCCGGCCAGGGATTCTCTTTCCGATTTTACCACGGATTTGCGCGTCTTGCGGCTCTCGGCAACGGCCCTCGTCATCGGCGTCGTAAGCGCCTTGGTCGCCAAGGCCTTGATCTGGCTCATCGCCGTCATCACCAACCTCGCTTTTTTCCACCAATTTTCCGCCGCATCCGCCACACCCCAGGACGCGCACCTCGGATTCTGGGTGATTCCCATTCCCATCATCGGCGCGCTCATCATCGGGTTGATGGCCCGGTACGGCTCGTCGAAAATCCGCGGCCACGGCATTCCCGAGGCGTTGGAAGCGATTCTCATCGGGCGCAGCCGCATGCAGGCGCGGGTCGCGCTCCTGAAGCCCGTTTCGTCCGCCATTTCCATCGGCACCGGCGGACCATTCGGCGCGGAAGGCCCGATCATCATGACCGGCGGGGCGTTCGGGTCGTTGTTTGCCCAAATGTTCCATCTGTCGGCGGCGGAACGCAAAACCCTTCTTGTCGCCGGCGCGGCCGGGGGCATGGCGGCCATTTTTTCCACGCCGGTCGCGGCGGTTTTGCTCGCTGTTGAATTGCTGCTCTTCGAGTGGAAGCCGCGGAGCTTCATTCCCGTCGCGGTGTCGGCCGTCGTCGCCTCGGCGCTTCGGGTGCCGTTGCTGGGCGCGGGGCCGATCTTTCCCATTGCGCCGCACGCGGCGATGACTGCCGGTGAACTCGTGGTTGCCTTGGGTGTCGGCCTGGCCGCGGGCGCATTCTCGGGGCTGCTCACGAATCTCGTATACGGCTTTGAGGATTTGTTCAAAAAACTTCCCATCCACTGGATGTGGTGGCCCGCCATCGGCGGGTTGTTCGTCGGCATCGGTGGTTGCCTGGATCCGCGCGTCCTGGGTGTGGGCTATGGGATTATCCATTCGCTGCTGCGCGGCGATTTGATCGGCATCACCCTGCTGGGTTTGCTGGTTGGCAAGGCGTTCGTGTGGTCCATCGCGCTGGGCTCGGGCACTTCCGGCGGTGTGCTGGCGCCGCTGCTCATCATGGGCGGCGCGCTGGGGGCGTTCTCGTCGCGCTGGCTGCCCGCCGGGGATGCGAGTTTATGGGCGATGGTCGGCATGGCGGCCATCATGGGCGGCACCATGCGCGCGCCTTTTACCGGCATGGTCTTCATGCTCGAACTCACCCATGATTTGAACGCGCTGCCCGCGGTCATGATTGGTTCCGTCGCGGCGCTGGGCGTCACCGTGCTCACCCTCCGCCGCTCCATCCTCACGGAGAAGATTGCCCGGCGCGGGCTGCACGTGAGCTGTGAATATGGCGTTGATCCCATGAATTTTCTGCGCGTCGGCCAGGTCATGGATGTCGATCCGCCCACGGTTCCCGCCGACCTGTCCGTCGCCAAATTCTCCAGCATGCTCGCGGACGGCCATCCCGATTTCTCCCGCCGCCAGGGCACGTTGCTGGTGGATGCCGACGGTTTGCTGGTGGGCATCATCACCCGCGGCGACGTTGTCCGCGCGCTGCAACAAAATTCTCCCGCGGGCAATACGGTTCTGCAGGCCGGCAATTCCAATCCCGTTGTCACCCATCCCGATGAACTGCTGCACGACGCCGTCGCCCGGATGTTGAAACACGACATCGGCCGCCTGCCGGTCGTGGACCGCGAGCAGCCGCGGCGCATCCTCGGCTACCTGGGCCGCTCCAATGTGATGGCCGCGCGCACGCAGCATCTTGAGGAGGAACACCTGCGCGAACGCGGCGCACCGCCGGCGGCCATGCCCGAATCCGCTTGAACAACCGGCGCAAGCTGCGAAATTCTTGATCATGATTTGCGTCCGTAAGATGCCGTCAACCATCAACTCCCCAACCATCATCTTCTCATGTCGCTGACCCCTTCCACCATGCTGCCGCTGGGCACGTCCGCCCCGGATTTCAAGCTGCCGGACACCAGCGGCAAAATCGTCGCGCGCGCCGATTTCAAGAGCGCGCCCGCGTTGCTCGTGGCCTTCATTTGCAACCATTGCCCCTATGTGATTCACATCCGCAAGGGCCTCGCGCAAGTGGGCCGCGATTACCTGCCGAAGGGCGTCGCCATGGTCGCCATCAATTCCAATGACGCCGACAATTACCACGCCGACAGTCCCGCGAAGATGAAGGAAGAAATGCAGGTGGCCGGCTACACGTTTCCGTATCTTTACGACGAATCGCAGGCCGTCGCCAAGGCCTACCGCGCGGCCTGCACGCCGGACCTTTTCCTGTTCAATCGCGAGCACAAGCTCGTCTATCGCGGCCAGTTCGACGAGAGCCGGCCCGGCAACGGAATGCCCGTCACCGGCCAGGACCTGCGCGCCGCGCTCGACGCCGTCCTCGCCGGCAAACCGGTGCACGCCGCGCAAATTCCCAGCATCGGCTGCAACATCAAATGGAAGCCCGGCAACGAACCGGATTATTTTTAGCCGCCTTCGCAGGTCTTATATTATTTCCGCGCAACCTGTGAAATCTGTGGCCAAAAGGTCCGAGCACCCAACCCTCCTCGGCATCGAAATCGGCGGCACGAAATTGCAAATCGTCACCGGCGATGCCGACGCCACAATTCTCGAGCGCCATCGACTCGCCGTGGACCGCGCGCAGGGCGGCGAGGGCATCCGCCGCCAAATTGAAACCACGTTCGCCAAGATTCTGCCCGAGACAAAACTCGCCGCTGTCGGCGTCGGTTTTGGCGGGCCCGTGGATTGGAAGACGGGAAAAATCTGCAAGTCACACCACATCGAAGGCTGGACGGACTTCGAGCTTGGCCCCTGGCTCGCGGGGCTTGCCCGCGCGCCCGTTTTTGTCGACAACGACGCTAACGTAGCCGCGCTGGGCGAGGCCTTCCACGGCGCGGGCCGCGGCGCAAACCCGGTTTTCTACGTCACGCTCGGCAGCGGCGTCGGCGGCGGTCTCGTGGCGGATGGCCGGATTTATCACGGCGCAAAACCCGGCGAGGCGGAGATCGGCCATGTGCGATTGGACCGCTCGGGCGTCAT
>Ga0181516_10000658_pt1 | contig 29889 bp, 28 predicted proteins | sample PEATcosm2014_Bin_25_FD_121104 | JGI IMG/M metagenome (GOLD analysis project Ga0181516, IMG submission 121104) | Peatland microbial communities from MTU Mesocosm Facility, Houghton, MI, USA - PEATcosm2014_Bin01_10_metaG | ecosystem: Environmental > Terrestrial > Soil > Wetlands > Peat | place... | reverse complement strand
TTCTCCACCGACACCGCCGCCGCCCTGCGGGCCAACGAGATCAACGCCGAGGTGGTGATGAAGGCGACCAACGTGGACGGCGTCTACACCGCCGACCCCAAGCTGGATCCCGACGCCACCAAGTTCGAGCGCATCAGCTTCCAGGAGGTCCTGGAGCAGAACCTCCGGGTCATGGACGCCGCCGCCATCGCCCTGTGCCGGGAGAACCACCTGCCGATCCTGGTGTTCAACATGATGAAGCCCGGCAACCTGCTGGCCGCGGTGAACGGGGATGTGGTGGGGACGCTGGTGAACTAGGGGCCCCGTCTACGTGTTGATCCGTGCCCCGGGCTTTCGCCGGGTGGAAAGGGGGGAACCCTCGCTCATCGATGTGGGTTTCGAGGCTGGCCGAAAGGTCCAACCGCTCCACGACCAGATCCCGCACAAAATGAGGGGCGTGACCCTCGGATTCCCGCCCGTCAAGCGTCGACCCGCTATCCTGGAATTCATGAGCTTTCGGGAGATCCCATGAAGATCCTTGCCCTCAACGCCAGTCCCCACCTCAAGGGCAACACCCGCTTCCTCCTGGACCAGGTGCTGGAGGGCGCCCAGGCGGCCGGAGCTGAAACGGAACTGGTGCAGATCAACCCGTTGAAAATTCGCGGCTGCCAGGGCGACTATGGCTGCAAGACCCGCGAACGGTGCGTCATGCAGGACGACATGCAGGGGGTCTATGACCGGATCGATAAGGCCGACGTGGTGGTCTTCGGTTCACCGGTCTACATGTGGAGCGTGAATGCCCAGATGAAAACCGTGCTGGATCGTCTCTTCAGCTACCTCAACCTCGACCTCACCAGCCGCCTGCCCCGGGGCAAGCGCGCGGCCTTGCTCGTGGCCCAGAACCAGCCGGATGCGCAGAAATTCCGGGGCAGCCTGGACAGCTTGACTGAATTGCTGAAATTAATAGGCTTCGAAACAGCCGAGCTCCTGGTCGCCCCGGGCGTGGGCGGCATGGAGGCCGCGGCGGCCCGTCCCGACCTGATCCAGGCCGCCCGGAGCCTTGGCGGGCGTTTGGCCGTGGGCTGAAACCAGAGCCTGGGGAGGCTTGGTGCAGAAGGTCCGCCCCGCGGCGATGGTGCAAGGCTGTGGCCTCCGGTTCTCTGCCCCTAGCCCCCGCTCAGCAGGTGGATCACCTGCACCACCGCCCCGTCCGGAACCGGGGTCGCATCGTAGTCCGCGGGCTCCACCCGGACCCCGTCGATGTCCACGATGAGCATGGGGAAGAGGTACTTCTTGGCCTTGATCACCCCCCGCACCGTGAGGCCCGGGGTCCAGTCCAGGGGGTCGCCGTTCACCTGGATCATGGTCAGCCGCCGTGGGCCTGGACGATGGCCACCACTTCCGGCAGCACGTCCAGCCCCAGCTCCCGCAGCCGGGCCATGGTCGGCACCCCGTCCGGGGTCCAGCCGCGCCGGGCGTACACTGCGTCGCACAGCTTGCCGTAGCGTTCCATGCGGAACGCGCGGGTGATGGCGATCTTTTCGTCCACGGAGCGGCCCGCGGGATCGACCCCGATCTCCTCGAGCATCTGCTTGTCGTAGCGCTCCGTGCGGGACTCGTACTCCTCCCGGGTCACCGGCCCCACCGAACGGTACGGGGGGATGTCGTTGGCGCGCAGGCCCTTGCCCATGCGCAGGTTGAACACCCGCTGGAAGTTGTAGACCCGGGCCGACTGCATGAGCATGGTCTCGATGTCGATGGGGATGCCGGTGGTGGCGGTGAACAGGTCCAGGTAGTTCTGCACGTGCTCGGGGATCTTGGCCGGTTCGGAGGTCTTGGCATTGTCCGCCGGGGCGATGTCGTTCCAGGGCAGCTTGCAGAAGCCCATGAGCCCGAACCAGGTGCGGAACAGGGGGTAGTAGTACAGGGCCTCGGCCTTGTCCTCGAAGGTGGGCAGCTGCTTGTTCACCATGTCCATGAAGATCACCCAGGCTTCGTCATGCTGGGGCCCCTTGTTGGTGAGGGCGTAGCCGCCCTGCTGGGCCAGGGATTCCTTGGACAGGTACTGGCTGTACTCCAGGCCCTTGCACTCCATGCCGATGTCCTGGATGAGCTTGGGGTCGCCCCAGCCGTTGCGGATGAAGAGCTCCTTCATCTTCTTCACCCCCTGGCCGGCGATGCGGCCGAAGCCTTCGCCCCGGGCCATCTGGTGCATGAGCTCCAGGTCCGCCTCGGCGTTGCCCCAGGCCAGCTCCAGCCCGCCGGTGCGTTCCTGGTTGAGGATGCCCCGCTGGAAGCACTCCATGACGAAGGCCGCCAGGGTGCCGTAGGTGATGGTGCAGATGCCGTAGGTGTCGCAGTAGAAATTCAGTTCCAGCAGCCACTCGGGGTCGAACACCCCGGCGTTGGAGCCCAGGCCGGCGGCGTTCTCGTACTCGGGGCCGTCCACGGTGACCATGTGGCCCTGGTAGGGGCCGGTGCGCAGCACCAGGCCGTCCGCGCCCTTGGCGCAGCCCAGGGAGCACCCGTACCAGCACCCGTCCGAGGTCATCTGGCTGCAGCGGGCCTCCCAGACGTAGGAGGCGATCTTCGGCGTGTCCGGGTGCGAGCCGTACTGGAAGTTGTGGGTGGGCAGCAGATCATAGGCGTCCATGATCTCCACGATGTGCGCGGTGCCGTTGCGCCGCATCTTGCACTGGCTGTCGTCCAGGGTGCGGATTTCCTGGTGCAGCTTGATCCCGGTGCGGGCCAGGGTCTCGAAGTCGGCGGGACGGTTCAGGTCGGCCTTGATCACCGGCCCGCGGCACACCAGGGCCCGGATCCGCTTGTCCCGGAACACCGTGCCGATGCCGCCGCGCCCGGCCTGCTTGAACCGGACACAGCCGCGGCGCTTGTCCCACCAGGTGAAGTTGAGCATGCCGATGAGGCTGTGGTCGGCGGCGGCCCCGGAGCAGACCACCGAGATGTTGCTGCGGTCCGCGTCGTCCTCGGCGTACATCCGGGTGAGCAGTTCGCCCAGCACATGGCTGTCCGCCGGCTCCAGGGGCGCCGATTCCACCCGGATGATGCCCCGCTGGCCGTCCAGGAACAGGATCACGTCCTGGTCCGCCTTGCCCTGCAGTTCCAGCGCGTCGAAGCCCGAGAACTTGAGCAGGGGGCCGAAGTAGCCGCCCACGTTGGAGTCGATGGGGATGTCGGTCTGGGGCGAGATGGAGACCACCAGGGACTTGCCGCTGCCCGGGTACTGGGTGATGCCGGCCACCGGGCCGGGGCTGATGATGATCTCGTTCTCGGGGTCGTTCCAGCGGGTGGCGGGGGTGACCGCCTGCCAGAGGTGCCAGAGGCCGAAGCCCCGGCCGCCGATGAAGAGGTCCTTCATCTGCCGGGTGACCGGCTTCTCCCGGATCTCCAGGGCGGACAGGTCCACGTACAGGGTCCGGTCGTTGTAGCCCTTGACGGGCAGGCTGGGGCTGTAGCTGACCTGCTGCAGCACCCGGTGGGCGGCCCGGATGGCGTCCAGATCCTCGTGGTACTCGGTGCGCCGGGTATAGTCCACGGTGCACGGGGGAATGGCGGATCCGGTAGCGTCGGCGGTCATGGGGGGATCCTTGGTTCAGATGATATGGGGAACGGGGGCGGGGACGTCGACGATCTCCAGCGCGGCATGGGGGCAGGCCTTGACGCAGATGCCGCAGGCGGTGCACTTGTAGGGCTCCAGCCAGCCGGGATGGCGCTCGAAGGCACCTTTCTCGCAGAAGCCGATGCAGATGTAGCAGCCCACGCAGAGCTGCTTGTCGATCATCACCACGCCCTGCTTGTTGCGCTTCAGGGCATCTGCCGGGCACACGGTCACGCAGTCGCCGCACTGGTCGCAGATGATGGCCGCGCTCTGGCCGTCGGCCAGTTCCTGCACGTGCAGGGCCGCGCCCTGGCGGCCGTCCAGCTTGAACACCCGGGTGGCGCAGGCTGCCTCGCACTCGTGGTCGCAGGTTCGCCCGCCATCACATGCGGGCAGGTTGATCTTCAGCTGTCTCATGCCGGGCCGCTCCAGTCTGAGGTCGGATTCCCTAATGCGATTAAAAAGCTTTACTTATCCAACTTGAAACTACAGCTTCCAGGGCCTCCGGGCAAGAAAGGGCGCGCGGCATGTGACCTGGCTCACCGTATCCGCAGGAATATTGCGCTCTACAGGAACCCGGAAAGTGGCTCCCGGGCACTTGATCAACGGCATTAAGTTTTTATATTAGTTGGAACCCGTTGCCCGCGCCGGCCGTTGGCCTTTGCAACCATTCCGGGCCGGGGGGCTGGCCAAGGAGGCATGATGAACGCAGGATCGCACCGTCGCCGAATGGTTTCCCTGGTGCTGGCGGCCCTGGCCGGTGCCGCGGCCCTGCGGGCCGAGGAGGTTTCCCTCACCGCCTTCCTGAAATACGTCTACACGCCCTTCGACCAGGAGACCGCGCGCCTGGAAGGAGCCAAGAAGTTCGTGGCCCGCTCCCGGGAAAGCATCGTCTTCACCAACGAAAGCAATGAAGCCTGGAAGTTCGGGGTGGTGCTGGACGGACCGGGCGAATCATCCCGGAAACAATCCGGCAAGGTCCAGATCCGGCGGCTCAAGGGCGAGGACGCGAGCCTGGAGACCATCGCCACCCTGGTGGGGGACGACCAGCCGGTGGTCATCAATCCGCGGTTCAGCACCATCGTGGTCACCCCGGTCCAGGCCAGGGACGGGGACAACGCGCCGGAGGACTTCTTCCGGGTGTGCTACCTCCAGGACAGCGCCGGCAAGCGGGTCTTCTTCAGCCTGAACAAGCCCGCCAGCGACAAGGGGATGCCCCGGCTGGGCTTCGTGGACCAGAACAAGTCCCTGGCGCAGTACGTGCTCCGGCTGAGCCCCAACGGGGACAACCTGTTCCTCATCGCCAAAGAGAAGCTGCAGTAGGCTCAGGACCCGCAGTCCGCCGAGGCCGGGCGCAAAACGCCCAGGCCGGCATGGTGATGCCAAAATTTTATAAAATTGCGCAAATAGCCGCCACCCTGCCCCGGGATGCGGTCAATATCAATATCATGATCATAATCAAGCTGCCGGACTGACCGGGTCCGGGGGTCAGCCGAACGCAGCAGCAGTGCCACCCATGGAGAGAATCATGCCCGCCAGCCACCGAACCGTCCTGGGGATCGATGCCAGCACCCAGAGCCTGAGTGCCGTCCTGCTGCGGAGCGGCACCGGGGAAGTCCTGTGGCAGCGCACCCTGGCCTACCGGGAGGACCCCCGCCTGCTGGGCTTCGGGTTCCAGCACGACACCATGATCATCCCGCCCCGGGAGGCCGGCGAGGCCGAGCAGCCGCCGTTCCTGTTCATCGCCGCCCTGGAAGCCCTGTTCAGCGACCTCCGGGCGGCCTGCGACACCCGGTCCATCGCGGCCATCAACGCTTCCGGGCAGCAGCATGGCCATGTCTACCTGAACGGGCAGGCCGAGGCCGCCTTCGCCCGGCTGCGCGAGCCGGTCCCCGCCGGCGCCGGCCTGCTTACCACCCTGGCCGACAGTTTCGCCTACGGCGGCGCCCCCATCTGGAAGACCGCCAACACCGCCGCCGAAGCCGAGCACATCCGCGCCGCCGCCGGCGGCAAGGCAGCCGTCATCGAGCTCACCGGCAGCGACATGCCCCTGCGCTTCTCCGGCAACGTCCACCGCAAGCTGGCCATCCGCTACCCGGAGGCCTACGCGGCCACCCGGCACATCCTGCAGATCTCCAGCCTCATCCCGGCCATCCTGGCGGGCGACTGCACCATCCCGCTGGATTTCGGCAACGCCTGCGGCACCGGGCTGATGAACTACCGCGCCCGGGCCTGGGATGCCACGATGCTGCGGGCGGCGGCCGGCGACCTGCCCGGCGGCGCCAACGCCCTGGCCGCCAAGCTGCCCCCCCTGGTCCACCCGCTGACGGTCTGCGGCACCGTGGCCGCCTATTTCCAGGACCGCTACGGCCTGCCGGCCGACTGCCGGATCATCGTCGGCTCCGGCGACAATCCCCAGTCCAAGGTCCTGGCCACCGGCGACCTGCTGAGCCTGGGCACCAGCTTCGTGTACATGCTGTCCAGTCCGGACGGCGGCGTCGATGCCACCGGGACCGCCAACGCCATGTATGACGGGCTCGGCCGCCCCTTCAACTTCGGCTGCCGCACCAACGGGGCCCTGGTCTGGGACCGGCTGCGGCTCCGCTACGGCCTGGGCGCCAAGGACTACGCCGCCTGCGACGCGGCCCTGGCCGGCACCGCGCCGGGCAGCCGGCTGCGCTTCTGGCATCCCGACACCGAATCCTTCCCGGTGGTGGCCGCCAACCCCGAGCCGGTGCGGCTGGACCCGAGCGCCGTGGACTTCGCCGGCGACTATGCCGGCGTGGTGGACAGCTCCCTGGGCCTGGTCTACCGCTACGGCCGGAAGATCGCCGGCGGCGCCGCCGGCCAGGAGACCATGAGCATCTGCGGCGGACCTTCCGCCAGCGCCGGGGTCATGGCCCGCATCGCCGCCATCTGGAACCGCCCGGCCGTGCAGGCTGGACAGGCGGGCGCGGCCCTGGGCGCGGCGGTGGCCGCGGCGGTGGCCCTGGCCGCCGAACCCGAACGGGACTCCCTGGCGGAACAGCTGCGCCAGGCCCTGCTCGCCGGCAGGCCCGTGGTCCAGCCGGATCCGGTGCTGGTCAAGGCCTACCACGCCGCCGGCGGCTACCTGGACCGGCTGGAAGCGGCTTTCGAGCTGCTGCCGGGCCGGCCGTAGGATCCCGCCGGAACCCGCTTTTGGCCCGGAGCACCTGGTTCAGCGCGCGCTGATCAGGTGCGTCGCGGTGGCCTTGAAGCTGGCCACCACCTGCCGCCCCGGCACCAGGTCCAGTTCCTCCAGGGAGCGCGGGGTGACGAAGGCGGCCATGGCGAAGCCGCAGTCCAGTTCGACCTTGAAGCAGGGGCCCCTGGGCACGATCCGGGTCACGGTGCCGGGGAAGCTGTTGCGGGCGCTGCTGTGCGCGGCCGCATGGAGCGAGAGGGTGACGTTCTCGGGGCGCACCCCCACCAGCACCTCCTGGCCCGGGGCCGGCACGCCCACCGATTCCACCTCCCGGCCGCCCACGGCCAGGCGGAACAGGCCGCCGGCGCTGGCCGTGACCCGGCCCGCAAGGAGGGTCTCCATGCCCACGAAACCGGCCACGAAGGCATCCGCCGGCCGGTTCACCACGTCGATCCCGCGGCCGGTCTGGACCACCCGGCCCTGGTGCAGCACCGCCAGGGTGTCCGCCAGGCGCAGGGCCTCGTCCTGGTCATGGGTGGCCAGCACGGCGGTGGTCCGGGCCTGGCCCTGGCCCAGGGCCAGGGCCAGGTCGTCCAGGAGGGCTTCCCGGGTGGGCGGGTCCAGGGCCGAGAAAGGTTCGTCCAGGAACAGGATCTCCGGCTCCAGGGCGAAGGCCCGGGCCAGGCTGGTGCGCTGGGCCTCGCCGCCGGAGAGCTTGCGGGCCTGGCGGTCCAGCAGGTGGGTGATGCCGAAGCGCCGGGCCATGGCCAGCACCCGGGCCTCCCGCTCCGGGACCGGCAGCCCGTGGAGCCGCAGCCCGGCCTCCAGGTTCATGCGCACCGTGCCGTCGAACAGCAGCGGCGCCTGGAACACCATGGTCACCCGCTTCCGGTAGGCTGCCAGCCCGCTGCGGGTGTCCAGGGGCCGGCCATGGAACCGGATGCTGCCGGAGGCGCGCGGCTGCAGGCCGGCCAGGGTCTTGAGCAGGGTGGTCTTGCCGCTGCCGTTGGGGCCGATGAGGGCGAGCACGGTCCCGGCCTCCAGCACCAGCTCAGGGAGGTCCAGCACCTGCACCCCGCCCCGCAGTACCGTCAGGCCGCGGGCTTCCAGGGCGGGGGGCGGGGCCTGGCCGGCGCTGCCGCTCACCGGGGCCGGTCCCGCTGCTGGATGTGGGTGAGCACGGTGTTCACGGTGAACATCAGCGCCAGGAGGATCAGGCTCAGGGCGATGGCGGTGTCGAAGTTGCCTTTGCCGGCCTCCATGACCGTGGCGGTGGTGAGCACCCGGGTGCTGCCCTTGATGTTGCCGCCGACCATGATGGAGGCGCCCACCTCCGAGATCACCCCGCCGAACCCGGCCATGACCGCGGCCATGAGCGGCAGCCGGGCTTCCCGCACCAGCAGCCGCAGCATCTGCCGGCGGCTGGCGCCCAGGGACAGGATCTGCAGCCGCAGGTCCGGCGGCAGCTGCTGGATGGCCGCCAGGCTGATGCCGGCGATGATGGGGGTGGCGATGATGGTCTGGGCCAGGATGATGGCCGAAGGGGTGTAGAGCAGGCCCAGGAAGCCCAGGGGGCCGCCGCGCCAGAGCAGGATCAGCACGAACAGCCCCACCACCACCGGCGGCAGGCCCATGCCGGTGTTGATGAGGCTGATCAGCAGGCGCTTGCCGGGGAAGCTGGACAGGGCCAGGGCCACTCCGGCCCCGCCGCCCAGGGCCAGGCTGGCCAGGGTGGCCAGGATCGAGACCTTGAGCGAGAAGAGGGTGATGCCCAGCACCTCCGGATCCAGGGTCCAGAGCAGCTCCAGCGCCTGCTTGATGCCTTCCCAGATCAGACCCAAGGGTCAGGACTCCTCCGCGGGGGAGTCCTGGAACTCAGGATTCCTCCATGAAAGGGTATTGGAATTCCCGGTCGGGGGCGAAGCTCTCTTTGATCGCCTGGGCCGAGGTCCAGCGGATCAGGTTCAGCAGGCTGCCGGCCTTGTCGTTGGTGCCCGAGGCCCGGGCGCCGCCGAAGGGCTGGTGGCCCACCATGGCGCCGGTGCACTTGTCGTTGATGTAGAAGTTGCCGGCGGTGTTGGCCAGGGCCTGGGTGAGGTGGTCGATCGCCTGCCGGTCCCGGGCGAAGATGGCGCCGGTGAGGGCATAGGGCGACGTGCTGTCCAGGAGCCGCACCGTCTCGTCCAGCTCCGCGTCCGGGTAGACATAGACGGTCAGGACCGGGGCGAAGATCTCCTCCTGCATGGTGACGAACCTGGGGTCGGTGGTGAGGATGACGGTGGGCTGGACGAAGTAGCCCACCGACTTGTCCCCTTCGCCGCCGGCCAGGATCTCCGCCTGGGGCGAGGCCTTGGCCAGGCCGATGTAGCGCATGGCGTTGTCGAAGCTGGCCTCGTCGATGACGGCGTTCATGAAGTTCCTGAAGTCCCTGGGGTCGCCCATGCGGATCCGGCCCACCATGTCCAGCAGCAGCGCCTTGAGTTCGGGCCAGGAGGAGGCGGGGGCATAGACCCGGGAGCAGGCGGAGCATTTCTGCCCCTGGTACTCGAAGGAGCCCCGGACGATGGCGGTGGCGGCTTCGGTGAGATCGGCGGAGGCGTGGACGAAGATGTAGTCCTTGCCCCCGGTCTCCCCCACCAGCCTTGGGTAGGCTTTGTACTTGGGGAGGTTGCCGGCGACCGTCTGCCACATGGAGTTGAACACCGCGGTGGAGCCGGTGAAGTGGAGCCCGGCGAAATCGGGATGTTCCAGGGCGATGCCGCCCAGCTGGGAACCGCGGGAGGGCAGGAAGTTGATGACCCCGTCCGGCAGCCCGGCCTCCCGGTAGAGCTGCATCAGGTAGTGGTTGGAAAGGATGGAGGAGGAAGCGGGCTTCCAGACCACGGTGTTGCCCATGATGGCCGGGGCGGTGGCCAGGTTGGCGCCGATGGCGGTGAAGTTGAACGGGGTGACGGCCAGGACGAAGCCTTCCAGGGGCCGGTAGTTCATGCGGTTCCAGATATGGGCGGCGGAGCGGGGCTGGATGCGGTAGACCTGCTCCATGAACCTGGCGTTGTAGCGGAAGAAGTCCGCGGTCTCGCAGGTGGAGTCGATCTCCGCCTGGTACGCGTTCTTGGACTGGTTGAGCATGGTGGCGGCGTTCAGGATGTAGCGGTAGCGGGTGGAGATGAGGCTGCCCATGCGGTTGAAGATGGCGGCCCGGTCCTCCCAGGGGGTGGCGCTCCAGGACCGCTTGGCCTCCAGGGCCGCGGCGATGGCCAAGCGGATCTCGGCCTCGCCCGCCTCGTGGTACTGGGCCAGCACATGGCCGTGCTCATGGGGGCAGATGACCGGCTTCAGCCGGCCGGTGCGGACCTCCTTGCCGCCGATGACGAGCGGGATGTCCAGGACCTGCTGGTACTGCCGCTCCAGTTCCGTCTTGAGCCGGGCGCGCTCCGGGGTTCCCGGGGCGTAGGCGAAGGCAGGTTCGTTGGTGGGTTCGGGGAGCTGGAAACTGGCGTTGGTCATGGAACCTTCCCTGGAAGTGATGCGGGGTTGCAATGTTACTCCGGCTTGCCGGCGTCTGGGAAAAACAGAGGTGCTCCGTATTTCTCGACCCCGAAGGTCCGGATGGCCTCCTGGGTGCCGGGGGCGACCATGAAGTCGGCGAAGGCCTTGGCCCCGGCCCGGTTCACCAGGGGGAAGCGCACCGGATCCACCTGGATGACGTGGTAGATGTTCAGCAGGGAGGGGTCCCCCTGGCACAGGATGGCCATGCCCAGCACCTTCGCCATGGCCAGGTAGGTGCCCCGGTCGGACAGGGTGTAGCCCTTCTTGTCGGCGGCCACGTTGAGGGTCTGGCCCATGCCCAGGCCGGTCTCCAGGAACCACTTCTGGCCCTGGGGGACGAGGCCCGCGGCCTTCCAGAGCTTCTTCTCCTGGGCGTCGGTGCCGGAGTTGTCGGCCCGGGAGAGCCAGAGGGCGCCCTGGGCGGCGATCCTGCGCAAGGCCTCGGGGGCGGTGCGGCTCTCCCTGACGCCCGCGGGATCCGCCGGCGGGCCGAGGATGACGAAGTCGTTGTGCATGACCAGGCGGCGCTGCAGGCCATGGCCGTCCGCCATGAACTGCCGTTCGGCGTCCGGCGAGTGGGACAGCAGCACGTCCGCTTCCCCCCTGGCCCCCATGGCCAGGGCCTGGCCGGAGCCCACGGCGATGGTCTTCACCTGGATCCCGGTCTGGCGCTGGAACATGGGCACGAGCAGGTCCAGGAGGCCGGAATCCTGGGTGCTGGTGGTGGTGGCCAGGATGATGCTCCCGCCGCCGGCGGCCGGGACCCTGGGCGCCCCCATGCCGGCAAGACCCAGGGCCAGGATGGCCCAGGCCAGAATGGACCTGCCGTGCATGCTCATGGCTGCTCCCCGGGTTGCCCCCGCCTATCGATGGTTACACGGGGATATAGCGCATGCAACCTGGAGAGGGGAACCGCCGGGGCTTCAGGGCACCGGCCGCTCGGCCAGCAGCTCCTGGAAGTCCTGGTAGGGCTGGCGCAGGCAGGCCCAGGCCGCCTCCTGGAGCCGCCGGTAGCGCAGCAGGGCCTCCCGGCCCAGCTCCGTGACCGTGGCCCCGCCGCCCCCGGCCCCGCCCAGGCGGGCCTCCACCACCGGGGTGCGGAAGCAGCGGTTCATCTCGTCCACCAGCAGCCAGGCCCGGCGGTAGCTCATGCCCAGCTTGCGCCCGGCGGCGGAGATGGAGCCGGTGGCCTGGATGGCCTCCAGCAGGTCGGCCTTGCCGGGGCCCATGGCGTAGCAATCCCCCAGGGGGATGCCGATGCGGACCACTTTCCTGACCAGAGGATCCATTGGCGTTTCCGTTTTTGCAGAAATTCAGCATAGCCCAAGGTTATGGCGCAGGATTCCTATAATGATGGGAACCGGATGGTGCCGATGCTCGCCTACGAAGAAGCCCTGCAGCGGGTCCTGGACCGGGCGGAGCCGCTGCCGGCCCGGCCCGTGCCGCTCATGGAGGCCCTGGGCCTGGTGGCGGCCGAAGCCATCCGCTCCCTGGAACCGGTGCCGCCCTTCACCAATTCGGCCATGGACGGGTTCGCGGTGCGGGCCGCGGACTGCGCCGCCGCCACCCGGGAGCGCCCGGCGCGGCTGCCCCTGGCGGGGATGATCCCGGCCGGCCAGGGCTCCGCGCCGGACCTGGGCCCGGGCACCGCGGTGCGGATCATGACCGGGGCCATCGTGCCCGCCGGGGCGGACAGCATCGTGCCGGTGGAGGAGGCCTCGGCCGGGGCGGCGGGGTGGCTGGAAGTGTCGGCGCCGGTGCGCCTGGGGGCCCACATCCGCCTGGCCGGGGAGGACATCCCCGCCGGGGGCCTGGTGCTGCCCAGGGGCACGGTCCTGCGCCCGGCGGAGATCGGCGTCCTGGCGGCCATCGGCGCGGCCCGGGCGCCGGTGCACCCGCGGCCGCGGGTGGCCGTCCTCACCACCGGCGACGAGCTGGTGGACGCCGGCACCCGCCCGGGGCCAGGGCAGATCCGGGACGCCAACATCCACTCCCTGTGCGCCCAGGTCCGGGCCGCCGGGGCGGTGGCCGTGCCCTGGGCCCGGATCCCGGACCGGCGCGAGGCGATCGAGGAGGCCCTGGGCCGGGCCCTGGCCGGAGCCGACCTGGTGCTCACCAACGGCGGGGTTTCCGTGGGCGATTTCGACTACATCAAGGACGTCCTGGCCGGACTCGGCGCGGAGCAGGTGTTCTGGCGCGTGGCCCAGAAGCCCGGCGGGCCGCTGGGCCTGTGGGCGCTCCAGGGCAGGCTGGTGTTCGGCATCCCCGGCAATCCCGTGGCGGCGATGCTCATGTTCGAGGAGTACGTGCGCCCCGCCCTGCGCCGGATGCTGGGGTTCAGCCACCTGCACCGGCCGGTGCGCACCGGGATCCTGGACGCCCCCTGGCGCAAGCACGGCCCGGACGGGAGGCTGGCCTTCCTGCGGGTGACCGCCCGGCCCATGGACCAGGACGGACGCCTGGGGGTGGCCCTCACCGGGCCCCAGGGCTCCGGCCTGCTGTCCTCCTTGATGCGGGCCAACGCCCTGGCCCTGATGCCCGCGGAAGTCCTCGCCGTCCCCGCCGGCGGTGAAGTGCTGCTGCACCTCATCGACGAGCCGGAGGACCATTGACCCGGGAGGAAGGAAAGCCCAGCTGTTCCAGGCTCCTCCAGGTGGCCGCGCGGTCCGTGCACATCGCGGCCATGGGGCTGGTGCTGGGCGGGATCTTCCTGGGCGGCGGCTACGCCCAGCTGCGCGGCGCCGTCCTGGCCACCGTGGCCAGCGGCCTGCTCCTGGCCGCGCTGGACCTGGCCAAGGGCCCCGGGTTCCTGCTTCAGGGCAGCGGGGCGGCGCTGCTGCTCAAGCTGGCGCTCCTGGGCCTGGGCAACCTGTGCCCCGGCGCGCGGCTGCCGTGGTACCTGGCGGCCACGGTGGCTGCTTCCATCGGCTCGCACATGCCGGGAGCTTGGCGGCACTTCCCCCTGCTGGGCCGGCGGCTACCAGGATAAGCTCTAGTCTTCCGAAGGTTGAGGTTCACGATGATGCTCCTGTTCTACGACCGCATCGAGGCCGCCGCCTCCTGGCTCGACCGGAGCGGCTGGCAGAAGCTCCAGCGGCTGTTGCTGGTGGTGCTCACCTGCGCCGTCATCCTCTGGGCCACGCGCCTGGTGCACAAGGCGGTGAACCGGTCCCTGGGCGCGGCGCTGAAGGACGGCAACCCGGAGACCCTGCGCCGGGCCAGGACCCTGGGGGCGGTGCTGGAGAACGTCGCCCGGGTGCTGGTGGTCTCCTTCTTCATCCTGGAGACGCTCCAGGAATTCAACGTGAGCCTGGGGCCCCTCGTCGCCAGCGTCGGCATCCTGGGCGCCGCCCTGGGCTTCGGGGCCCAGAGCATCATCAAGGACGTCATCGGCGGGTTCTTCCTGCTGGTGGAGAACCAGTTCGCGGTGGGCGACATCATCTCCGTGGACGCCCAGCACACCGGCACCGTGGAGCGCATGACCCTGCGGGTCACCATGCTCCGGGACCTGGAGGGGCGGGCGCACTACATCCCCAACGGCACCATCTCCGAGGTGGTGGTGCTGAGCAAGGAGTTCGCCAAGGCCATGGTGGACGTGGAGGTGAGCCAGGACGAGGACGTGGTGCGGGTCATGGACGTGCTGCGGGAGCTGGGCGCGGAGCTGGCGGCGGAGCTGGACACCGTCCGGGAGCCCACCGAGGTGCTGGGCATCGAGAGCATGAACCCGCACAGCTGCGTGGTGCGCACCCTCACCAAGACCGCCCCCGGCCAGCAGTGGGCCGTGGCCCGGGAGCTGCGCAAGCGGATCATCCTCCGCTTCCGCCAGGAGGGTTTCTCCCAGCCGGTGCCCCAGCGCCTCACCTGGACCCGTCCCTGGCCCCACCCGCAAAGCTAGCCCGGCCTACCTGAGAAACGGGGATCTGGACCTGCGAGCTGGGACACGAGACCCATCGTCCCTGCCCTCCGCTTTGGGGAGATGTGGACCGGAGCGCAGCGGAGGTCCGCATCCTACCCAAAGCGAACGTCGGGTCGGAACCCGGCCGATCGTGCTCCGACCCCCCCCTACAGACGGTCGATGAAGCCCGTCTCCAGGAAGATGTTCATGGCGATCTTCTTCCGGTCCTTGGGCCGGAGGATCATCCGCACCAGCAGGTCGATGGCGGTGAAGCCGATCTCGGCCGTGGGCTGGGTGATCACCGAGACGGGGAACCTGAGGTAGTCGAGCCACTTGTTGTCGTCGTAGGTGACGACCTTGATCTGGTCCGGGATGCTGATGCCCATCTCCTCCAGGCTGCCGATGAGCTGGTAGCAGACATCGGAGGTGGCGCAGAGCACCCCGTCGGGGCGGACGCTCTCCACGAATTCCCGGATCAGCTTGTTGGAGTCCTCCTGCCGGTACTTCAGGGTGAGCACCCTGGGCTGGCATTCGGGCAGGTTCTCGTTGAGCCAGTCGCGGTAGCCCATCGCCCGCTGCTGGGCGGTGTACACGGTCTCGGAATAGCCGATGAAGCCGATCGTCCGGCAGCCCTTGGACGCCAGGTACTTGGTTCCGGCGAAGCCGCTCTCGAAATTGTTGATCCCGACGAAGACCTTGTCGTGCTCGCGGTACTTGCGGTCCACGAACACGACGGGGATCAGCGCCTCGCGGATCTCCGCCGGGTAGTTCTCCGCATCGATGGGGGAGATGATGAGCCCGCTCACGCCCCGGTCCAGGATGTTCCTGATGTTCCTCTTCTCCTTCTCGGGGTCGTCCTCCGAGTCGCAGAGGAGGATCGAGAAATCCTGTTCCGAAGCGTAGGTCTCGATCGCCTTGACGATGGAAATGTAGTAGTCCTCGGTGATGTCCGCGACGATGACGCCGATGAGCCGCGACACCGTCGGCTTGCTCTTCGGCTTCTTGACATCGTAGTTCATCTCGCCGAGGACCTTGAGCACCAGCTCGCGGGTCTCCTGCTTGACGTAGCGCGTCTTGTTGATCACGTGGGAGACCGTCGTGATCGAAACCCCAGCCTTCTGGGCGATGTCCTCGAGCCTGACTGACTTGTTCTGCATTACGCTCCCAGGAGAAACAGTACGGCGCCGGCCGTCGCCGCGAACCTACTTCGCGACGCTCCGCACGAGGCTCTTGGTCCTCCTGTTCTTGGTCCAGATGTCGTAGATGACGGCCAGTGCGATGATAGCGCCACGGGCGATCTGCTGCATGTAGGAATTGATGTTGGCAAGGTTCATGATGTTGTTCAGGAAACCAACAATGAAGGCGCCGACCACGGTGCCGCCGGCGGTGCCGACGCCGCCGGAGAAGCTGGTGCCGCCGATGATCGAGGAGGTGAGCCCCTGGAACTCATAGTTGATGGCGCCGTTGGGCAGGCCGGCGTTGACCCGCGACATGAAGAGGACGCCGGCGATGCCCACCAGGAGGCCGTTGACCATGAAGGCCATGATCTTGGTGCGGTTCACGTCGATCCCTGAGGCCTTGGCGGCCTCCTGGTTGCCGCCGATGGCGTAGAGGGACCGGCCGAAGCGCGTGTGCTTGAGGATGTACCAGGTCATGGCGAAGAGGCCGATCAGGAAGATGAGCGGAATGGGCATGAAGCCCAGGGAACCCTGCCCCACCTTGACGTAGTCGCCGATCTGGTAGATGTTCTGGCCCTTGGAGAACAGCAGGGCGCCGCCCCGGGCCATCTCCTGCATGGCCAGCGTCGCGATGAAGGAAGGCGCGGCCCACCGGGTCACCATCACGGCGCTCACCAGGTTGCAGAGCATCGCCACGCCGATGGCGACGGCGAAGGCGAGGGGCATGGACCCGGTCACCTTGTAGCTCGCCACCGAGAGCAGGCCCGAGAGCGCCAGCACCGAGCCCGAGGACAGGTCCAGGAGGCCGCAGATGATGAGGATGGTCTCGCCGAAGGCCAGGATGGTCGTGACCGACACCTGCCGCGTGACGTTGGAGATGTTCGCGCCCGAAAAGAAATTCGGATTGATGATCGAACTTATGACCAGCAGGGCGATGAGAACTAAATAAATGCTGTAGCTTCGGGTCATCTCAGACCAGGCGCCACTGGCCTTGCCGATCCTGCTCATGATGCCTCCCTCGTCATCTTCTCTAGGCCTGTGGCCAAACGCATGATTGCCTCCTGTGTGAATTCCTCGCGGGCCAGCTCGCCCGCGATCTCGCCCTTGCACATCACGTAGATCCGGTCGCACATGCCGATCAGCTCCGGCAGCTCGGACGAAACGATCACCAGGGCCTTGCCCTCGGCCGCAAGGTCGCCCATCAGTTTGTAGATCTCGTATTTCGCCCCCACGTCGATGCCCCGGGTCGGCTCGTCCATGATGAGGACGTCCGGCTCGTTGAGCATCCACTTGGCCAGGACCACCTTCTGCTGGTTGCCCCCGCTCAGGGCCTCCACGACGGTGCCCAGCGAGGGGCTCTTCACGTTCAGCCGGCGGCAGATGTCGCCGACCACCTGCGTTTCCTTGGCCTTGTGCAGCCGCCCGTGGAAGATGAACCGCTTGAGGCTGGAGAGGGTGACGTTCTCGCTGATGCTGCGCACCGGGACGAGGCCGTACCGGCGCCGGTCCTCGGACATCATCGCCAGCTTGGCGGTGATGCTGTCCTTCACCGTGCGGATCACCACGTCCTTGCCGCCGATCCGGATCGCGCCGGACGCGTGCGGGTCGAGCCCGAACAGCGCGCGCATCACCTCGGTCCGGCCCGCGCCCATCAGCCCCGCGAAGCCGACGATCTCGCCCGAGCAGGCCGAGAAGCTGATGTCCTTGAACACGCCCGGCTGGTCCAGGCGCTGCACGCGCAGCGCCTCGGCGCCGATGGGGATCGGGCGCTTGGGGAAATTGTTCTCGATCTTCCGGCCGACCATCAGCGCGATGACCTGGTCGATGTCCAGTTCCGCCCGCGGCCGGGTTTCCACCACCCGGCCGTCGCGCAGGATCGCGATGTCGTCGGCGATCCGGAAGATCTCGTCCATCTTGTGCGAGATGTAGATGATGCTCGTGCCCCGGGCCTTGAGTTCGGCGATCTTCTGGAACAGCCGCTCCACCTCGCGCTGGGTGATCGCCGAGGTCGGCTCGTCCATGATCAGGATGCTCGCCTCGTTGGATATGGCCTTGAGGATCTCCAGCATCTGGATGTCGGAAACGGACAGGTCCTTCATCTTCATGGCGGGCGTGTAGGGCAGCTTCTCCTGCTCGAGCAGCTCGAGCGTCTTCCTGCGGACGGTCTTCCAGTCCACGTGGCCGAGTTTCATGGGGAGGCGGCCGCAGAACAGGCTCTCCTCGACGGTCATCTCGGGTATGTAGTTCAGTTCCTGGAAGATCATGGAGATGCCCAAGGCGCGGGCCTGGATGGGATTGCGGATCAGGACCTTCTTCCCGTCGATCAGGATCTCGCCCCGATCCGGTTGGTATACGCCATTAATGATCTTCATCAGCGTCGACTTGCCGGCCCCGTTTTCGCCGCAGAGGACGAGGACCGAGCCGCTTCGGACCTTCAGGCTGATGTCGTCCAAGGCCAGGACACCAGGGAAGGACTTGCTGATGTTATGGACCTGGAGCTTGTATGAATCCATGTGGACCTCAGTGGGTGAATGAAGCGGAGTGCATGCCCGGGACCGGGCATGCACTCCATTCCTGGAAGCCGCTGCCTACTTGATGGCACCGGCCTTCTTGTGCATGGCGATGTAGCCGGCGACGTTGGCCTTGGTGACCAGCGGAGCGTCGATGTTGACGTTGATCTGGCCCGACTTGCCGGTCACGAGCTTTTCGGTGGTGTCGAGGATCTTCTCAGCCAGAGCATAGGCGCTCTGGAGGCAGGTGGAGGTCATCTGGCCCTGGTTGATGAGCAGGCAGGCCTCGGCGGTGCCGTCCACGCCGTAGGAGAAGATGCCCTTGTACTTGGGGTTGTTCTTCACGACTTCGAGGGCGCCGGCGGCCATATTGTCGTTCATGGAGACGATGGCGTCGATCTTGGGATTGGCCTGGACCCAGTCCTCCATGAAGTTCATCGCCTCGTCCTTGTTCCAGTTGGCGATCTGCTCGCCGACGATCTTGACGTCGGGGCGCTTGGCGAAGAATTCCTTCTGCCAGCTGACGCGGCGGGAATCCGCGTGGAAGTTTCCCGGAGGGCCGTCGAGGACGACGACCTTGGCGTTCTGGGGAATCTGCTTGAGCGCCAGCCGGGCGTTGACCGCGGCCTGCTCGTACGGATCGGCGTCCACGGAGGAGGCGCCGGCGATGCCCGCGATGCGCGCATTGGTCGTGATGCAGAAGATCCCGGCCTTCACGACCTTGTTGGCGTAGGGGCGCTGCGACTCGCCGTTGTTCGGCTGGATGATGATCACGTCGAACTTGTTGGCGATGGCGTTCTCGATCAGGGAGTTCTCCGTGTCGTCGTTGGCCTGGCCGTCGAAGACCTTCAGATCGATGTCCTTGTACTTCTTGGACTCGTCGACGATCGAGTTGGCCAGCCACGCCGCAAAGGAATCGGCCTGAGCGCGGGCGATGTAGGCGACCCTGTGCACCTTGGCGGGCTGGGCGTTGAGCCCGCCAGCGAGCGCCAGGCCCATCAGTGCGATACCTAGTTTCTTCAGCACCTTTTACCTCCTAGTTGTCCACGTCATGTGGCAATGGAAAGGGTTGTTCGCATGTCTCCGCTTCAGCCCCGATGGGCTGACCAGAGGATATTCAACCGATTCAACGGTTAGCCAGCAGCGACAGCACCGTCCGGCGACGGTGCTTTTTGCCGCAAAAACTGTCAAATGTTTTCATTTCTATACAGCCAATCTAGAGCCTGCCGGAAATCTGTCAAGCAATTTTTCCGCAATTTCATTGGCTTGCCTGCCGTGCTGTTCCCGGGCCGCCCGGCTCATGATGTAAATCAAGTATATAGGGAATCTGTCGGTGCGGGGGGACGGATTGGCCCAGCCCTGCGGAGGCGCCAGCCCTGGCTTCCATGGGGTCGAGGCAGGCCGGCCCCGATGCGCCGGCGTCTGGCGCCCTGGCTCCGGGGCCATGGCGGCCCGCGATGGCGAAGCTCCGGCCGGGGCCGCAGGTCGGGGTACATATTTATTTTGACTTTTTGCCCAAAATATGCGGAAAATAATTCGGGTCTTACTGCAAAGACAAATAAATTATGCGCACAACCATCGGAGGCGACCATGCAGGCGCTCGTACTGAAAGAAAAGAACAGGCTCGCGATCGAAGATTTCCAGTCCGGGGAAGCCCTCGGTCCCGACGACGTGAGGATCCGCATCAGGAACGTGGGCATCTGCGGCAGTGATGTCCACTACTTCCTCCATGGCAGCATCGGCGACTTCGTCGTCCGGGAGCCGATGGTCCTGGGTCACGAGGCGAGCGGAGAGATCATCGAGGTGGGATCCGCCGTGCAGCACCTGAAGCTCGGGGATCGCGTCTGCATGGAACCCGGCATTCCTTCCATGGGCAGCCCATCGACCCTCGCCGGCAACTACAACCTGGATCCCGAGGTCAGGTTCTGGGCCACGCCGCCCTACCACGGCTGCATGCGCGAGACGGTCATCCATCCCGCCAGCTTCACCTTCAAGCTCCCTGACGAGGTCTCGCTGGAGGAAGGCGCCCTGGTCGAGCCCCTGGCCATCGGCGTCTACTCGGCCAACACCGCCGGCATCCAGCCGGGAGACGTGGCCCTGGTGTTCGGGGCCGGGACCATCGGCATCGTCACGGCCCTGGCGGCCCTCGCCTCGGGCTGTTCCAAGGTGCTGCTCGCGGACGTGAAGGAGCAGAAGCTGGAGATCGTCCGCCAGCATTTCTCCGAGAACATCGTCTGCGTCAACACCGCCCGGGAGTCGCTGGAAGACGCAGTCTTCGCCCTGGCCCCGGAGGGCGCGGACATCGTCTTCGAGGCCAGCGGCAGCGCGGCGGTCATCGGCAGTTTCGTGCGCTACCTGCGCCCCAACGGCCGGGCCGTGATGATCGGCATGCCGTCCGCGCCCGCGCCCTACGACGTAGTCGCCGCCCAGGTGAAGGAGATCCGGATGATGCACATCTTCCGCTACCGGAACATGTATCCCCGCACCATCAAGCTGATCGCCTCGGGCACCCTGCAGGTCAGGCCGCTGATCACCCACCACTTCGAGTTCCGCGACGCCCTGAAAGCCTTCGACTTCGCGGCCGGCATGCCCGACGACGCGATCAAGATCATGGTGAACATGTAGCTCTCCACCAGCGGCCTCGGAGCTGGGACACGCAATCAGCCTTACCCGCCGCCCCGCTTTGGGGAGGTCCGCACCGCAGCGCAGCGGAGGTGCGGATCCTACCCAAAGCGAACGCCGGGTCGGGACACGAACGACCTAGTTGGACGCAGCGTCCTTGGCGATGAGGTCGTTGATGCGCTGGGCGAAAGCCCGGGGATCCGCGAGCTTCGAGCCCTCGGCCAGCACCGCCTCGTCGTGCAGCAGGTGGGCGTAGACCCCGATGCGGGCGTCGGCCGGGTCGGCCTGGTACAGCTTCTGCAGGGCCTGGACCGCGGGATGGTCGGGGTTCAGTTCCAGGATCCGCTGGGCCGGACCGCCCGGGCCCATGGCGTCGGTGCGCCCCATCTTGGCCAGCAGGCGCTCCATGTTCGCCCCCAGGTCCCCCTCGTCCGCCACCAGGCAGGCCGCGCTCTCCTTGAGCCGCCGGGACAGGCGGATGTCCTTGAGCTCGGACAGCGTGCCTTTGAGGGCCTGCAGCAGCGGCTGGAACACGCCGCTGGCCTCCTCGGTCTTCTTCACGTCCTCGGCCGGGAGCTCCGGCGCGGAGCGGTCGGCGGCCTTCAGCGGCTTGCCCCGGTAGTCGGCCAGGGACGGGAACACGAACTCGTCGATGGGCTCGGTGAGCAGCAGCACGTCCCAGCCGCGGTGGCGGAACACCTCCAGGGACGGGGAGTGCTCCAGCACCGAGCGCTGCTCGCCGGCCAGGTAGTAGATGTCGCTCTGGTCGGCGGGCATCGCCTCCACGTACTGGGCCAGGGTGATGAACTTGCCGTCGGTCCTGAGGCTCTGGAACAGGAGCAGGTCGGCGATCTGGGTGCGGTGGTCCCAGTCCCGGGCCAGCCCCTCCTTCAGGATGCCGCCCAGCTCGGCGAACACCGAGGTGTAGGTCCCGAAGTCGCTGGTCTTCAGCTCCTCCAGCGAGGCCAGGACGTTCTTCACCAGGCTCTTCTGGATCTTCTCCAGCAGCGGGCTGTGCTGGATCACCTCCCGGGAGACGTTCAGCGGCAGGTCCGAGCAGTCCACCACGCCCTTGACGAACCTCAGGTACGGCGGCAGCAGCTGCTCGCAGTGGTCCATGATCTGGACCCGGTTGATGTAGAGTTTCGGCCCGACGCGGCCTTCCGCGAACTGCAGGTCCATCCCCTTGGTGCGGGGGATGTAGAGCAGGGCCTTGAACTCCAGGGCGCCCTCGGCCGCGTAGTGGATCACCCGGACCGGATCGTCGAAGGCGTTGGCGATCTGCCGGTAGAAGGCGTTGTGCTCCTCGGGGGTGACGTCGGCCTTGCTGCGCAGCCAGAGCGCCTTGCGGGAGTTGAGGGTCTCCTCCGCGGCGGGCTCCGCATCCGGCGCCGCGCCGGGGGCCGGCCGCTCCCCGTCCATGACGATGGGATGCTCGATGAAGTCCGAGAACTGCTTGACGATGCTCCGCAGGCGCCACGGCTGCAGGAACTCCTTCTCCTCCTCCTTGAAGTGCAGGATCACGTCGGTGCCGCGCCCGGCCTTGGCCACGGCCTCCACCGTGAACTCGCCCAGGCCGTCGGACACCCAGCGCACCCCCTGGTCGGCCCCGGCCTCCCGGGACAGCACGGTCACCTGGTCCGCCACCATGAAAGCCGAATAGAAGCCCACCCCGAACTGGCCGATGAGGTCCGGGCGGGCGGCGGCGTCCGCCGCCTTGAGGCTGTCCAGGAAGGCCCGGGTTCCGGAACGGGCGATGGTGCCGAGGTTCTCGATGATGGCTTCCCGGGACATGCCGATGCCGTTGTCGGACACGGTGAGGGTCCCGGCCGCCGGGTCGATGGCCAGCTTGATCTTCCAGTCCCGGTCGCCCTGGAGCAGGTCGGCGTTCGCCAGGGAGTTGAAGCGGATCTTGTCGATGGCGTCACTGGCGTTGCTGAGCAGTTCCCGGAGGAAGATCTCCTTGTGGGAATACAGCGAATGGGTGATGAGGTGAAGCACCTGCTGGAGCTCACTCTTGAATTCGCGTTTTTCTACGGTCTGGTCGGTCATGGGTTGGGCTCTCCGGTCACAGGGATCATTTTAGCGTCAATGTGACAGGTTCCGGGCCGTTGCCGGTAGGATGAAGGCAGGATGTCCAAGCTACCCCCCCCTCCCTCACGCCCAGCCATGGCCCATGCGCTCGAAGGTGTCATCGGCGCCTACGAAGGCGTCCTCCCGGCCAAGAACCCCGGGACTCCGGTGCCTCCGCCCCTGGACCCGGGCCATGTGCTGGGACCCCGGGTGGCCGAGGCCGTGGCCTTCGCCATCCAGAAGCACGGCGACCAGGTCCGCAAGGGCACTTCCACCGCCTACCTGACCCATCTGCTGGCCGTGGCCTCGCTGGTGGGCGAGTCGGGCGGCACCGAGGACGAGGTCATCGCCGGGATGCTGCACGACGCGGTGGAGGACGGCGGGGGCGCCCCGGTGCTGGACGAGATCCGGGCCCGCTTCGGCCCCGGGGTCGCCGCCATCGTCAAGAGCTGCACCGACGACGACTCCGTGGGCGAGAAGGCGCCATGGCTGGAGCGCAAGCGCGCGTACATGGCCCACCTGCTGGAGGCGCCGATCCCGGTGCTGCGGGTGGTCTGCGCCGACAAGCTGCACAACGTCCAGGCCATCGGCAGGGATCTGCGCAACCACGGCATCGGCGTGTTCGAGCGGTTCCGCGGGGACCGGGAAGGGACCCTCTGGTACTACCGGAGCATCGCCCGGCTGTTCGGGGCGCTGATCCAGGACGAGCCGGACCTGGACGCCGGGCTGCGCGCCATGATCCGGGAACTGCGGGAGTCCGTGGGCAGGATGGAAGGCTAGGATAAGTTCCTATTATTACATCTTTTATCTCCTTCATCCCCGTCCATCCCCGTTCATCCCCGGCTGAGCCCTAGCTGGGATTTGCGGCGCGTTGGTCCATTGCCCGGAGGCCCTGGCAACTTGCATCGATTTTTTGCGCCGGGGATGAACGGGGATGAACGGGGATAAAAAGAGATATTAAATAGGTTAATAAAACCATGCCTGGCCGGGTGGCTGGCCTGGGCGCTCGGGCGGAGCCTCTGGATCGGTGCGGGTGGATGCCCGGGGTCGGTATTTTTTGTTCATTCAATACCCCGGCCCCGAGCTTGCGACCCGGTAGCTATTGATGCATAATTAATCCCGTCTATGGAAAATCCAGCCGTCTAACGATCTTCCCCGCGAGCTTTCCGTTGCTCCTGCCACCCCACCCGGGACCCAGCCCTCCCCGCACCGGTCCACGCCGGCCTGGTCCCGGTCGCGGGATCCGCGAGCCCACGGGGTGCCGGACCCAGGCGCACCCAGGATTTTACCGGGCAATCGCTGCCCTGGGAGGCAATGGCGGGCTGGGTAATGCTAGGATTGGAGATCCCCCATGCCCTCATGCGGGGACTGAGCGAGGTCGAATCGTATGCCATACGACATGGAAGGCAGAACTCCCTTTGGACGCTCCCAGGCTGAAGACCGGGTGGCTTTCGTCCGCAATGTGTATTTATGGCTAATGGGCGGCTTCGCGGTGGCCGGGGTGGGCGCGCTCAGCGCCAATTACGTCGCCCAGGCCCTGGTCCCGACCCTGGGCAGCGCCTTCATCTGGGTCCTGTTCATCGCCCAGTTCGGCTCACTGATGTGGGCCAGCGCCGTGAGCCGGCGCAAGCCCCTGAACCGCTATGCCTATGCCGTCTTCACCTACATTTGCGGAATCTTCGCCGGCATCGTCGTGACCATGGTGGCCCAGACTTCCGGGCCCGGCATCGTCATGGCGGCCTTCGGCATGACCGCCGCCGACTTCCTCCTGCTCACCGGGGTGGCGGTCTTCTCCAAGGCGGATTTCAGCTTCCTGCGCAGCTTCGTGATCGTGGGCATCGGCGTCATGTTCTTCGGCAGCCTGGCGGCCGCCATCTTCCACCTGGAGACCTTCGGCCTGCTCATCTCGGCGGTGGCGGTCATCGCCTGCTCGGCCAAGATCCTGTGGGACACCTCCGCCATGCTCCGGACCCAGGATTTCAGCGATCCCGCGGGCTTCGCCCTGTCGCTGTTCGTGAGTCTCTACAACATCTTCCTCTCCCTTCTCCGCCTTCTGGGCGGGCGCCGAAACTGATCAGAACCTTCACTTGAAAAGGATGCCCATGCTCCGCAGCATGATTCTCGCCACGGCCACCCTGGTCCTGGCCGCCCAGACCCCCACGACCGAGGCGCCGAAGGAGACAGCTGCTGCGGCAGCCCCGGCGGCCAGGACCGCCAAGACCGCCAAGATCGCCAAGACGGCCAAGACCGCCAAGGCGGAGCCCAAGAAACCGGCCGTGGACGCGGTCCTGGCCAAGGTCGGCACCGAGCTGGTGCGCCAGTCCGATTTTGATTTGTTCATGGATACCACCCTCAACGACCAGCAGCGCCTGCAGCTCCAGTTCATTCCCGGGGCCAAGGAGCGCTACCTGACCCAGTTCCTGGAATTCAAGGTGCTGGCCGCCAAGGCCAGGCAGGACAAGCTGCAGAACCGGCCGGAGCACGCCAAGAAGCTCGCCCTCATGGACATGCAGCTGCTCATCCAGGAGCTGATGGAGAAGGACGGCCCGGCGCTCCAGGCCAAGCTCGCCGTCAGCGATGCCGAGGTGAAGGAGTACTTCGACAAGCACCCCGACAAGTTCAAGACCCCGGAGACCTTCACGGCCCGGCACATCCTGGTGGGGGTCAAGAGCGAGGAGAATGCCAAGGGCCTCACGGACGAGGAGGCCAAGGCCAAGGTGGCCAAGATCCAGGCCGAGCTCAAGGCCGGCAAGAGCTTCGCCGACGCCGCCAAGGAATACTCCGACGACCCGGGGAGCAAGGACAACGGGGGCCTCTACGAGGACACCGCCTTCGGCAAGTTCGTGCCCGAGTTCGACAAGGCGGTCCGGACCCAGGAAGTGGGCAAGGTGGGCGACCCGGTGAAGACCGACTTCGGCTACCACCTGATCGAGGTGGAGAAGATCACCCCGGCCGTGGCCCAGACCTTCGATGCCGCCAAGGATGCGGCCAAGGAGCAGGCCAGCGCCGAGCGCCAGGAGCAGGTGATGAAGACCTACCTGGATGCGGTCAAGAAGGAGATGGGCTACAAGCTCATGCCTCCTCCAGCCCCCGCGCCGGAGCCCGCCGTCACCGCCGCTCCCGGGCCCGATGCCAGCGCCGCCCCCGCCTCCGCGGCGGACCAGGCTGACGCCAAGACCCAGAAGGAGCCCCAGTGAATTTCCGCTGGTTCGCCCCCCTGTGCGTCCCCTGCCTGGTCCTGAACGCCGCCGGGGAGGTGCGGGAGGAGATCCTGGTGGAAGTCAACAGCCACATCATCACCCGCCGGGTCTTCCAGCAGGCGGTGGAGCAGGGCACCGCCACCCTGTACCGGGAATTCTCCGGCCAGGAACTTGATGCCAAGCTGCGCACCGCCAAGGAGAAGACCCTCCAGGGCCTGGTCGACTCGTACGTCATCGCCGACAAGGCAGCCGACCTGGGCATCACGGCTTCCGACGACATGGTCCGCAATTATGTGGAAGAGATCAAGAAGCAGAACAACTTCGCCACGGATGCCGATTTCGACAAGGCCCTCAAGGGGTCCATGGGCATCGGGCTGCCGGAGTACCTGACCCGGCAGAAGGAGGACATGGTGAAGCAGGAGGTCCTGCGCCGGGAGGTCTTCTCCAAGGTCGCGGTGGAGGACCAGGAGCTGAAGGCATACTACGAAGAACACCGGGCGGACTACAAGCTGCCCGGCCGGTTCCGCATGCGCGAGCTGGTCCTGCCCAAGGGGGTGACTCCCGAAGAGCAGGCCGACACCCAGGCGAAGCTGGCGGCGATCCAGGCCGCCTTCAAGCAGGGGACCGCCTTCGAGGAGCTGGTCAAGCAGTACTCCACGGCGCCGAGCCGGAGCACGGGCGGGGATCTGGGCTGGCTGAACAAGGGCGTCCTGCGCCCGGACCTGGAGACGGCCATCCTGGCCCTCAAGCCCGGGCAGATCACCGCCCCGGTGGCCACCGACCCGGACATCTACCTGGCGCAGCTGGTGGAGGAGCAGCTGGACATCGCCCAGCCGTTCGAGGAGGTCAAGGCGGCGATCCGGGAGAAGCTCCAGGAGCCCAAGGCCCAGACCGCCATCGAAGCCTATATCCAATCCCTGAGGATCCGTGCGAACATCCGCTACATGGTGCCTTTGGATCTGATTCTGAAAGGTTGAGCGTGCGCTTGGATCTGTTCCTGAAGAAGACCCATCTGGTCAAACGGCGGGAGTTGGCCCGGGAGCTCTGCGAGGAGGGGATGGTCCGGGTGAACGGGACGCCCAGGAAGGCGAGCCACGAAGTGCGCATGGGGGACGAACTGCTGTTCCCCCTGTACAATCGGATCATCCGGGCCCGGGTGCTGAACCTGCCCGAAGGGGCCGTTCCCCGGGGCGACCAGTGGTCCTTCATCGAGGTTCTGGAGGAGAAGCGGGCGCCCTTGGACGAACCCCTCACGGCGGATCCCCTGGCGCCCAGGCCCAAGCCCCCCACCAACCACTGAGTCCACCCCGGGAGCCCTTTTGTCCATGGCCGAACAGCCCGAACTCCGATCTCTCAAGGAAGGCGACCCGTTCGCCGGCTTCCTGCTCGCCCAGGAAGTGGCCTTCAAGACCTCCGCCAAGGGCTCCGAGTACCTCGAGCTGAAGCTGGCCGACGCCTCGGGGGATCTCAAGGCCTTCTTGTGGGACCTCCGGGCCATCGAAGGGGACATGGAGCGGGTGGCGCCGGACGCGTTCCTCCGGGTCAAGGGCCAGATCTCCAGCTACAACGGGCGGACCCAGCTCAGGCTGGACAAGGTCCGCTTTGCCCAGGACGAGGAGATCGGGGATTTCTCCCGCTTCTTCCCCACCAGCAGGCGCCCGCGGGAAGAGATGCTGCAGGAGCTGGACGGCCTCGTGGCCGGAGTGGGGGATCCCTGGATCCGCCGGCTGCTGGAGCTGCTGTTCGTGGAGGACCCCCTGCTCCGGGAGGCCTTCGCCAAGGCTCCCGCGGCGAAAAGCCTCCACCACGTATGCCTGGGCGGCCTGCTGGAGCACACCCTTTCCGTGGCGGCGATGGCCGACCTGGCCTGCGGCCACTACCAGGAGATGAACCGGGACCTGGTGCTGGCCGGGGTCCTGCTGCACGACGTGGGCAAGACCGCCGAACTCACCTACCAGCGCAGCTTCAGCTATTCCGACGCCGGCAACCTCATCGGCCACATCTCCATGGAGGCGGACTGGATCAACCAGGCCGCGGCGCGGATCCCCGATTTCCCCGAGCAGCTGCGCCTGCTCATCCTGCACATCGTGCTCAGCCACCACGGCCGGCTGGAGTACGGCTCCCCGGTGGTCCCCAAGACCCCCGAAGCGCTCCTGGTCCACTACCTGGACGATCTGGACGGCAAGCTGGAGGCCATGTTCCGCAGCATCCGGGAAGACGCCGGCCAGGGGGCCTGGACGCCCTTCTCCCGCACCCTGGAGCGCATGTTCTACAAGCCCCGCTGGCCCAAGATCCCGTAGTACGGCTGGGGGTCGGGCCGGGTCCCGGACCAGCGTAACGGAGGGGGACCTGGGGGACGTGTCCCACTCGCATGATGCCTGGCGGATATCGGTAGCGCAGCATGACGGCGCACTCAGGAGGCGTTGACGCTGGGACACGAACCCAGCCGTCCCTGCCATCCAGCTTTGGGGGGATCCGGACCGAAGCGCAGCTGAGGTCCGGATCCTGCCCAAAGCGTAGGCCGGGCCGGGACCCGGAGGATCGACATTGGGAAGGAATTGCCGGATACTTCGGAGAGACCACGTTGAATTTCTGAAGGTAGGCAGAATGATTCCGCCGGGAACTTGGGGGATCGGTAGGTTTTTCCGGGATTGGGCCCGGGAACGGCCTGGGTCTGGGCCGGGGTCGGGGCGATGAAACTCTCCAGGAAAGCCAAACGTTACGATGACGCCATCCTGCCTGGGGACTTCCAGGGGTTCGAGGCGTTCCGGGAGGGGGATGCCCAGGTGGAGGGGCTGCTCCACGGGGCCCTGCGCCGCACCGGAACCACCATCGAACTGGGCCAGCTGTCGCTGGAACGCCCCAGCCCGAAGAAACAGAGCTTCGCCAAGCTGCAGTCCCGGGCGGAACTGCTGAGCCGGCAGGTCACCTACCTGGACGAACGGCTCGAGATCGTGGACCACGACCGCCGGGGGATGGTCATCCAGCTGCGCAGCCTGCCGCCCTACAAGGACGACTTCCAGATCCAGTTCAACGAGATCTGCCTCGGCAAGGACCGGGTGGAGGTGAAGCGCATCGCCTTCTACCGGCGCGACGCGGTCAAGCAGCAGGTGGCCCTGAACCTCAGCGAAAAGACCCTGGAACGCCTGGTCTGCGACATCCGCCAGGCCCTGGACCCGGTCTAGACTCGGGTCCCGATATTCCGTCCTGTTCGTTTCCAGGGAAAGCGCGCTGCGCGCGCCTTCCCTGAAAACGTAGTAACAGGGAGGGAGGATATCGTGTCCCAGTTCCAAGGGCGCTCATCCGTCGAGGTCGCCAGCGTTTGGGATCTTGCCAGTGGGACACGTTCATCCCGACCCCCTCCGCTACGTTTGCTTGAAAAGGTGCGCGCATGCGCGCCTTTTCAAGCAAACGAACAGGGCGCTGGGCCGGAACACGAATGTTTACGGCTGGGCGAAGGTGCGGATCCGGGCCAGCAGGGCTTCGACGCTCAGGCCCTCCTCGTCCAGGAGGCGGGCCTGGTCGCCGTGGTGGACGATGTGGTCGGGCACCGCGCAGCGCAGGAGGGGACGGAGGATGGCTTCGTCCGCCAGCAGCTCGGCCACGGCGGAGCTGAAGCCGCCCGGGGCGCAACCCTCCTCCAGGGCCACCACCTTGCGGGTGGAACGGGCCCAGCGGGAGATCAGCTCCCGGTCCAGGGGCTTGATGAAGCGGGCGTTGATCACGGCGCAGGAGGTGCCCTCGGCCTCCAGCCGGCCGGCCAGGGTCTCGGCGGTGGCCACCATGGTGCCGATGGCCACCAGCAGCAGCTGGTCTCCGGGCCGCAGCAGCTCGCCCTTGCCGATGGGCAGGGCGGCCAGCGGCTCCTGGAGGGCGACGCCGGTGGCGGCGCCCCTGGGGTAGCGCAGGGCCGCGGGGCGGTTGCTGTAGATGGCGGTCATGAGCATCTGCCGCAGCTCGTTCTCGTCCTTGGGCGCCATGAGGATGAGGTTCGGCATGCAGCGCAGGTAGGCCATGTCGTAGAGGCCGTGGTGCGTGGGGCCGTCGGCGCCCACCAGGCCGGCCCGGTCCATGGCGAAGGTCACCGGCAGGTTCTGC